>ERZ791889.54-NODE-54-length-106341-cov-36.078157_pt1 | contig 106341 bp, 90 predicted proteins | sample MGYA00510156_ERZ791889 | MGnify/ENA primary metagenome ERZ791889 (study PRJEB30046, sample SAMN00792108) | human gut metagenome | study: EMG produced TPA metagenomics assembly of the A metagenome-wide association study of gut microbiota in type 2...
GGACATCCTGTCATCCCCCTTTCAGCCTCCTTTCATCTGTAATACTTCTTCCGGCGGGACAAAGGCTGAAGGCAGATTGTGAAGGGACTTGGGAGGCACGGATGAAAGGAGGATGTGGGGAGGTCCTGTCATTCTTAACCGATTGATTATCCGCTTGTTCAAACTAAAATGTAAGGATGAACGGAAAAAGAGGAATGACCGGCTTAATGAGGGGAGAATTCCACCTGCCATTACATAAAAACACGCCGGGCTTTTAAAAAAAGACTTGGAGGTTTTTAAGAAACATCAAAGCCTTTTATTGAAACACCACCATCTTTTTTGAAAACATCAAGGTCTTTTGGCAGCACTCGGTGTGAGCTGCCTGTTCTTTTTAATGTGCATGTACGCATCGGTCAATCACACATACGGTGGCGTGAGCCTGCACGTATATACGCGTGAGCCTGCACGTATATACGTATCGGCCCACACATACGTATGTATAAGACTATATGTTATTGCGCCCGTCTAACTGTACTAATTGTTTGTTTTTCATAAGGCTATTTCAATTTAAGTTTCACCAATACTGGATTGCTTTCCTCTGTTAAATCAGGGAAAGGAGATTTTGCTCCTTCTTCAAAGAATTTGAAAGCATCTATTAACAGATAGAGATAATCTTCTTTTTGGTAAAGAGTCTTATAGGCAATTGCTTGCCACAAATCAATGGAAGGACAGTAAGAATCTATGTCGTTTTTAAATAATCTGGAAATAGTTTTGCTTTTACCGTTTGCCGGACAGAAACCTGCTCCTTGTTGTTTGGGGTTGAATAGATAATTGAATAGTAGACCTGATTTTAGAGCATATACATTACAAAGTTGTTCTCTTTCTGCATCTTCTCGGGTAATATCACCTACTTTCATTCGTACCGACCATGCGTAATCAGCTGCTCTGTTATTTCGTTGGATGATGTAATAAGGACGAACATCTGTCCAATCGGAAGTTGAATACACGGTATCGACATAATTAGGTCTTATCCAAAATAGATTCCGATTTATTTCACCATAATCTATTACTCCTCCTAACAACACAATAGTACCACGTCCCGGAGAGGTTGCTTTTATATCAAAATGATGATTGGGTAATCGATAGATGATTTTGCCCGTTTTATCTTTTACTTGACAAAAATATGCACTATCTAAATTTGCAGCCTCCCCTTTTTGAAGAATTATGTCTTTTTCATAGCGAAATATTTCGTAATTTTTCCAATATGTTAATACTTCAATATTGGTACTGTCGATTTGTGCATCGACAGTTTTTATGAAATTTCCTTCTAAAGTGTATTTATTGTAGGGTGCATTATGGTTTTTTACTAGTACATAATTTTCAGCCTTATTATAAATGCCAGGAATGTATTTAGCGTATATTTCTCCTGGTCCTTGTCCTTGTTTGAATAAAGATTTTAGATATTTCCCCCTTGGAGTATATTTGTATATTTCATTGAAATCAAGATATAGATTCCCTTGGACATCTTCTGACAATCGTACCTTCCTTGTATCTGGAATCAAAGGTTGGTCAGACAACCGGATGTATTCAATGCTATCTACAAAATCGGACAATAGTTGTGGGGTTTCTGAATATTCCACATCTGTTAAGTCTATCTTTTGGGGAGATAAAGTTATTGTTTCATCTACCGTAACTGTAGAAGCCGAATTAGCTTTGTTTTTGCAGGAACAAGTAATAATGGATAATATTATACTTATTAATAGAAAATGTGCTTTCATATTTGTTAGTTTTAAGATATTTATAAACACTACTGGAGTAAAATCTCCAGTAATGATTTGAAGGTCAATATCATTTTAGAAATAATATTACTAATCTAATTATCCAAAATATAATGCAACGGATACACCTGGCATACAAACGCATTGTAAATTTGGATTATCACCTGTACTAGTATAGCCTAAAGCTTGGTTGGCTGTTCTATTACTAGCTTGACTAGGAGTTCCTCCATTAGTGGAGCAAGAACCGCATCTACATTCACCAATCATGCCACCCAACAGCAGCCCTTCCTGTCTTTTCCCAACTCAACTTTATCAAGTTGCTGAAGGGATAATTTACGAAGTTTTTTCATCGTACTTAAAATCAATGATTAATAATTTAACAATATACCGGTGTTAACTCATTCGCTATTATAAGGAATACCATGCATCAACATTTCAATGCCTACATAACTGCATTGCTCCTGACAGGAAGGCAAGAATGTTATCATTCTATGCGGATAATCCCCTGCATATAACGACTCCCTTTTTTTATTTGTATAGTATACTTTCCTTTATTCCAATTATCAATAAGAATGGGATAAGTGGTATATCCGGAAACGGTAGTTACATTATAATAAATAACATTACCCAAAGAGTCTTTTATTATCACTTCCAAATCATTTAATTCCTCTTCGGAATAGATATAGACGTTCTGTTCGTCTATGGATAGCTGAGGGGCAAATGAAATAGAACGTTCGTCTTCAATGTCCCATGTACCTTCAATAGAGACCAGTGTGTTCTCTGCCATTAACTTATATGGAAAGAGAAAAAGAAAAGCTGTTAATACTAATACTGCATTTTTCATATTTTGCATTTCGTTTTAAAGTTTAGGCAAATATGAAAAAAGATTTTAATGTATCATCAAGAACTGGTACACTTTTAGTACACAGATGACTTCTTGTACTTTCTAAAGTACACAATTAGTACACTACAGGTTATAATCTACTGTAAATCAGAGATAAAAGCATCCAGTTTCTCGGTAGAGTTTTGTTCTCCCAGTAGTCTCTTTGCAAGGCGGGTGCGAGCATTACTTATGGCAGCTTTGGTGCGATTGGTGAAAATGGCAATATGGGTTGGTGGAATTGAAATCTTCATTAGATAGCATATTTGCAGTTCGATGACTGATAATTTTGGAAATAACTCATATAGGTGCTTGCTGAAGTTGGGATAGACGGTATCAACCTCTTTTTGTAGCTCTGATCTGTATCAGGCTGCTCTGTTCCCCGGCCGCCTGTGCAAACCGCCTGATGTCCAGTTCCCTCCTGTATTTCATGAACACGAGCACCCAGCACACATACAGCGTGTTCCCTGCCAGGAAGATGCCCAGTATGACCGGATTGTAACAGGCCAGTATCCATCCGAAGATGAAGAAATTGACAAACGAAAACAGCGTTGCGACCGATGAGCCGGTGAGGAAGCTCTCGATGCGGTTATGGTCTCCGATGCGCTGCATGATGTCCCCTATCATCCTGGTGTCGAAGAAGCGAAGAGGCAGCTTCATCAGCTTTATCAGGAAGTCGGAGATGAGTGATATGTTGATGCGCGTGTTCATGTGGAGCAATATCCAGCTCCGTATGAACTCCACGGAAAGCCGGGAAACGGAGACGACGAGCTGGGCTGTCAGAATCAGCGTGATAAAGCCCGGGGTCCCGTCCCGAATCCCGACATCCACCAATGATTGCGTAAGGAAAGGGAATATCAGCTGCAAGAGGCTCACAGCCAACATCCCCAGGAGTAAGTGAGCGATTTGTCTTTTATAGGGCAACAGGTACTTGAAGAAGAAGGAGAGGCTGTTCCTACCGTAATATCTAGCTATCATCCGCAGGCAGGTGGGACCGCAGTCCATGGCATCCAACTGGAGGTAGTGGGGGAAGGTGTTCATTTTACTTTATGGTTTTACATGACAAAGATTGGGCTTTCCTATTACCAACTCATAATTGGAGGGAGAAGGGCATAGATAACGGAATAGACAATCTTTGCATGGCGATACTTCATCACGTATCCAACGCCAAGTCCTTTTGGATTTCATCTCATCAACAATTAAATCATATACTCTATCTTTTAATGTGCCTAATGGTGGATGATTTAAATTGGAATAAACTTTTCCATCAGGTAATACAGAAAGTCTTCCCCAAAAGTTGGTGTTCATTACTTGATGTGCAAATATATCCTGCTTGTCATAATTGGATTGTAATATGTCTTCTTCAGCCAAATAAACATTCTCTTCAAAGAAAGGTAGGTTGTCTCCTGTATATATAAGATGAACTTCTACATATTCATTTCCATACTTTGTTTCCAGTTTCTCCAGATCTTCATATTGCTTTTCAGAAGAAATGAGATATATCCAATGGAAAGGAATCTGTTTTTCAGTCAGTATATGGTGAATGCTCGCTTCTTCTTGCTCATAGTAAATGTACAGTTCATAATTGGGTAAATCTATTTGTTGTATCTCTTTAATGAACCGACAGGCAGTTGAAGCTGTCAGATAAAAATTCTTTTTTACTGGAATACTGTAAAGTAAATCCATTAATTCTGCTTTATAAGGGTAAGAAAACGGATTCCCTATGATATTTATAGTATTTAGATATGAATTATCAGAGGAAGACAAAAATGCTTGTAAGTCATAAAAAGGCAGTATGCTACTGTCATCCACAGGATATGGGATTTGTTTGTGCAAATTAGGAAATTTACTTTCACCTCCTAAATAAATGGAAAACTCATTCCAGTTTTGAGCAGCATACTCACCGACATCTCTATCTTCTGCAGCTTCAATTCTGTCTATATCAGATTGTAAGTTTAGAAGAGGAGGGAAACTGATAGGAGAAGGGGTTTCATATTGGTGCTTTATAAAAAAACCAACGTTGTGGAGACATATTTTTTGTATCCATATTGCTAATTCTTGACATTGGTATTCTTTTTCATTTATTGATATTACATATAAGTTGTGGACGTCAAGCAATTGCGTACAATAATTTTTTATTAAGTTTGTAATATCAAATAAAAAAGTGGAATGTTCTCTTGTATTATAGAAAATTCCTTTTTGCTCATTTATCCATAAAAATGTGTCTGGATATAATGCTAGATGAAAATTTATCTGTTTCATGGTTGTAATAGAATTTCCTTGGATATTTTTTCGTATAGGCCAGGTCTCGCTTGTAATATACTAAGTAAATTATTTATATACTCAGTCGCTGATTGTTTATCAAGGAATCCTGGGCATTTAGGATGTTTGGCACCAATATTTGATATATAGAACATACATTGTATGCAAACAGGTTTGCGATAACATTTTTCACATAAAGGTTTAATTGATTGGTAATACATCGAATATAAAGATGCTATTTTCTTTAGGTCCAAATCAATTCCGTTGGTATTTACGTGTCCTAATACGTGCTTTTGATCTATTCGTTCACAAGCTAATATATTCCCCTTCACAGTGACAAATAATTTTTTTCCAAAAGGAAGGCAAGTCCCTGTTGGATATATATTATAGGGAGTCTTTTTTAATAAAGAGTTATGGGTAAAAAAGACATTTCCAGATAAATATTTAACTACTCTGAATAAATCCATAATTTCTATAGAAGAGTTGAAAAAATCTTCATCCAAACTAGATATGTCTGAGGAAATTTTGTGGTACATTTCTTCAAAAGTTTCTTTTTGCGTATCTATAATTCCAAAATTATTTAATTCTGATATACTTGGATATTTCTCGAAGTTATCAAAGATAAATTTTCTTACAGCTTGCGTTTCGTTGCGATTGTGTAATACGGAATTAAAAGTTATATGTTTGTTAAAATATTCAGGATAATGTTCTTTAAGAGATTGTATATTCCTAAAAACGCGTTTAAATGAAGCATTTCCAGCATGGTCTGTTCGATAACTATTTCCCCATTCATCTCCATCTAGACTTATTAATATGTCAAACTGTTTTTCAGCAAGGTAATCTTGATATTTATCTAATAATACAGCATTTGACGTCATATTATATCTAAATATAGTATCGGGTATTGGTTGTAATGATTCTAAATAATTAACAATTTGTTTAATGAGTGGCATATTCAACAAAGGTTCCCCACCATAAAAACCAAATATAATCTTACGTGGAGAGGTAATACCCGGATGAACTGACCAAATATTATAGAGATAGTCTATAATATTTGGTCAGTTCAAAATCCATAAATATATTCTCTCGTTTTTCATGTGTGCTATAAAGTGAACCATATCCGCAATATTTGCAATTTAGATTACAAGCATCAGTTACTTCAAAGGTTAACTGTTCCAAGTTTACTAGTTTGCTGAATATCTGTTCCTCTGTTAGTTTGTAGATATAATTAAATTCTTTGTTTTTATTCAAATCTAATACTAATTTGTTTCTTTCCATCTTTTTTTCAATTTAAGTTTCACCAATACCGGGTTGCTGTCTTCTGTCAAATCAGGAAAAGGAGGCTTCGCCCCTTCTTCAAAAAAATCGGGAGTACTGATTAATACATACAGATAACCGTTCCTTTGGAAATGACAGCATAAGGGGAGTCTGATTGATTTCAAACAATCATCTAAATCATTCTTAAAGGAGTTTGGGGAACACGTTAAGGCTTTTTCTCCTATTTTGCAGAAACCTGTTTTACAGTCTTTCCGCCATCCGTTTAAATCATTATAGGCAAAAAGGACTCCGGTGGGAAGTGGAGACACCTCGAACACTTGATATACTCCTTCCACATCTCTCTTTGCCATATCACCCACTGTTATTGCCATCAGGTTGGCATAGTCTGTATCTCTTTGATGGTGTTTTATTACATACCATGGTTCCCATTTCAGGGCATCTGTGGTTCTAAATATAGTATCCTGATAGACATGACGCATGTATAAGTTAGAGTCTATCTTATTGTAGTATAGAGGATATTCTCCTCCAAACGCGAGATACATTCCTTTTGTCGCTTTGATATGAAACAAATGATTCGGCATTTTATAGATAATGCTGTCGTTGGAACGAGACCTGACATACCACAAATAAGGACCGTCCAAATTGATTTCTTCTCCACGTTTAGGATAATGGTATTCATAATAGAATACGTCTTTGTCTTCTATGCTGGCAATGAAACGTTTATGATTGTCTAAACTGTCTATCGTGCGAAAATCTCCCATATATGTTCCCTCCAACGAATATTGTTTGAAATTGACACCGTAGTTATTAACCAGCATGAATTGTTGTTCTGAATTGTAAACAGGGTCTCCAAACGGTAGTATGACCTCTTTCGGTCCTTGCCCCACATTGAAGAGCGATTTGATAAATTCCCCTTTGGGATTATATTTGTAGACAAGGCTGCCTTCTTTTATATAGATATTTTCATTTTTGTCGACATAAAGGTGAAATGTAAGAGCAATCTCTGGCAATAATGGTTCTTCTGACAGGCGGATATAACTGATACTATCCGCAAAATCAGACAACATTTGGGGTGTCTCCGAAATCTCAAGTTCGGACATATCAATTATATAAGGATGTTGAATTTCAGCGTCATTCTGCATGACTTGCTTTTGTGCAGGAGTACAGCCTATTAATATAAATAAGAGTATACAAAGATATTTCATGCTTAATTTATTTTATTAAATAAAGGGGAACTATATTTATAATCAAAAGTTTAATTAAACATATCTTCCCCCTTAATTTATGCATTATATATTCGATGCAATTGAATATGTGCCACCGTTTCTGCATACACACATGACTTCATTGGGACCAGTAATGGTATAACCATTGTAGTCATTAGCATTTTGATTTGCAGTTGAAGATGGTGTTCCTGTACTATTATGAAATACTTTATTAAATGATGGATTTCCCTGTTTATCTATACGATAACTATTATGAACTTGATTACCATCTAAACTTATTAATAAATTGACCTTGTGTTTTTCTAAATAACTCATGTATTTGTCTAGTAGCATGGCATTGGTTGTCATGTTATACTTGAATATTGCACCGTTTTTAAGATGAAATGATTGGGTATATTCGATTATCTGTTGGATGAGTGAGAAATTAGTTAAAGGTTCACCGCCATAAAAACCTATCATTATATCACTATTCTGAGAAATATTCATTTCAGAATTCCACCTTTCATATAAAAAGTCAAGGACTTTTTTTGCGCGTGAAAAATCCATCACATTGCAGCTAACGTCTCTGTCTGTATTTTCATACATATCTCCATAGCAGCAGTATGTACAGTTTAGATTGCACAAATTTGTGACTTGAAATACGACAATACTCACATTGGCAAGTTGAACTTTTACTGTTTCGGCAGAAATCTTACCACTCAAGTATTGTTCCATGTCAATATCTGTAAATAATCCATTTGATTTAAAGAATTGATATTTTGAATAGTAATATTCAATATCATTGAAAGAGAGCTCTGGATATCTATTCTTAATTTGTCGAAATAATTCCGTAGTGTCATTATTGTGCTGAGATAATTCAAACATAGTTTGAATTACCGGATGACAATTAATCATACACGAGTGTCTATTATCATAGAGATATCCGTTTCCTTCTTTTGTCTGAAGATAAATAGTAGAATCCATTGTTGTTATTTCTTTAAATAAGCCATAATTAATACAGGGTTGTCGTCTTCTTTCAATCCATCAGCCAACGCTACCAGTCTCTCGCTTACCCATTCGCCCTTTTCCTTCTGTTGGGCAATATAATCTTTCAGTTCATAAGGCCATATCCAGTTGACCATGGCACCATTGTGTACTCCCAGCCTTAATTCAAAGGGCTTTCCACCGTCAATGTCATCAGTCAGATGTTGTGATATGGCAAAAGTATTTCCGTTGGTCTTATCAAGGAAGGCCAATAAATAAGGGGAATGTTTTTTTCGTACGCTTTCATAGGCAATAATGTTCATCCATTGCATCACTACATAGCGTTCGGATTCGTATGCATTGAGTATCCTTTTTTTATTGTCTACCAGTTTGGCATACTCACTGTTTTCAGCAAGAAGTATTTTAGTCTTTTCGTCACCTTTTGCTTGGCGTACTATTTTCACCATTCCTGTGATATGTGTCATATAGTCATTCAGGAAAGCGCGTTTATCCGGCCCTAAATCTTTCATATCAAATTTCCATCTCACTTTTAGCCCATTATCAGTTACTGTGTACATGCAATCGGTGAAGAAATTATAGAATAAAGTATGTCCGTCGTAGTCCGAAAACTCATATTGGATACCTTGAGCATAAACATTGGCCGGCTGATGCAAACAGCTGTCTAACGGAATACGCCCTCTATACACAATGTCGAGATTCGTATTCAGCCAATATACAGAATCGGGATAATTGACAAGCATATATAGGCTGTCAGCTGTAACCATACCTGCCAGACCTGTCAAAGAGCCACCACTGATCATGCCTCCGCTTGTATATTGTATCGTCTTTTCTACTCCTGTAAACTTTCCATTCCTGTCATATTGTATGATTTTGTTTCCCTGTGTATAGAATAAGCCGCGTTTTTCGTCATAAGTGACCATATATCCCCATGGACTGGTATCTTCTCCCGGTCCGCCTCCCAGTTTTCCTATTTGTTTGACATATTTTCCTTTAGCATCGAATAAGCGTCCGGGATAGGCACACCAATACGGCTTTACATACTGTAGTAATCCGTTGGTCAAATATACTTTTGTTTCCAAAGGTACATATACGATACTGTCCACAACTTCGGATAATTTCATGGAGGGCAGTGCCTTTTCAATGGCATCTCCAATTCTGATGGTGGAATCCAAGACAAATGCTGCCTCTTCACCTTCATTACTTTGCTTTTTCGACTGGCTTATGCAACTGGACAATGCAAGTATGCACAATATCAATATAATGTTTCTCATAATATTTAAGGTTATATTGTTATCATTCTGGATGAAATAAGAAGTAACGAAATTAACATGCTTTTGAACAGTGTTTTCAATACTATATTATTTCATCCAGAAAGGCTTTAGATAGTTTTCATATAAATTAAAGAAGCTGTATAAGAGTCTTTATTAATCTTACATAAAGTTCAGATTATTTTATCATAGATATCATTATCTGAACCATTCATTTTGACTACTGTTAATTTTCCTTGTGGAGAAGATTTCCATGAAGCAATAATCTGAGTTATGTATGTTTTTACACCATAACACGAAGCTTGAGCAATATCATCAATTATATACAGATGTTTCATAGTATCTCATCTAAAAATTTGAGATGTAGTAGAAATATAATAATATCTACCTTTTCCTGTTTTTATCATCGATAAATGCATATTTAGTTTTATTCTATATGAATAGAGCCAATAAGGTAATTGCTTGCTTCTATTATTTGTATAGTGTAATATCCTTTTCTAAAGTCCGTAATGTCAATGGGATAGGTAGTACATTCGGAAACGGTACTAACATTATAATAAATAACATTACCCAAAGAGTCTTTTATTATCACTTCCAAATCATTTAATTCCTCTTCGGAATAGATATAGACGTTCTGTTCGTCTATGGATAGCTGAGGGGCAAATGAAATAGAACGTTCGTCTTCAATGTCCCATGTACCTTCAATAGAGACCAGTGTGTTCTCTGCCATTAACTTATATGGAAAGAGAAAAAGAAAAGCTGTTAATACTAATACTGCATTTTTCATATTTTGCATTTCGTTTTAAAGTTTAGGCAAATATGAAAAAAGATTTTAATGTATCATCAAGAACTGGTACACTTTTAGTACACAGATGACTTCTTGTACTTTCTAAAGTACACAATTAGTACACTACAGGTTATAATCTACTGTAAATCAGAGATAAAAGCATCCAGTTTCTCGGTAGAGTTTTGTTCTCCCAGTAGTCTCTTTGCAAGGCGGGTGCGAGCATTACTTATGGCAGCTTTGGTGCGATTGGTGAAAATGGCAATATGGGTTGGTGGAATTGAAATCTTCATTAGATAGCATATTTGCAGTTCGATGACTGATAATTTTGGAGATAACTCATATAGGTGCTTGCTGAAGTTGGGATAGGCGGTATCAACCTCTTTTTGTAGCTCTGACCACTTCTCTTCAGTTATTTTGCTGTCTGCCTTGGTACATGCCTGATGGAAAAAATGATAGATGGAAGTCTGACGCAGGGAGTCTTGTAAAACTTTTTGTTTTTTTAGACAGGCGATAATTTCTTTGTTTTTAGCTTCCAGTTCCTCTTTTTGAGCCAGGAGCAAGTTTTGCAGGGCTTTTGCTTGCTCTAATTCTTCCTTTTGCGCTTTCAATAGTGTTTCCTTTTCTGTTATTTTTCCTTCTTGCTCAACTAGCTTTTGCTCTAATTCTTTTACTCGTGGTTCTGTTTCTATTTGTTTTTGCTCTAATTCTTTTATTTTGCAGATGTTTTCTTCATGGACTTTCATGCTCATTGCTTCTTGTTCTTCTTTTAGTTTGCTAAGCTTGTGCATTTGTAGGCGAGTGTTTTGTACTTTCTTTTTATAATGGAAATAGACACTGATAGCTACCCCCATGATGACCACAGATATACAGCCAAGTATCCATAAGAAAGTATTCTTCTTTTCATTTTCCAACAGGAGTGTATAGTTCTCTTTCTGGATGTGCTGATAATTATACAGGGAGTTTATTTTGGCAATCGCTTCTGTTCGGGTAATCTTCTTAATGGAGTCTGCCAACAGTTGAGCCCGCCGGATATAGGTTATGGCTTGAGGATAATTGTGTTTTTGAATCTCAATGGATGATAAATGTCGGTAGGCACTATGCTGTTTGTAAATATCACCATATTCTATGGCTTGATGCAGGTAATAACAGGCGGAGTCCCATCGGTTTTCACCCCGATAGACATCGCCTAATACCAACAGGGCATTTGCCATATCCGGTTGATGCTTGAGGGCAGTGATAAGCATTCGTTTGGCGGAATCGGCTTTTACCAAGCTATAATAGTAAAAGCTGCCTAATTCTCCTAAAATGCGATATGCTTTATGAGGACTGCGAGCGGATAATGTTGTGCGGTATGCTTTTTGATAATAATGAAGCGCACTGTCCTTTTGATGTTTGGCATCATACATGCGTGCAATATCTCTTAATGCATAGGAGATTTTGTCTTTTTTCCCTTGTGCCAGATAACAGTTTACCGATTCCCTGTTGGCTTGCAATGCTTCATCGTAAAGCCCTTGATAAGCAAACAAGGTTCCCATTTGATTATAGGTTCGTGCCATTAAATCGGCGGATTGCTTCTTGCCGGCAGACGACAGCTCCTTGCTCCGGCTAATCACTTCATGAAAGGCATCCAAAGCACTCGGGGCATCATTCATGTCGCGATATACACTGCCTTGATAATAGTATGCCTCTATCTGTTTGTTCTTGTCGCCATGCTCATTGTAGAATTTCACAATAAGGTTAATAAGCGAATCGGAGATATGGCGGGTATATAACTTGTCTTCTGCTTTAATGGTGAGCAAATGATAGTACATTTGCGTTTCTTCGGGTTCACACCCGATGCTGTCTTTCAGTAAAGAGAGATAATGCAGGGCGCTGTCGGGGGCTGTTTCCACACAGCTTTGGGCTTGCTCCATGAAAAGCGGATAAGACCGATAGTGGCGCGAACACCCCAATAACAGACTTATCCCAATGAATAATATGAAAACTAAACATGCCTTCATCAAGAGGCAAAGATATGAAAGTTTTATTAAAAGCAATATTTTTCTTCAAAAAAACTTTATCTTTGTCCAAATGAAAATCCAATAGACTGAAATACATAAAACTATGGCAAAAGAATTAGAATTAAAGTACGGCTGCAATCCCAATCAAAAGCCGTCACGCATCTTTATGCAAGAAGGAGAATTGCCCATCGAGGTATTGAACGGACGCCCCGGATATATTAATTTTCTGGATGCATTCAATAGCTGGCAGTTAGTAAAGGAACTCAAAGAAGCCACCGGACTACCTTCGGCTGCATCTTTCAAACACGTCAGCCCCGCCGGAGCTGCTGTCGGCATAGAAATGAGCGAAACACTGAAGAAAATTTATTTTGTAGACGACCTTCCTCTCACCCCATTGGCAACAGCATACGCGCGTGCACGAGGCGCCGACCGTATGTCTTCTTACGGAGATTTCATTGCTTTAAGCGATACATGCGATGAAGCAACCGCACGGCTCATCAACCGTGAAGTATCGGATGGTGTCATTGCTCCCGACTATACGCCTGAAGCGCTCGAAATCTTGAAAAACAAACGTAAAGGTACTTATAACGTCATCAAGATTGACCCGTCTTACCGTCCTGCCCCCATTGAACACAAGGATGTGTTTGGTATTACTTTTGAACAAGGACGTAACGAAATCAAACTGGACGAAAGCTTGCTGACTAATATTCCGACAAAGAACCAACACTTCACGGAAGAGGCCAAACGCGACCTGATTATCGCCCTTATCACCTTAAAATATACACAAAGTAATTCTGTATGTTATGTGAAAGACGGTCAAGCTATCGGTATCGGTGCCGGACAGCAAAGCCGTATCCATTGCACCCGACTGGCAGGCAACAAGGCTGACATCTGGTATCTGCGCCAACACCCTAAAGTAATGAACTTGCCATGGATAGAAAAAATCCGCCGTGCCGACCGCGACAATACTATTGATGTGTATATCAGCGAAGACCACGATGACGTATTGGCTGACGGAGTTTGGCAACAATTCTTTACCGAAAAACCTGAAGTACTGACGCGTGAAGAAAAACGCGCATGGCTGGATACAATGAAAGGAGTTTCACTGGGGTCGGACGCTTTCTTCCCATTTGGCGACAACATAGAACGCGCACATAAAAGCGGAGTGGAGTACATTGCACAAGCCGGAGGTTCCGTACGCGATGATCACGTTATCGATACTTGTGACAAATATGGAATTACCATGGCATTTACAGGTGTCCGCTTGTTCCACCATTAATTATTGAAAAAATAAAGAAAGGGGGAGGGTATCAAAACTAAAATGGTCTACAAATCGTCAACTGTAGGGGCAGGATTTGCCTGCCCGAACCAACGGTCACGACCTTGGAAATAATACACAAAACATTTTCGGGCAAGCAAACCTCTTTCCTACTAACAAAATGACATCATTATCAACGTTTTGACACAATCCCCCTCCCGACAAGTTTTAAACCTATGTCTAAAAATCGATTAGAAAATATAGTGGAAACCGAAGCTCAGCTCATCAGTATCTAAATCCAAACCGAAGTTTTTCGTTTTAGTTCCCATGGGAGTTTCATCCTGTGAATATCCTAAGAAACCATACTTAGCAACCAAACAAAAACGGTCAGACAGCTTAATTGCCAATCCCGGCTTCAAACCAATGTTCCAAGAATTTGCAGCATCGCTTCCCTTTACTTTAGCTGTAGAAAAGCCGAATCCTCCATCTACAAATAATTTGATTAAATCACTCTGCAGAAAAGAATAGCGAGCATAAGGAGCAATGGTAAAAGTGTTGGTCTTCAAATCGCCCGTTTTGCTATACTGATACCCCACAACTGTACCAATCGACCAATTCTCATCCAGTTCATAACCTATTTCAGGCAAGAGCTTGATAGTAGTAGTCTTTAATTCGGCATCACTATTTTCAGTCTTAACAGAACTGAAACCCAAAGTTCCACCTACATAAATCTGCGCCTGTGCAGCAGTAGCCATAATAGCCACAATACACACCAATACAATCTTTTTCATCTTTCTTTTGTTCTCAAAATTAAACATTAACCTATTTGTTACATAGAAGGAATCAGCACCCTTCTGTATTGTGCGGCGCAAAGGTATCGTTTATATTTATGTTATGCAACATAAATACTTCCTTTTTCAAAAGATTTATTATGAAATAAGGGATAAATCGTTAATATCTAATAATTAACAAAGCACTAACTATTTTACTTTCCTTTATGGCGATTAGCACGTTTTTTTCGGATATCGGCTTTCATTTTGGCCGAACCCGAGCCATGAAGTCCGGTGATATAACTTTTCTTCTTCGCTTTCGTTTTCACTTTCTCTTCATTCTTTCTACCCGACGACTTTCCACCTTTGAAAACGATTCCATCGGTAATTGCTTTTTCTATGTCCATCCTCTTATTGTTTATTTATTAATTTAGATTTTACTGTTATTCTGTTACCGAGTTTTGTACAGATAAGTTTATCTTTACGCAAAGTACGGTCTTTTAAATCAAGAACAAGACTCGGATTGAAGTGTTGGCCGTCTATCCGAAACTCCAGATGAAGATGTTCTGTGGTAGCTCTGCCTGTTCTGCCGGTAAGAGCAAGTGGTGTTCCGGCTTTTACTACCTCCCCCGATTTCACCAGATTCCTTGAATTATGACTATAAACACTTTCCAATCCGTTGGTATGACGCACTACCACCACATTTCCATAAGCGGCATAAGGTTTTGCCATTCTTACGACACCATCAAATATGCACCGAATTGTATCATTTGCTTTTGTCTTGATATCGACCCCACTGTGCCCGCGACGTCCCCCATAGGAAGAAATCAACTTTCCACCCGGCAGCGGAAAGCAGAACTCATTATCTTGCAGGCTGTCCAAATGAAGGCTGAAACTTTTGTGCGCAGAGAACAGCCCCGGTGTTTTTACACGTATATGGTTGATTTCCATAGCGGTAAAATTCTTTGCCGGTTCTCCTCCCCAAGCTGCAATCGTCAGGATTACCAATAACAGGATAGATGTGGCTCTTTTCATGGCTTGTTTCAGGAGTTAAAATTCAATCTGTTTGATATCTTCTGCCGATGCAAACTCTTTCAGCAACTCAATCATATAGTCGGCAGCATCCCGAAGTCCCTCTTTTCCACTATAACCATTAATAATGGTAAGCAGATGAGTTGTACCCAATTCCAGTTTTGTACGTTCATTGTCACTGGTAGGTGTCCCGATTCCGCCAACCGCATCGCGATAAACAGGCATTCCTTCTATGTTCAGTTCACCGCGCCCAATGCCTTCATACGGTTCTCCGGCTTTGCCGATACCCAAAACAAGAGCGTCGCCGACTATCTTATCCGCATCAAAGCCTCCGATAGAATAACCAAAACGGATAGATACCAGATTTATAAGGTCTACCAATGTATCTATCTGATAGAGTGAAATTCCGCGAAGTATCCTGCGGCATAGTGCTTCTCCCGAAGGACGGTAACGGCTGGGGTCCTTGCCACATTTCTTATAAGCCTCGCGAGTAGCATGAATAGTCGTCATATCTTTGATGGAATCCGTCGTATACATTTCACGATAACGGACAGTAAATTCATTTATCTTCTTCCACAATTCTTCATTGTACGCCGTATTAACCACCTTGGCAGAGATGGCAACCCCGGCAAAAGCCGGACAAGCTGTTCTTATTTCCGATGATACTTCTATTTTCATAATCCATTTTTTCTTTTAAATTTCAATCCGCCGCTACGTCAGCGATGCAGCATGATTCCCGATAAGATTCGCCCTGAACGGATTCCTAACCGACGGGCTGAAAAGAAATCGAGGTAATTTTGATAGGTACAAATACCCGCCACCTCTATATTCTCCGCTTTTACACCGTGGCCGAGCAACTGCAAACGGTTGGCCTCCCACAAATCAATATGCCATTTTTCTTCTTTACGGGCAATGCGCCGCATGTCAAAACCGGCAGTACGAAAGGTCTCGTATACCTCATCACCTACTTCAAAAGCAGCAAGTGAGATGCCCGGACCGATACAGGCCTTTATATCCTTTTCCTCTGAAGCATACCGTTCTTTCATTACTGCAAGAGTTTTTGCCACAATCTTTCCCACCGTACCCCGCCAACCGGCATGAGCAGCGGCAATGACCTGCTTTGTCGGGTCATAAAGCAACACCGGGATGCAGTCGGCCGTTGAAATACAAAGGCAATAGCCGGGAAGTTCCGTTATAATGGCATCAATATCTTCCAACCGATTCTCCTTGTTCGCTCTGATACAGGCATCATCAATTACACCGATATTGGTGCTGTGCGTTTGATGGGGAATAATTAATTCCAAAGGTTTCTGTGGCAAAAGTTCACACAATATTTCACGATTTTTCTGCACATGCTCTGCCTCATCCCCACAATATCCGGTGCAATTAAAAGAAGCATAATTTCCCTCGCTGCACCCTCCATGACGGGTAGTAGAAAAACAAGAAATGTTGGGATATGCCTTCATCAGCCCATATCCCAACATTTTATTATCTGATGTCAGCCGTTTCATTTCTTTTCTTCGTCCCAATCTTCTTCCTCGTATTCATAATCAAAATCATCATCGTCATCGTCCTCATATTCAAATTCAAAGTCTTCGTCTTCACCCATAGCCTTTAGCTCTTCTTGCAATTTGGCTACATCTTTGGCACGATGGACAATTGTTTCGGTACGGACACCTTCTAAACGGTTGCTGTCCTTATTCAGCTCTGTCCACAGCATATCCTTCAGTTGTTGGATGCCCATGCCAGTGACAGAAGATATGAAGATATGTGGAACATTTTTCGGAAGAGTCGGTTCAAGCATATTAATCAACTCCTCATCCAGCATATCGGATTTTGTGATAGCCAACACGCGCTGTTTGTCCAGCATTTCGGGATTAAAGGTAGCCAGTTCATTCAGCAATATATCATATTCTTTGCGGATATCGTCTGTATCTCCGGGCACCATAAAAAGTAATAATGAATTACGCTCAATGTGTCGCAAGAAACGGAGTCCCAATCCTTTGCCTTCACTGGCTCCCTCAATAATGCCGGGAATATCTGCCATAACGAAAGATTTCCCTTCGCGATAAGACACAATACCCAGATTGGGTTCAAGCGTAGTAAACGGATAATTGGCTATCTTGGGACGTGCAGCCGACACGGTGGAAAGCAAAGTCGATTTACCGGCATTGGGAAAACCTACCAAACCGACATCTGCCAGTAATTTCAATTCTAGAATAACCGTAAGTTCCTGCATCGGTTCTCCCGGTTGTGCAAAACGCGGTGCTTGACGAGTAGCAGTGCGGAAATGCCAGTTACCCAGGCCTCCTCGTCCGCCTTTCAGCAGGACAACTTCTTGTCCGTCTTCGGTAATATCACAAATATATTCACCGGTCTCAGCATTATAAACCACTGTACCACAAGGTACTTCGATGACTTTATCTTCACCATCCTTACCAAAACTCTTATTTTTGGAACCATTTCCGCCATGAGTAGCAAACACATGACGGTCATATTTCAAGTGAAGTAATGTCCAATAATTGCGGTTTCCCCGCAAAATAACATGACCTCCTCTACCACCATCGCCACCGTCGGGGCCACCATTGGGTACGTATTTTTCACGACGCATGTGTGTAGAGCCTCGTCCGCCTTTTCCCGAACGGCAATATATTTTCACGTAATCAACAAAATTCGATTCAGCCATTTTCTTCTATTGTTTGAGATAATGAGTGCAAAAGTAATGATTTCAGTCGATTTCCTCAAGTTTTTTAACAGAAACAAATATTTATTCTTTTTCCATTTCTTGGCATGTCTTATCTATATGCTTCACAAACATATCGGAAAAAACCGGGTCACCATAACAAAGAGGCTCAACAAAAGATATTTCTATCCATTGTTGAGCCTCTTTTTATTCTATACGATAAAATATAACTTACTTCACTGCATCAACAGCCTTACAGATGTCTTGCGTAATTGTTTCTAAATTACCCAATCCGTTAATATGCTGATATTTGCCTTCCTTTTTATACCAGTCAATCAGCGGAGCTGTCTGCGAATGGTAAACAGTAAGGCGTTTCTTGATAGTCTCTTCATTATCATCTGCACGACCTGACTCCTGTCCACGTTTAATCAGACGCGTCATCAGTTCGTCTTCGGGAACATCAAGGTCCAACATAATAGAAACTTCCTGTCCGCGTTCCGACAACATCTTCTTCAACGCTTCTGCCTGAGCAATCGTTCTGGGGAAACCGTCGAAAATAACTCCTTTGCTATCCTTGAAACTATCCAATGTGCTAGCCAGGATGTCGATAATCAGCTCATCAGGAAGTAACTGACCCTGGTCAATATAACCTTTAGCAGTTTTGCCCAGTTCTGTACCATTCTTTATTTCTGCACGAAGCACATCTCCTGTTGAAATGTGATTAATACCGAATTTCTCTACAATACGTTCACTCTGAGTACCTTTTCCCGAACCCGGAGCACCGAAAATTACAATGTTCAACATCTTGTTTTACCTTTTATTATTATATTTAGTTGTATAATTCTTACTCTATTACAGTATAGATATCACGGTAATTGCGCCCCAAGCCGTCATAATCAAGTCCATAACCGACAATAAAATCATTAGGAATACGCATAGCTATATAATGTATATTCAAATCTACCTTCAGTTTATCAGGCTTCAACAGCAATGTGGCAATACGAATTTCCTTCGGGTTCTTTGCTTGAAGTGTCTCCAATAAATGTTTCATTGTGACTCCCGTATCCACGATATCTTCCACAATCACCACTGTACGACCTTCGATATCGTCATTCAAACCAACCAACTCTTTCACTTTACCGGTAGACGATGTGCCGGCATAAGAAGCTAGTTTTACAAAAGATATCTCACTGGGGATGGTAAGGTTACGCATTAAATCGGCTGCAAACATGAACGAACCGTTGAGCACACTTAGAAACAGGGGATTCGTACCTTCTAAATCCCGGTTAATTTCACTCGCTACCCGTTCTACTTCTCTCAATATCCGCTCTTCGGGAATGAAAGTCGTGAAACGCTTGTCTTTTATCTGAATGGTATCCATAACCGTATTTTTATTAAATCGGTGCAAAAATAGTGTTTTAATTCGATTTTATGAAATCTATCCATACGTTTTGTAATATACAAAAAGGAGGATGCCGGAAATAAATCTCCAAACATCCTCCACAAAAGAGAGTCGGTATTAAAAGTTCATCAAATCTTAACTAGATTCTTTCAAATACTTTAAAGTATGCCACTTGGCATGCATTATTCGACGTATTGGTTTCTGTAATTTCCAAACGGAAATAACGGGCCTTGACAGGTGAAGACAACACCAATTCTTCATACGCCGGAATCAGCGGACTGGTATAGCTTTTTACCACAGTTCCATCAGGAGCAGTCCACGGCAATGCGAAAGTAAAATCAGCTACCTTTTCGTAGTTCTCATTATCCGTGCTGGCATAAATATTCATGGTCTTTACAGTACCATAATTGTTGCCATTCGGTGCATAGTGTCTTCTACCGATGTGGAACATAGCGCACTCCAGTTCCTCTTTCATATCAATTTCCAAAATATAAGGAAGAGGCACAGAATAACTGTACGGACTATGCCAGAAGTTCGTACGTTCTTCCTTAAACAAGCTGGGATAACCACCACCATCACTGGCTTCAACACCATTACCGGTAGCAGTCCAACGAGTCCAATCATACTGCAAAAATTCTTGGCCATCATACTTCTGCAATACAGTGAAAGTAGCCTGGCGGTAACCGGATGTTACACTGACAGTAGCTGTACGATAACTGCTGTCTGTATTGGCAGATGTTGCAGTCACGGTAATTTCCTTACCGTTTACCGAAACCTGGCACCAATCTGCGTCTACATTGTCAACAACAATATCAGAAGAGATATCTGTATCTGCAATCACAGTAGTACTGGAATTGGCAGCGGCATCCAATACGGCACGCTCTACAACGATGTAACCGACATACGGTTGCTCATATTCGGAACATCCACAAACAATGGCCGAGAAAAAGAGCAAAAGTAAATATGATATTTTTTTCATTTGTATATCCATTTTGAATTAGTAAATCTGTTTTTGTTAGGGGTTCTGTTCCAATTTGTAAGGATAAGCATCATATTGAAGCTGTGGAATAAACTCACATACTGATGGAGAGTTATATGGAATTTCATAGAACTTATCACCCTGAGCAATGGTATGTCCTCCCGGATATCTTCTATCCATAGTATGGCGCCAGCGGAATACATCGAAACGACGATGACCTTCCCATGCAAGTTCCAACATACGTTCTTCTTCGATAATCTTATGAACATCTTTCGGATTTCCGCTTTCAGCAGTAGCTATGTTTTCCATTGTCCACTCCGGTATACCAGCTCTTTCACGAAGGATATTGATATCATCCAAAGTAGCCTGTACGGAACCACCCTTTTCATAATTAGCTTCGGCACGTATCAGATACATTTCTGCCAAACGGGAAATGATAGGTGACCACAAATGTTTGCTCTGTTCCTGGTAAGAACATTTGTTGATAGCATACACAAGGAAAAGAGAAGATTTACCACGCTTAGTAGAAGCATCAAATACTTTAGGTTCGATACGACCTATATACTTGTTACCGTCCTGTCCTACTACATAGTAACGAGTACCTGTGTTATAGGCTTCTTCTTGAATGGTAGCGCTTTGAAATTTAGAAGCGTCTTTGGTAATAAGGAATGTACCGTCAGCTTGTTTTTCTACATCCAACTGTTTGTATTCATAATTGGCTGTATTAGCTTGCTTAACAGCATAAGCAAACGTCCAGTCTTCATATACATTATTTGGATATCCAACCGGAGTATAATCGGCTACACCATCTTCTACGTATCTTTTCACGATAAATTTACTACGTAAGTCCTGAGGCATATCATTAGCATTCAAATGCAATTCCAAAAGCTCCAAATATCTTGAAGAAGGAGACATTTCTTCCCAACCCGAACCATCGATACGGATGTACATACTACCCATACGGCTGTATCCATCATCATCTTTGTCAAGTGTACGACGTACTGCAAAAATGGTTTCCTTGTTGTCTTCCGGAATAAGTTGTGAATAAGTAGCAAAACGGTTTCCTCTTTCCAACTCAAAGCGGCCAGATGTGATTACCTTATTAGCCATTTCCCATGCACCGTCCCAGTTCTCCATATAGAGATAAACTCTGGCCAACAAAGCTTCAGCAGCTTCCTTGGTAGCATAGATGTTTGATTTGGGAGTCTCTCCTTGCTGAAGTGTCAGATAAGTGATGGCGTCTTTCAAGTCGAGAACCACTTGGTCGTAAACTTCGGCAACAGTAGAACGACTTTGAGGTAAATCATTCGGATCACTTGTCAACTTCAAAGGCAAGCCGGGGTTCTGTGTCGGGTTGTTAGAATAAGGCTGTGCAAACTCATTGACCAGCAAGAAATAGCTCAATGCACGCAAATAGTAGTTTTCACCCATCATGATGGTTTGCTCACGAGTACTTTCATTACCCAGTCCCTGAATAATTTCAATAATTTTATTACAGTTACCAATCACACGATAGCCGAGCTCCCAAGTATATTCTGTAGTGGAACTGGCAATATTTCGGCTATAATCATACAATTTAAAAGTTGAACCGGTTGAAGTTCCGTTCCAAGTGACATCATCAGCACCAAAAGCCCAAAAATAATATCCGTTGTCTATCAATCCACCGTCATTTTTCAACAAACGATAACTTCCCTGAGATAATTCAAGAAGGTTCTTATTGTCGAATTGTTCCTCCATCACACCATCATACATGGTAATGTCCAGGTTGCATCCGGTCATTCCGAACGCCATTCCCATGGCACCTAGTATATATTTTATTTTCATAATGTTTTCATTTAGATATTAGAAATTAGAATTGGACATTCAATCCTAAGGTAAAACGTCTTACTGTAGGATATCCGAAGCTTCCCGCACTACCATTATAATCTGCAGAATACAGGATTTCCGGGTCTTGTCCTGAGAAGCTGGTAATGGTAAATAAGTTCTCACCACCAACACTCAAATTAGCCGACTTTACACCCAGTGGTTCCAGCCAACGTTTCGGGAAGCTATAAGCCAATGAAAGAGATTTCAGTTTGAAATAGTCACCGTTTTCCAGATAACGTGTGGATTCTCTATCGGCACCGTTATTACCACCATCGATCAACTGAGGATGTGTAGCGATATCACCCGGCTTTTCCCAACGGCTCCATCCGTCTTTCAACTTCATAGGAGGCTGAGAGTTACGTCCGCAGTCACGGTCAATCGCACCGGCACGCTGTCCATTATAAATCATAGCACCGGTAGCAAATGTAAAGTTAGCGTTCAGAGTGAAACCTTTCCATGTCAAGTTCGTGCTGATAGCACCATTAAATTTAGGAGTAGGCACTTCATCCAACAATACACGGGTTGCCTCGTTGTAGTCACCGGTTACAGTTTTCTTACCATTTTCATCTACTTTAAACCACAACGGAGTTCCTGTTTGTGAATCTACACCTGCCCATTCGCGCAAATACCAATTTCTGTAAGGGTAGCCCACAGCAGTAGCTTGTGATGTAAGTTCATCACCGTCAGGAAGATAAGTAATTTCATTCTTATTATAGCCTAAGTTGAAGCTAACATCCCAATACAGGTCTTTAGTTCTGATGATTTCAGGAGTAACAGTTACTTCAAAACCTTGATTCGTCATTTTACCATTATTGGCAGTCTGGCGGTTATAACCTGTAACTGCAGGTAAATGCTTCAAATAAATAAGATTCTTTACGTTCTTGTGATAGTAATCAAATACAATACTTAAACGATCAAACAAACGTACATCCAAACCAAAGTCTAAAGTAGCCGTTTCTTCCCAAGAAAGATCAGGATTTCCCAAGTAATTGGAATACAATCCTACCTTACCACCATATTGTGTAGTACTGGCCAGCATAGTAGCCCATTCATAAGCACCACCAGGCAAGTTACCGGAAATACCATAAGAAATACGGGGTTTCAATTCATTCACCCATTTAAGATTACTCATGAATTCTTCCTTATGCATACTCCAACCACCACCGACAGACCAGAAAGGAGCCCAACGTTTATTGGAACCGAATTGTGACGAACCATCTACACGGAACATCACCTGAAAGAGGTATTTATTATCGTAAGAGTAGTTACCGTTAAAATAATAAGCGGCATTCTTCTTTTCAACTTTGGTACCACCTACTTTAGGATTAGCTACACCACCGTTCAGAATTTCATTACCCTGAAACATTTGTGAAGCCTGACCGGTCATGCTATAATAACGATATTCATCGTAGTCATAACCCAAATACGCGTTGATTTCGTGTACATCATTGAAAGTCTTCAAGAAACGAAGTAACTGACTGGTATAAATGGTACGAACGTTGGAATTACTGTTGTAAATCGTACCTTGAAGTGATTCTTGTCCCACAGCCTTCGGGTCATAATAATTCTCACCATAACTATTGCTCAAGCCCACTTTGTTATTAGAAACAAAAGTCAACCAATCAAAAATCTTATAATCAAAACCAGCACCGATATCCATAGCATTAGAACGTGATTTACCCCAGTTCAATTGGTTGTTATACAGCCAGTTGGAGCTTCCGTCGGAATACCAGTAATCGCGTGGATCTGCAGTGGCGGCATCTTCTTTGCTCGGTCGACCTTCTGTTCCGATTTTTATATTACCCTGAGAGTCATACGGAGTATCCCACGGCGTATAGCTGGTGTGAGATAAACCATATTGCTGGTCAAATGTCTCCTTATAACTGGTAGACAATTTTGCTCTCAATGTCAAACGGTCATTAACAATATAGTCAGTGTTCACTCTTAAAGTAAAACGGTCATAATCGTATCCTTTGATTGCACCTTCTTCTGTATAATAGTCAGCAGAAATATAAGATTTAATTCGGTCATTACCATACTTATATCCGATGTTGTAGTTCTGTGTCAAAGCATTCTGCGTAGCAAAATCCCACCAATCAAAGTTTTGTTCCTTCAAATAAGGCTGAAGCCACTGTTGGTCTTGTAATGTTCCGGCATTGGTATAAGCGGTAACCAGATAATCATAATATTCAGCACCGTTCATCATCTCAAGATTACCCTTTTGCAGTTGAGAAATACCAAACTTCACAGAAGCATCGAAAGAAGAACCTCCGGTTGTGGCGCGCTTCGTTGTAACTTGCACTACACCGTTAGCACCACGAGAACCATAAAGCGCTGTAGCCGAACCATCTTTCAAGATAGAGATACTTTCAATATCATTCGGGTTCAAATCAGCCATGGCATCACCTACCACACCGTCAATAACCCAAAGAGGCTCTGTATTACCACGCAATGAACCGGTACCACGTACCCGGATACTTACACCGGCACCCGGCTGACCGGAAGTAGGCGTAACTACTACACCGGCAACTTTACCTTGCAGCATATTGGCCACACTCGGAGTGGTAACCGTCTTCAATTTGTCTGATTTTACAGAAGCGATAGAACCGGTAATAGAACTCTTACGCTGTACACCGTAACCTACCACCACTACTTCATCCAAAGTCTCGGTATCTTCCTGCAAAGTCACTTTCATCGGCTTACCGTCCCACACAATTTCTTGTTCTGCATAACCCACAAATGAAATAACAATAATATCGCCTTTCTTCACATTAGAAATGATAAAATCTCCGTCCATACCTGTAATACCTCCATTAGTTGTTCCTTTTACAACAACTGAAGCTCCGATAACGGATTCACCATTCTGATCTAATACAACACCTTTACAGGTATTATCCTGCTGTACGATAGATACTCCCGTAGCTGCTGCATGAGGTGCTGCTTGCATATATCCGGTAGAAAAACCAGATAAAAGTAGTATCGCACTTACTAATTTAAATTGCTCTCTTCTCATAGATTTTAATTTAAGGATGTATTTACTGTTAATTGAATAGAATGCGTTTGTTGACGCCTGCCCTTGGGTAAGTTTTTGCCTTTACACATATCAAAATTTAAGATTAATAAATTGATTATTTTTTAAACACAATTAGTATTTCGGGTGCAAATATACAAATATGAAAACTAACTCTAGCATATTATTGCCATTTTTTGTAAAAAGGCAATAAATAGTGCTAAGAAAGAGGATAATAATCTGTTTTTAAAACAAGTCGAGAACCAAAGATATATGGATATTTAAAGAAGATATTGCTTAAAATGAGAATAATGACTTTTAAGTATAAGGGCTAAAATAGCTACTATTAAAGCATTGACAGCTAATACTGCTTGCAAACTTAGCATTTTTATTCTAAGTATCGAAGTTTTCTCACAACCTCTTTTAGTAAATAGTGTTATCTTTGCACATTCAAACAAAAGAGATTGAATATGAAAATTATTTCGAGCACCCATCTAAAAGAGCTGGACAAATACACTATAGCCAATGAACCCATAACTTCCATCGATTTGATGGAACGGGCTGCCCATGAACTGACACGCACCATTATGCGTCGTTGGGACGCCTCTTTCCATATCGTTGTTTTTGCCGGTCCCGGAAATAATGGAGGAGATGCATTGGCCGTAGCACGACTACTGTCACAACAGAATTATCGGGTAGAAGTTTTCCTGTTCAATACCAAAGGAAAATTATCCGAAGAATGCCAAATCAACCTTAACCGCCTGAAAGAATGCGGTTCTATCTACTTTACGGAAGTAAGTACAAAATTTGACCCGCCTGTACTGACAGAGAAGCATCTCGTAGTAGACGGATTATTCGGTTCCGGTCTCAACAAGCCATTAAACGGCGGGTTTGCTGCTGTAGTGAAATATATCAATGCTTCCAAGTCACCGGTAGTAGCCATCGATATTCCCTCGGGATTAATGGGAGAAGACAATACCTATAATATAAGGCAAAATATCATGCGTGCAGATGTGACTCTCAGCATCCAACTGCCTAAGCTTTCGTTTTTCTTCCCTGAGAACGAAGATATTGTAGGTGAATGGGAGTTATTAAATATCGGTTTAAAGACTGAATTTATAGAAACAGTAGAAAGCTCTTTCTTCACCACTGAAGAAGTAGAAATACGCAACCTTATCAAACCACGAAAACGATTTGCACACAAGGGAGCATTCGGCCATGGATTATTAATTGCAGGCTCGTACGGCATGGCAGGAGCTTCTATCTTATCGGCCCGTGCATGTCTGCGTTCTGGTATCGGATTGCTGACAGTGCATGTTCCTATCCATAACCACGATTTAATGCAATCCACTGTACCCGAAGCTATTGTACATACCGATATACATGAACGTTATTTTGCAGAGCCAACCGACATTGACCGCTATCAAGCAATAGCTATCGGTCCCGGGCTGGGGCAAGAAGAAGATACTGCCCTCGCTATGATGGAACAGATACAAAATTGTCCGCTACCGCTAGTATTGGATGCCGACGCCCTGAATATTCTAAGCACTCACCGCAGTTGGTTAAGCCGACTGCCGAAACGTTGTATTCTCACTCCTCATTTGGGTGAGTTGGAACGCCTCATCGGGAAGTGTATGGATACCTATGAACGTTTAGTCAAGACTAAAGAACTGGCTGCTTATTTGCAAAGCTATATTATAGTAAAAGGCTCTTGGAGTGCCGTCGTTACTCCGGAAGGAAATTGTTATTTCAATCCCACCGGTAATCCCGGTATGGCAACAGCCGGAAGTGGTGATGTATTGACCGGTATCCTACTCTCATTATTGTCACAAGGGTACTCTCAAGAAGATGCTTCCCGACTAGGTGTCTATGTACATGGCCTGGCAGGAGACATTGCTGCCCAACAAAAAGGAGAAATAGGAATGACTTCAAGCGATATTGTAGAAGCACTTCCCATCGCTTGGAAGAAATTAAGCGAAACAAAAGCCGGATTTACAAAAGAATAGCTATATTTGCCCTCACCTATACAAGAAAAGGAAATTATGAAAAGAGGATTAATAATTGCAGCAAGTATACTGACTTCATTGAGTAGCGCTGCACAAGATTTCAGTAAATATACTCCGGGAACCATGGGAGAAGGTGTAGTTTATTACTTACCCAAGACTGAAATAGAACTGGAAGTAGTGGCCACCAAAGTGACCTATACTCCGGGAGAGTTATGCCAATATGCAAACAGATATCTGCGTATGACAAACATCTCGGCCCAACCGGAAACCTACTGGGAAATAAAAAGTATCAAAGCGAAAGCTATCGGTATCCCCGACCCGGATAATGCATATGTAGTAAAACTAAAAGATAAAAGTGCCGCTTCGCAAGTGGAGCTGACCAATGATGGTATTATCAAAGCTATCAATACTACTTCACCGATAGAAAAAACACCTGCTACTCCGATTACAAATACAGCCAAGAAACGTATAGATCCACGTAGTTTTATGACTGAAGAGATTCTTAGTACTGCCTCCACCGCAAAGATGGCCGAACTGGTAGCTAAAGAAATCTATAATATCCGAGAAAGCAAAAACAGCCTTACCCGCGGACAGGCTGATTATATGCCCAAAGACGGTGCAGCACTGAAACTGATGCTGGACAATTTGGATGAGCAGGAACAAGCCATGATGCAAATGTTTGCGGGTATAACCAATCGTGAGGACAAAACCCTTACTATCCGAGTAACTCCCACAGAAGACATGAAAGATAAAGTCGCTTTCCGATTTTCAAAAAAGTTGGGCGTAGTAAGTGACGAGAACTTGGCAGGAGAACCCATTTATCTATCTGTCATTAATCAGGAAACACTACCTCCGGCAGACGAGAAGGCAAAAGACAAAAGAAAAGTAGACGGGGTTATTTATAATATTCCGGGCAAAGCATTAGTCACTGTTGCCAGCCCCACCAAACGGTATTTTAAAGGTGAACTCCTCATTACACAATTTGGAACCACCGAAGTATTAGTAGATAACTTATTCAATAAAAAAATAAACACACGAGTACTTTTCGACCCCAATAACGGAAAAATTGTAAAGATAGACAAAGACTGATAACTCCAATTTACTCTATATACTACCTTTATCCATTTACAGCATACTGTCCTATGGATAAAGGTAGTATTTTTCTTTATACCATCCTCCTAAACGACTTCCTATATACACTTGTTAATAGTTGATATAAATAAGTTTAACAAGCATTTTTTGAACACTATAAAAGCCATTTAGAACAGTAGACTACCAGAATAATTTCTGATTTTTGCAATAACAAAACAACAGAAAAGATATTAGTTTTACTAACTTAAAAAGATGAAAGTATGAATACAACTACTCAAACAGCAAGCCTGAAGAATGTGAAAAAGGTGTTTATGATAGCTACAGCAGCCGAAGCAATTTTTATTCTGTTATTGACTGCAGCCTTTGCATAAGACCGACAGGCTGAAAAAGAAACTGCTGCAATCGATTGACAACAACAATCCTTTGCAGCAGTTTTTTTAGGGAATTAAGCAGGAAATATGCCTATTTCTTTATATTGGCTTCTTCCAATCCATATCCTTTTTTCTTATTTTCTGCTTTCAGCCAAACAGCAAAGAGTAAGGCCGCCACGCCAAAACAAGCAAAAATACACATAGGCAAAGTATAATCATAAGTCTGCATACCATCTACAACCGGCCCCTTGCAATATTTGTTCAGCACATAACCAATCAAAGCAGGGACACCCATCAATCCCCAATTCTGTACCCAAAAAATAAGAGCATAAGCAGTACCCAATTGTTTTTCAGGAATAATTTTAGGCACAGAGGGCCACATAGCCGACGGAACCAATGAAAAGCCAATACCCAATACTATCATTACAACAGTAGCAAACCACCAAATATTAAGTATCGGCAATGCAAACATGGTATGCACGAAGATCAAGAGAATAGAACCTATAATCATTAAAGTAGCTCCTTTACCAATACGGTCGTATATATTTCCAAAAAATGGAGTCAAGAACAAAGTTCCCAAAGGCAAAAGACTTGGAATTGTCCCAGCAAGTTCAGGGTCTACATGATATTTCTGTACCATCAGATCAGTAGCATATTTCAAGAAGGGGAATACAGCTGAATAAAACAATACACAAAGCATGGCAATCAACCAAAATCCCTTATTAGTGATAATCAGCCAAATATCTTTCATACGGAAAGGCTCTTCCGGTTCTATACCCTCTTCCTCCAACGAAGCGTCCAGTTTCTTATCATAGAAAGTATAAATAAAGAAGGCTATCGTGCCAATGCAAAGCATAATAAGACAAAGCAGCAAGGGAGCCGGAATATTAGGATGCAAAACGCCCTCGGTATCGGTTACACCAAAAAAAGTAGCAATAGGAACTGTAACAGCTAAAGCCAACATGGTGCCTAAACGTGCTGTAGCCATTTCCATCCCCATAGCCAACGCCATTTCTTTCCCCTTAAACCATTTTACAATAATTTTTGAGACAGTGATGCCGGCAATCTCCACACCGACCCCGAAAATAGCATATCCTAAAGCAGCCAAACCAACCTGTGTTTTCATACCAAAGAATGTATCACCCACAGGAAAAGTTGTTGAAATTGCATAATATTTTAATCCGCAGCCTAACACCATCAGAATACATGCTCCCATTCCGGTGAAACGAACTCCCATCTTATCAAGGATAATCCCCCCAATAATCAGCATGAAAGCAAAAACATTAAACCAACCATAAGCACTTGTAAAGATGCCGTAATCAAGGCTGTCCCATAATAATTCTTTTTCAAGCATTGTTTTGAGGGGAGACATCACATCCGTCAGAAAATAACCGCATAACATGGTGAAAGCCACCAGCACCAACACTCCCCACCGAAGCGCTTTAGAGTCGTTGATTTTTTTTTGAATCTGTTCTTTCATTTCTTTTATAAGATTTTTGATTAATAGTTTTTCATATTCGAATGGACAAAGATACAGATTTTTAAGGAGAGAAGAACATTTCCATAAAAAAGTTCTATCTTTGCAAGACAAATAGTCCCGAATTATCATCGGGTAAATGACTTTTATAAACTTAACTTATGTAATTATGAAAAGAAGTAAAACATTGGTTGTTTGTGCCATGTTGGGTGGAAGCATCATGTTCTCATCATGTATCGGTTCTTTTGGATTATGGAATAATCTGAAGGATTGGAACCAAGGAGTCAGCAACAAATTTGTAAACGAGCTTATTTTCGTTGCTTTCCACATTGTCCCTGTTTACGAAATCGCTTATCTGGCAGATGCTTTGGTACTTAACTCTATTGAGTTTTGGAGTGGTTCCAACCCCACAGCTTCTATCGGTGAAGTGAAAGAAGTAAAAGGCGAAAACGGTGAATATTTGGTGAAAACAAATACAGACGGTTACACCATCACTAAAAAGGGAGAAGAAAAATCGGTTGATTTGGTTTACAACAAGGACAACAATACCTGGAATGCGGTAGCCGACGGACAAAGCTTCGAACTGGTAAAAATGAATGAAGACGGAACGGCAACTGTCAGTATGCAGAACGGTACCTCTATGACTGTCACCCCCGATGCTCAGGGTGTAGCAGCTGTAAGAGTAGCAACCGGAAGTTCTGTATTCTTTGCTGCCCGATAACTTATTATATAATAGAAAGAGAAGTTGTTTTCACTATAAAGCAACTTCTCTTTCTTCTTACCTTCTAATATCATGAAAAAAACAACAATTTTAAGTGCTTCACTTCTTTTATTACTAAGTTCCTGCACACCCACAAAAACAACGAACAATTTAAATGCAATCGACATTGCCGGTAGTTTTGAACACCTCACTGAGTTAAAGGTTTCTCAGCTAGGAAAGAATATACGTTATGTACCACTAGAAACTACCGATTCATCTTTAATAGGAAACTCTTACAACATCAAGCTTCTGAAAGATAAAATCCTGGTAGCTACAGAAGGTAGTTGTCTGGCATTCGACAAACAAACAGGAAAGTATTTAGGTACCATAGGGCACAAAGGGGGTGATCCGGAAGGGTACAGCGAAGTAGTATATTACATCCATCCTCAAACCGGAATTCTTTATTTTCATCGCCAACCCAATAAATTGGTCAAATACAATCAAGACGGAGAATTCTTGGGAGAAACCATACAACCCAAAAGTCTGTTACAAGGATTCTGTGCAGCTTTTGCCGATTCACTCATTATCGGCCATTATGGTGGAGGAATCGGAACTTCCCCATTCGAAAGCAAATTGATATATTCAAATGAAGAAGGAAAAGCAACAGACTCCATAAGCAATTTCTCTCGTAACATCCCAACCATTACTCCCAATGATATTGCATCCATCAGTGTATTCAAAGGAGGCTCCGGAAAAGAAGCCTTCGGAATGCTTGGCTACAATGGTCTCATTTACATAACGTACAAAGATAATAAAAAAGGTATCTTCCCACTCAATCACCCTACCATATGGAACAGCGGAGATGCTCTTCACTTCAAAGAAGCACTGAAAGATACTATATATACCATCAATGGAAATACCATGCAGCCTTATCTTACATTCAATACAGGCAAATGGACTTTCCCGGCCGATAAAATTGGAGAAACCGAAGGAACACAAGAGTATATCACTATCTCCTATGTGATGGAGACTCCGCAAAGTATCCTGTTCCAGTGCATACAAGGAATATATAGCCGTAGCGTAACTTTCACAGGAATATATAACAAAGCAACCGGAACAACTTACATGAATAAAGACGAGGCCGGATTTACCGATGACCTGAGCCGGTTTATGCCTTTCTTCCCGGAAACAAGCTCCCAACAGGGAGAATACGCTTCTGTATTGGAAATAGGAGATATTCAGGAATGGTTAGACGAACACCCTGAAACTGTCAAAGAAGGTAAGCTAAACTTCTTAAAAAAGATAAATGAAGATTCCAACCCTGTCTGTGTCATTGTGGAACCATAAATAAAAAAGCTGCCCAAAGTATCACTACTCAGGCAGCTTTTTCTCACCTTTTTAACGATAACAGTATGTTAAATTAATCACGTCCTCCCCCCAATGCCTGATAGAGGTTTATTACACCTTGTATTTCTGCAAAACGGTTGGCTACTTGATTCAATTGTGCACTGAGCAAAGTCTGTTGTGCAGTCAGTACTTCCAAGTAGGTAGTATTTCCATGTTGCATCAATAAAGAAGTACTTTCGAAAGCCTTATTCAGCGACATGATTTGTTTATCGTAATAAGCCGCTTTCTCTTTCGCTGTCTGATATTTTACCAAAGCCTCATTTACTTCACTACCGGCATTCAGCAATGTCTGTTGGAAACCCAGCTTAGCTTCTTCCTGTTGGGCTTTAGCTATCTTCAACCGGGCAATATTTGTGCCTCTATTAAATAAGGGTTGCGTCAACGAACCGATAGCCGTTGCTATGAATTTCCCCGGATTGACAATCATACTTCCGGCAGAGTTTGTCCATCCGGCACTACCACTCAGTACAATAGAAGGATAGAAAGCAGAACGTGCCTGGTTAGTCACATAAAAAGCTGCTTCCAGCGAACGTTCCGCACTACGCACATCCGGACGATTGGAAAGCATCTGCACAGGAATACCTACCGAGAAACGTTCCTGCATTCCATATGGGAAGTTCCATGTGTCCGCCCTCTCAATAGTATGAGGAGTTTCAGCCAACAATAATGACAAACTATTTTCCACCTGATTTATCTGTTCTTTCAAGTCAAGCACTGAAGTACATATAGTATAATAAGTAGCTTCCATTTGCGAAACAGCCGCTTCGTTTGCCATACCTGCTTCCATCAAAGCACGGGTGGCATCTACTGTTTCTTTCCATGAATGTTGTGTCCGGACCGAAATTTCAAATTGGGCATCCAACATCAACAAAGTATAATAAGTATTGGCTATACCGGCTATGAGCTGAGTCCGGACAGCCTGTTTATAATCGCGGCTCTGCTCCAATAATGCCTTTGCCTGACGCTTGGCATTACGGATTTGCCCGAAAATATCGATCTCCCAACTAGCTGTAACCGGCAAGGTATAGGTCTGCGTTGCTTTGGATTTATCAAAACTACTCACAGTCCCTTGCGGAGACAATGCAAACGAAGGCAGATAAGCCAACTTTGCAGATAACAATGTAGCTTCTGCTTCCTTTACACGCCATTGGGCAGACTGCAAGTCTGTATTATTCTGTAATCCCTTTTCAATCAAAGTCTGCAGTTGCGGGTCAGTAAAAACTTCCCGCCAACTCAGATTTCCCATATTATCCAAAGTGTCTGTAACTACAACCTCTTCCCCATACAGGTTTATGGGGACCTCGGTTACAGGTTTATATTTAGTATATATGCCGCAGCTACTCAGTGTGAGTGCTGCGACAGTTAGAGTGATGATTTGTTTTTTCATTTTTTCTCTTCTTTTTTGCTTTCAATGTGATGTTGTCTTTCCTCGACAGCTTCTGCATATTCCTCCTGAATCTGCCAATCGGACGCCGGCTGAAACTGAATGGGACGTACCTTCTCCTGCAAATATTGGAATACGATAAACAAAGAAGGCACGATAAACAGTAACGCCAGCGTACCAATCACCATACCACCGACCGTACCCGTACCCAGTGAACTGTTACCGTTGGCTCCTACACCACTGGCGACCATCAACGGAAATAAACCGAAAATCATGGTCAACGCCGTCATCAGGATAGGACGCAAACGAGCCTTGGCAGCAGAAAGGGCAGCAGAAGTCAGACTCATACCTGCCTTACGGCGCTCGGTAGCATACTCAGTCAGCAAGATAGCGGTCTTGGCAAGCAGACCAATCAACATAATCAATCCGGTCTGCAAATAAATATTATTTTCCAGTCCCATCATCTTGGCAAACAAGAAACTGCCCATCAAACCGAATGGTACAGATAACAACACTGCAAATGGAATAAGAAAACTTTCATAAAGAGCGCTCAAAATAAGGTAAATCATCAGGAAGCAGATACCAAAAATGATGATGGTAGTACCTCCCTGATCAGTCTCTTCACGAGTAATACCACCGAAATCATATCCAAAGCCTTTCGGAAGTGCTTGTACAGCAGTCTCCTGCACCGCACGGATCGCGTCACCTGTACTATATCCTTCGGCAGGCATTGCATTCACTGCAATGGAGTTGAACATATTGAAGCGGCTCAGAGACTCGGCACCGTAACTACGTGTCAAATGTACGAACTGACTAAGCGGTGCCATCTCGCCATTAGACATACGCACAAATATATTGTTCAGCGAAGCTTCATCCACACGGTATTTAGGATCTGCCTGAATCATAACCTTATACACTTTAGAGAAACGATTAAAGTTGGAAACGTACTGTCCGCCATAATACCCTGACAGAGTGCTTAACACCGCATCCGGCGTAATACCGGCACGCTTACATTTGGAAGCATCCACTTCTACTGTCCATTGCGGATAACGGATATCGAAAGTAGAGTATGCCATCGCAATTTCAGGACGTTGGTTCAACGCACCCAGATATTGCTGAGTAGTATTAAAGAATGTACCGATATCTCCTCCCATTTTATCCTGCATGTGCAGCTCCAATGCATTACCCATACCATAACCCGGAATCATACCCGGAGAAATGGCAAATATACTGGCATCTTTGATGTCTGCCGTACGACCATATACTTGCCCGATGACCGCTTGCACATCATTCTCTTTTCCTTTACGTTCATCCCAAGGTTTCAGCTTCAGAATCAGCATACCGAATGAATTACCCTGCCCCGCCAACAGACCGTAACCGGCTACGCGCTGCACATGCAATACCTGCGGGATATCCATCATACGCTTTTCAATACGCATCATCACGTCATTGGTTGTCTTCAATGAACTACCTGCAGCCGTGCTGACATTGACAAACACCACACCCTGGTCTTCATCAGGCACCAAACTAGTTTTGGTGGTATTCATCAGGAAAGCCAATAGTACTACCGAAGCCGCAAGAAGTGTCCATACCATCCATTTGCGTTTGATAAAGAACAATACTCCTTTCTTATACCTTTCAATCATTGCATCGAAGGCCGCATTGAACGCTTTACGAAAACGCGCTGCAAAATTGTTTTTCTCTGTACCATCTTCGTTGATATACGGTTTCAGGAACAAAGCACACAATGCCGGACTCAATGTCAATGCATTGACAGCTGAGATACCTACAGCCACCGCCATAGTCAGACCAAACTGGGTATAGAACGTACCGGAAGTACCGCTCATAAACGATACCGGAATAAACACGGCCATAAATACCAGTGAAGAAGAAATAACTGCATTACTGATACCCTTCATCGCATCAATACTTGCCATATACGAAGAACGATAACCCACATCAAAACGAGCCTGCACCGCCTCAACGACGACTATGGCATCATCCACTACCGTACCGATGACCAACACCAAAGCAAACAAGGTGATCAGGTTGATGCTGAACCCGGCCAACGACATAAAAGCAAAGGTACCAATCAAAGATACAATGATACCTACCAACGGAATAACAGTAGAGCGGATATCCTGCAAGAACACATACACTATCAAGATGACCAGAAAGACAGCTTCGAACAATGTCTTCACTACTTCGTGAATAGAAGCGTACAGAAAGTCATTGGAACTCATCACTTTCGTCAGCTCCACTCCTTTCGGCAGGTCTTTCGCCGCCTCTTCCAAAAACGCATCGATATGGTTGTTTACTTCAGTCGCATTGGAACCTGCGGTCTGAAAAATCATGCATGAAATCCCCGGATGTCCATTCATAGCACCATGAAAGGCGTAACTTTCTTCACCCATCTCTATATCGGCAATATCTTTCAGTTTCAGCACCTCACCGTCATCAGTAGAGCGAATGACAATCTCACCAAATTCTTCTGGAGTTATCAAACGACCTTTGTATTTCATGGTATACTGATACGTCTCATCTGAGTTCTCACCAAACGAGCCGGTAGCCGACTCGATATTCTGTTCGGACAGCACCTGTGCCACATCCGACGGAATCAGTTTGTACTGAGCCATCACATCGGGCTTCATCCAAATACGCATGCTGTAGTCGCCACCCATAATCATCATATCGCCCACACCCTGAATACGAAGGATGGAAGGTTTCAGATTGATACTGATATAGTTGGACAGAAACTTCTCGTCATACGAATCGTCGGGACTGTACAAGGAAAACATCTGCAAGATACTGGTCTGACGCTTAGAGGTAGTCACACCCACCTGCGTTACTTCCGCCGGCAACTGTCCGGTTGCCTTCGATACACGGTTCTGCACATTGACCGCTGCCATATCGGGATCTGTCCCCTGTTTGAAATACACTGTAATATCCACCACGCCGGCATTGGAAGCCGTAGAAGTCATATAAGTCATGTTTTCCACACCGTTAATCGCTTCCTCCAACGGAGCGATAACACTCTTCTGAAGAGTTTCCGCACTGGCACCAAAATAAGAGGTACTTACCTGAATGGTAGGCGGAGCAATATCAGGATATTGTTCGACGGGCAAAGTAAACAGCCCGATGATACCCACTACCACTATCGAAATAGAAATAACAGCCGATAGGATGGGGCGTTCTATAAAGGTTCTTAAATTCATTTTCTTTCTTAGTTTTGTTTTACTTTAATCGGAGTACCTTCACGCAGCAAACCTACACCTTCGGCAACAATGATGTCCCCTTCTTTCAAGCCTTCGTTTACGATATATTCCTGTCCGCCGTTTACACGGGTTACACTGACAGGAGCCGATTGAGCTTTGCCGTCCACTACCTTATATACATAGGTGATATCCTGAATTTCAAAAGCAGTCGCCTGAGGGATAACCAAGCTTCCTTTCATCGTAACCGGCAGAATCACATTACCTGATGTGCCGCTATACAGCAAGCCGTTCTTATTGGGGAACACGGCACGAAGACTTGCCGTACCGGTTGTCCGGTCCACTATCCCACTGATGGTTTCAATACGTCCCTTCTCACCATACATGGACTTGTCATTCAGTTGCAACTCCACTTCGGGCATATTCTTCAACGCTTCTGCTTTGGAACCATACTGACGGGTCAGAGCCAACAATTGATTTTCGGTCATCGAGAAGTAGACATACATATCCGAATTATCAGAAACCGTAGTCAACGGCTGTGGCAAGCCGGCACTGACCAACGCACCTACACGATAAGGCAAAGTGCCGATTACCCCGTCCGAAGGACTTTTCACCTCGGTATATGAAAGGTTATTGCGGGCACTGACTTCCTGCGCCTTAGCCTGAGCCAATCCGGCCTTAGCGGTCAGGTAAGAGTTTTCCGCAGTCTTCAGATCAAACTCTGAAACCACCTTTTTGGCAAACAATTCTTTCTTGCTGTTATAAGTCAGTTCGGCTGTGGCAAGACCGGCTTTAGCCGATTCCACATTGGCGACAGCGGTTTCCAAAGCTGCCTTATAAGGCACCTGATCAATAATAAATAATACTTGTCCTTTACGCACTGCCTGGCCTTCCTCTACACAAAGTTGAGTGAGGAAACCGGAAACTTGGGGATAAATGTCAATATCCTGACGACCGCGGATCGTGGCTGAATACGTAGTAGATAAAACTTTGTCCGACGGCGATACCCTTAACACCGCATACTCTGCCTCCGTTTGTGCAGCAGGTGCCTGTTTGCACGATGCTGCCAAAGCAGCACAACCAACTAATACCATTAGTCGCATCCATTTTCTGTTCATTGTTATCATATTCCAATCTTTTTTAATTCGACGACAAAGGTAGTTGGATTTTTACGAGCCGGCACATTCAATTATTAGCCACAATTGTTCAATTTAAGAACAAAGTTCTCCTTATTATAAAAATAATAGCTTATTTTGCGTCAAAATAAGAACAGACATGGATATATTAAGTTTACCGGATAACGAACCGTTCATTGCCGGAACAGATGAAAGCATAGATATTTGCTCTAATCAAATTATGAAATTGAGTGATGCGTCCATTTGCCATTGCCGCAGAGGAAAAGCCCGTATCGAAATTGATATGCAAGCCTACGAGCTGACCGAGAATACCCAGATCCTGCTGTTACCCGGCAGCATTTTCAATTGCACTTACGCCAGTGAGGACCTCAGTGTGTCCTATATTGTTTTCTCCGATACCCTGTTCAGAGAGATCACCTCACGCCTGGAGCCTTCTTTCTTCCAGTTTTTGAAAGAGCATCCGTGCATTGTCATTCCCGAAGAACGTGTCAAGCCTTTTATCGGACTGAGTTTTGCCATGAAAGACCTGTATAATGACCGCGATAACAGTTTCCGTCTTCAGATATTCAAGAACTTCGTGCAGAACTTTATCCTGGATTTCTATGACAAGACCCGGCATCTGTTCCTCCAAAAGAAGCCGAAAGGAATGAATCGCCAGGAAGAGATATTCAAACATTTCATTCAGTTGATTCATAAGCACTGCACTACGCAACGGGAGGTTTCTTTTTATGCATCCGAACTTTTCATCACCCCCCGTTATCTCTCCACTGTGGTGCAAAATGTATCCAATGCAACAGCCAAAAGCATTATAGACCGCCATGTAATCCTGGAAAGTAAAGCATTACTGCAATCTACCAATTTGAGCATTCAAGAAATATCAAACCGGCTCTGTTTTCCTGACCAATCTTTCTTCGGACGTTATTTCAAGAAACATACCGGAGTTTCTCCTGCCAAATACAGAAGTAACCTAAATTAAACAATAGAGGCTGCCTTCACAATAGAAAGCAGCCTCTACCTTTATAATATTATGGAGTAAATATTATTCAGCCAATTTATTGTCTGAACCCAGCACGTTAATAATTTTGTGCTTGTACAGTTTTTCCATGTTGTCACGAGCCGGACCTAAGTACTTGCGCGGGTCGAATTCTGCCGGTTTTTCAGCAAAAGTCTGACGGATAGCAGCAGTCATAGCCAAACGAGAGTCTGAGTCAATGTTGATTTTGCAAACAGCAGACTTGGCAGCCTTGCGCAATTCTTCTTCAGGGATACCGATAGCAGCCTTCAATGCACCACCATACTTGTTGATTGTTTCAACTTCTTCCTGAGGAACTGATGAAGAACCGTGAAGAACGATGGGGAATCCCGGAAGTTTTTCCATTACAGCATCCAATACTTCGAATGCCAAAGGAGGAGGAACCATACGACCTGTAGCAGGATCAATGTGGCACTGTTCCGGAGTAAATTTGTATGCACCGTGAGAAGTACCGATAGAGATAGCCAATGAGTCGCAACCTGTACGAGTAGCAAAATCAATTACTTCTTCAGGGTCAGTATAAGTATGATGATCAGAAGAAACTTCATCTTCCACACCGGCCAATACACCCAATTCACCTTCTACAGTTACATCAAACTGATGAGCGTAGTCAACAACCTTCTTAGTCAAAGCAACGTTTTCTTCGTAAGGCAGGTGAGAACCGTCGATCATTACAGAAGAGAAACCTGAGTCGATACAGCTCTTGCAAGTTTCGAAAGTATCTCCGTGGTCAAGGTGAAGAACGATTTCAGGTTTTGCACAACCTAATTCTTTTGCATATTCTACAGCACCCTGAGCCATGTAACGCAACAAAGTAGCGTTAGCATACTGACGAGCACCTTTTGAAACCTGCAAAATAACCGGAGATTTTGTTTCTACTGCAGCTTTGATGATAGCCTGCATCTGTTCCATATTGTTGAAATTGAATGCAGGGATTGCATATCCACCTTTGATAGCCTTAGCAAACATATCTCTAGTGTTTACCAGACCTAAATCTTTGTAATTAACCATTGTTCTAATATTTATAATTGTTAGTGAATTAAATTCCATTGCAAAATTAAGCATAAATGTTCTAACTATGGCATTTTCGCTCTAAAATTATCTTATAAATTATGGTTTTATTAACTAATATCCATGCTAAATGTCTCAAACAGATTATATTGTAATGTCGACCTTGCAATATCGACAAACAATAAAATGCAGATGAAAAACAAAAAAAATGCTGCCGAAGTTTTTCTCTTTCAAAGAAATGACCTATCTTTGCAATCCAAAATTGAACCATTACACATTGTTGTTACCAAAACAGTAAAATAATAACAATAAAAACATATATAGAAATGAAAAAAGGTCTTCATCCAGAAAACTATCGTCCCGTTGTGTTCAAAGATATGTCAAACGGTGATATGTTCTTGTCTCGGTCAACTGTGGCAACTAAAGAAACCATCGAATTCGAAGGTGAAACTTATCCGCTTTTGAAAATTGAAATCTCTAGCACATCACACCCCTTCTACACCGGTAAATCTAAATTGGTGGATACAGCAGGTCGTGTTGATAAGTTCATGAGCCGTTATGGTAACCGCATGAAAAAGTAATTTGTAACTTCATTCAAGTTTCAAAATAAAAGGCTGCAACTCAAAAAAGTTGCAGCCTTTTATTTTGACCAACATGTCGTCATTTCCTTTCAATAAACCTTCCCCCTACCCATTCATACACAATCGGCTCCTTTTTTATATAAACAGCCAGCTTTTCTCTTTCTGATTTTGCCAGATAATCAGGGGTGGTATAGGCAATACTTAAAACTGCACTGTCCGGTGAGAGTGTAGCTTTCAGAAGTTCCATATCAGCCTTCTCACGCAACAAAAGAAAATCTTCCTTCAAAGAATCAACAGGAAGATAAAATGCTTCAACCGATGGCAACTTCATATAATCCTGCTTAGGGAGTTCCTGCCACTGAGTGGAAAAGAAGCGTATCTCACTATCACAAGCGGATGCACACACTGTATTCACCATACATACGATTTTCACCGAATCATTCAATGGAAGCAATTTCATTTCCATACTGCTTTTTGAAGTCGTTTGCAGGTACAGATAATCATCTGTCAGCTTCTTCAGTTCTGTCGGCTGACCGAACCGGTTTTTTACTTCCGCTTTCATGTTACTGGCAAGAAAATCAATACAATCTTCCCGGTTCACCTTTGTGAGCAATGGTGCAATAGAATCCGGCATCGACACAAACAACGCCTTCATATCCTGTGCCTGCACACCAACCACACTTGCTATACCAATCAATATACTTATCAGTTTTTTCATATTATCATCTTTCATTAAGCGCCCAAAGATACATATTTTCTCTCCTATTTGTCAACCATATAAGATTTTTTTCTACTTTTGTGCAATTGATAACCAACTAAACATGAAAGATACTATGTATTTACATCCGGAAATGGAGACGTTGACACGTCCCGAAATCGAGAAGCTGCAACTGGAACGCCTACAAAAAACCGTCCGTCATTGCATGAACTCTCCTTTTTATAAAAAACGTTTTGAAGATAACCACCTGAAACCCGAAGATATCCGCTCATTAAATGATTTACGCAAAATCCCTTTTACCACCAAACAAGATTTACGCGATACTTATCCCTTCGGAATGGCTGCCGTTCCTTTGGAGAAGGCAGTCCGTTTGCATTCATCCAGTGGCACAACCGGTAATCCGACTGTGATTCTTCACACACAGAAAGACCTTGACGAATGGGCCAACGCCGTTGCACGATGCCTCTACATGGTAGGCTTGCGCCCCGGTGATATCTTCCAAAACTCTTCCGGCTACGGAATGTTTACCGGCGGACTCGGTTTTCAATACGGAGCGGAACGCATGGGAATGCTTACCGTTCCCGCTGCTGCCGGAAATACCAAAAGACAATTGAAGTTCATCACCGATTTCGGAACCACTGCCTTGCATGCCATCCCCAGTTATGCTGCCCGCCTCTATGAAGTAATGGAAGAAATGGGCATTGATCCTCGTCGGGACACCAAGCTTAAAACATTAATCATCGGAGCAGAGCCTCATTCGGAAGAACAACGCCGCCGCATCGAAGATATGTTGGGAGTCAAAGCATATAATTCCTTCGGAATGTCTGAAATGTGTGGTCCCGGCGTAGCTTTTGAATGCCGGGAGCAAAATGGCCTGCACATTTGGGAAGATTACTATATCGTTGAAATCATCAATCCCGACACGCTGGAGCCTGTGCCCGACGGCGAAGTAGGCGAACTGGTGCTGACCACCATCAACCGCGAAGCGATGCCGATGTTGAGATACCGCACCCGCGACCTCACCCGCATTCTTCCGGGGGAATGTCCGTGCGGACGCCATCATAAACGCCTGGACAGAATGAAAGGCCGCAGTGATGACATGATTATCCTGAAAGGGGTAAATATCTTCCCGATACAAATCGAAACTGTATTGTTGCAGTTTAAAGAGTTGGGCAGCGACTACCTGATTACACTCGAAACAATGGAGTCGAACGATGAGATGACCATCGAAGTGGAACTCAGCCAGTTATTTACCGATGACTATGCCCGCCTGCAAGCCCTTACCCGCGAGATTACACGACAGCTGAAAGACGAGATACTGGTTACTCCGCGAGTAAAACTTGTTCCAAAAGGCTCTTTACCCAAGTCGGAAGGCAAGGCTGTGAGAGTGAAAGACTTACGTAAAACTTTTTAAAAGATAAAATTATGACTGTCCAACAATTATCTGTCTTCATTGAAAACAAAGCGGGGACATTACTTAAAGTTCTGGAGTTATTGAAAGAAGCCAAGATTCAACTGATAGCTTCGACTATTGCAGATACGGTAGAATATGGAATTTATCGTATTATTTGTTCCGAACCGATGCGAGCTTATAACACGCTAAAAGAAGCCAATATATCGGTTGCCCTTTCGGATGTATTTGCCCTGACACTGGACAACCAGGTAGGCCGTGCTGCGGATGCAATTAAGATTTTCAGTGATGCCAAAATCGGTATTACCTATATGTATTCTTTCTTGTTGGGAGATAAAGGCATCCTGATTTTCCGAACAGATAATCCCGACCGCGCCAGAGAAGTAATTATCCTGAATAACCTCTCTTTCGTGGCAGACAAGGATTTATCGTCGCTGATTTAACAAGAGCTCGCGCAAGAAACGTGACAATCCTCTCATTTTGTCATCGCCGGTGAAGAATCTGAATACATCTGCTTTGTGTTATCAGATTCTTCACTGATGTTCAGAATGGCAACGGTCCGGAATAAACAATGGCCCGGAGTAATGAAAAGCTTATCCTCTGCGCTTTAAAAAATCGGTAGGACTTTCACCAAAATATTCCTTATAACATTTTGTAAAATAGGAAGGCGAAGTAAAACCAACCTCATACGTTATTTCTGAAATAGTTTTTTCCGAAGAAGCAAGTAAAGAAGCAGCCTTCTTTAAACGGGCGATGCGCAACAGCTCCACCGGAGAATAATTAGTCAACGCTTTTATCTTGCGATAGAGTTGCACGCGGCTCATACCCATTTTGCTGCCCAACTCCTCCACGCTCAACTCCGAATCCGACATATTCTCTTCAATCAACCGACGGAAACGGTCTGCAAATCCTTTATCAATCTCACTGACCGGTTCTTTTGACAGAGTCGTTTTATCGCCAAAGAACTGCTGTAAACGATGGTGGTTTGCTATCAGATTACGGAGACGTGCCAATAACAACTTGGAATTGAACGGCTTGGCAATATATGAATCCGCCCCACATTCAAATCCGGCTATCCGCTGCTCGTCCAAAGAACAAGCCGTAAGTAACATCACCGGAATATGGGAAGTCTGCAATTCCGACTTCAATTGTCTGCAACACTCCAGTCCATCCATCACCGGCATCATCACATCACAGATAATAACATCCGGTACATACTTCATGGCCATTTTTACTCCCGTATGACCGTCCGGAGCCTCTATCACTACGTACTCATCTCTAAGCAACGACTTCACATAACTACGCACATCGGCATTGTCGTCAATCACCAAGACACACGCCTTGCTTTCATCCGGTTTCACCTCTTCCGTTTCTGCCTCCGACAGTTCTTCCACTACCGACCGGGACGGAATACCAATGCCTTCCGACTCTTTTCTTTCTATCTCTGTGGCAGACGACCTGTTGACAGGGATATCTATTGTAAACACCGTTCCCTTTCCCTCCATGCTATCCACGGCAATCGTTCCTCCGTGCAATTCCACAAAAGCCTTTGTCAATGCCAGTCCGATGCCCGAGCCGGCATGATTCACATCAATCTGATAGAACCGGTCAAAGATATGCCGGATATGTTGGACTGAGATACCCGAACCACTGTCACTGACCACCAGCCGCGCATACTCTTTTCCATCGGCTTGAGCAATAGCAGACAATGTCACCACAATGCTCCCATTTTCGGGAGTAAATTTAAAGGCATTGGAAAGCACATTAAAATAAATACGTTCCATCTTCTCGGCATCAAGCGCCATCTTATAATCCGCCTGTCCATTTCCCACATCCAATATAAAATGAATATGCTTCTTGAGCGCCAACGCACGAAATGCCCCACTCCACTCCTGCAACTGAGCACGCAAATCAATATTGGATAGAACCAATTCCAATTTTCCATTCTCATACTTGCGGAAATCCAATATCTGATTGACCAGCCTCAACAATATAGTCACATTTTTATGCACCATCTGCAACAAAGACCGTTGCCGGGATGTCAGCGCTTCATCTTCCAATAACTGTTCCACCGGAGCAGCAACCAATGTAAGCGGGGTGCGAAAATCATGAGACACATTCGTAAAGAACACCAATTTGGCATGAGTAGCTTCTTCCAATTGTTTAGAAAGGCTGATGAGTTGGTCACGCTGCTCTTCCAACTTTTTCTTTTGGGAAGAAAGCTCAGCATTCATCCGGTTCTTCATCCAATAAGCACGTACAATAATGCCCAACAATGCCGCAAACAGAATCAGAATAACCAGACAAGCATACAAAAACATAGTCTGCGCCGAATAACGCGACCAAAATTCATCAATCTGCCCGTTCAGTTTCTCTATCTTGCCGTCTTGTTCCAAAATATGGTCGGTCTGCAACTGCATCACGCGGGCATTGGTTTTATCCACCAATGCCGTAGAAAGTATATTTTCTTTTTCAAAAGGTCTTTTCTCCAAAATGTTCATCGCAATCTGCATCACCTTATCGCCACCGGTAGGATAAATAAAAGTAGCATCCAACACACCGCTTATCACCTGCTCCAGTCCATAATCTTTTCCGGGTAGTGCATCCACTCCCACAAAAAGCATTTCTTTTTCTCTTCCCTGCTGTCTGGCAGCCAGATAAGCACCGATAGCCATACGGTCATTCTGTGCAAACAGCAAATCAATATCTTTGTGAACACGTAAAACAGAATCCACCTTTTCGCCGGCCTGACTCTGTAACCAGCCGCCATCCACACTTCCAACTCTCTTTATATTCGGAATCCCGGCCAATGCATCCATCAATCCCCTATGCCTCTCCATGGCAGGTGTAGAGCCTTGCAGTCCTGTCACCTCAAAAATATTCCCCTTTCCATTCAAACGGCTGACAATGTAATGTCCCACATCACTGCCGATCTTATAATTATCCGCCCCGACAAAAGCCGTATAGTTGTCCGATAATATCTTACGGTCTACCACCACTACCGGAATTCCTTTCTTTATCGCCTTTTCGACCGATGGAGTAATAGCCGCCGCCTCATTGGGAGCGACGATTAACAAATCAACCTGCCGGTCAATAAAATAATTGATATCATTTATCTGATATTGGTTATTGTCTTTTGCCGTACGAAATTCCACCTGCACACCGTCGTAGAAAAGTGCTTCACGCTGCATTTCTTTATTCATCTTATGCCGCCATTCATCATCGCTGCATTGGGACACGCCGATGTGATAACGTGTATTCGTTCCGTCACACGAGGAAACAAGCGCTGCCAGGCAAAACAGGAAATAGAGAAGACCGTTTTTCATATTCACAGATATATTATGGAAACAAAGATAAAAGGAGAAGAGAAATAATACAAGAATTTGGAAAGAAAAGAAAAAGAGAATGTGTCAAAACCCAAATAACCTATCACTTCGTTCAGAATGATAGCATTATCTACGTTTTGACACATTTACATTTGCAATACCCAACAGCAGCTTTGGCCCTCGGGCAACTGCCGGCAAATAGTCGGGCAAGCGTGTTTTTACATCAGCCGTTCCTTCAGGCGGACAGGCAATTCCGGCATAGCCCCATTCTGCGTACACACGTATGCAGAAACCTCTACCGCCAACTTATGTGCTTCCGCCACCGGCTTGCCTTTCAAGATAGCAGCCACAAAGGTAGCAGTGAACGAGTCTCCCGCACCCACCGTGTCTGCCACCTCCACCTTGGGTGTCTCCACAAAGGAAATCTCACCCGGAGTAAACACATAACTTCCATTCACCCCACAAGTCAGAATCAACATCTTCAAGTTGTACTTGGCGAGCAAAATCCAACACTTGTCCTGCAAGTCGATGCCCGGATAACCAAACATACGGCTCACTGTCACCAGCTCTTCATCATTAATTTTCAATATATTGCATCTTTTCATCGAATTGCAAAGAATTTCCTTCGTATAAAAGCCCTGACGCAGGTTCACATCAAAAATCTTGCACTGTCCCTCCCCGTCGGGCATAGCGTTCAGAAAGCTATTGATAGTCTCACGAGAAACCACACTGCGCTGTGCCAGCGAACCGAAACATACCGAACGGGTATTCTTTGCAAGTTCCTCCAATGCAGAAGTGAAAGGAATATTGTCCCATGCCACATTCTCCTTTATATCATACATCGGCACGCCGTTCGGGTCCAGTTCCACTTGTACTGTCCCTGTAGGATAAGGTACTTTCTCAATCAGATAATTCAATTTCTTTGCATCAAAGTTCTCCAATATCTCATTACCCAACTTGTCCTCTCCTACCGCACTGACTACGCGGCTGTCGAAACCGAATTGCGATACATGGTAAGCAAAGTTTGCCGGAGCACCTCCTATTTTCTTTCCTTCGGGCAGCACATCCCATAGTGCCTCGCCCATTCCTACGATAATATCATTCATGGTTATTTCTTTATTTTTAAGGTATATATTAACAAATAAATCACGCCTACGGTCATTACCGCTACAGCTCCCGTCTGTCCCACCGCATCAGCGGCAACTCCCATTGCCAATGGGAATACCGTGCCGCCGAACAAGCCCATTATCATCAGACCGGACACTTCATTCTTCTTGTCGGGGGCGGCAAACAGGGCCTGCGAGAAGATAATGGAAAACACATTGGAGTTTCCAAAACCAATCATGGCGATGCAAATATAAATAATTGTTTCGGTATGGAACATAAACAATCCCGCCATAGCCAACAACATTAACACCACGCTGAAGGCAAAAAACAGTTTGGCAGAAGCTTTCCTCAAGATAAAAGCACCCAAGAAACAGCCAATCGTGCGGAATATAAAGTATAGGCTGGTGGCAAAGCCCGCCTCGGCAAGTGTCATGCCCAAACGCTCTATCAATATCTTCGGGGCAGTGGTATTGGTACCGACATCGATACCCACATGGCACATGATACCGATAAAAGAGAGCAAAATAAACGGTTTTCCCAGCAAAGCCAGACAAGCCTTGAAACCGGAAGCCTTGTCAGGCTGTTCCTCCTCAATGGGAGTAGAGCCCAATAAAACGATGGCAAGCACTGCAATCACCATATACATAGGAAACAACACTCTCCAACCCAGTCCGAAAGTGGGAATAGTCTGGGTGGCTCCCCACATGGCAATATAAGGAGCCAGAAAAGAAGCGATTGCTTTGACAAATTGACCGAAAGTAAGGGTACTTGCCAATTTATCCCCCGTTATAATATTGCTCAACAAAGGATTCAGAGAGGTCTGCATCAGTGCATTGCCAATGCCCAGCAAAGAGAAAGACAACAGCATGATGACATAACCATCGCCGAACACGGGAATCAGCAAAGAGGCAAAAGTCACAGCAAGGCTCAGAAGCACTGTCTTCTTACGGCCTATCTTATTCATCAATATTCCTGTGGGAACCGAGAAGATAAGGAACCAAAAGAAAACCAGCGACGGAAAGATATTGGCCTGCGCATCCGTCAGGTTCAAGTCGACCTTGACATAATTGGAAGCAATACCCACCAAGTCTACAAACCCCATGGCGAAGAAACAGAGCATCACCGGGATTAATTTGGCATATAGATTTTTATTGTTGTTCATGGTTTTATTATCTATTGTTTTTTCTGTACGTTGTTCTTATTCATTCACCGTAGGGGCAGATACATGGGTCCGCCCCTACGGGAACACCCGACCTAAAATCACAAGCCTAACTTATACACTGTGAAATCCGAAACTTTCATTTCCCCTCCTTCACTATAAAAACGAAGCGTGTCATAAGGTTCATTCGGAAAGACCAAATTAGTCATGGCTATGCGTCCGCCATCCACAAATATCTCGATAGAGCATTTATCCACAAAGACATTCAGATGATAAGTTTTGCCTTCGCACAAAGAGAGTGGAGCCCAAGTGCCCAGGGCAAAATCATTCTTATAGTTCACTGAAAGTTTCATGCGATGATTATCTGTCTCCTTCTCGTGCACATTAAATTTACTCGGTTCACCCAAGTCGGTAATTCCACTCTCTGTACGGTCCATCACCAGCCTGTTTTCTTTCATATCCAGATAAATATTCACTTTCTCACCCTTGCCGTTCAGCAACTCGAAGCCTGCCAACTGCGATGCCCCCGGAGTAATATCCATCGAAAGTTCATACGCTCCATCTGTGTCGGGAACCAATTCCTCCAACCGGCTCTCCCCATTCACAACCAGACTGCCCACCTCATGCTCATCTTTGCGCAAAGTCTCCGTTTCTTTCACCGCATCGGCAGCCATGTATATCTCTCCGTCCTTTGTATAAAGGCTCAATTCGCGAGGCAACGAATTGGCGCTGCGATATTGTTTGGTGGGAAGGATATTGGCATACTGCCAATTGCTCATCCAAGGCACGGCAATCGTGCGCTCTCCCGTATTCGAGAAGCAAACGGTAGCATAATGGTCCTTGCCATAGTCCAGCCATTTAGTCACTTCGGGTTTTGTGTCACATTTAAATTCCTTTCCGTCAAAGTCACCGATAAAATACTGTGTAGCGCTACCGCCAAACATGCATCCCGGATTGATATTGACAATCAATGCCCACTTCATGCGGTTCTTATCACCGTCCACAGGCAACTGAATAAAATCGGGACACTCAAATTGGCTGGGCTGTACTCCGTAACCTTCACCGAAACCGCTCATAAACTCCCAGTCTTTCAAGTTCCGAGAAGAATAGAAACGCATCTCTTTGTCGGCAGATACCACCATCACCCATTTTTGGTCGGGTTCATACCAAAAGACCTTCGGGTCACGGAAGTCTTTCAATCCGTCAAAAGGAGTCAGAATGGGATTGTTTTCGTATTTGGTATAGGTACGTCCATTGTCGGTGCTGTATGCCATGCACTGAATCTGACCATTCTTGTCACTGGCCGAAGTATAGAAAGCAACCATTGTATTTTCACCGTAGCCTGCGCTGTTCTTTGTATCCACCACTGCACTCCCCGAGAAGATATGTCCCAGAGTATCCCTTGCAATGGCAGGGTCAAGATGTTCCCAATGCACCAAGTCCTTGCTCACGGAATGTCCCCAATGCATATTCCCCCATACCGATCCGTAAGGATTATACTGGAAATAAAGGTGATATTCACCGTCTTTATAAACCAGCCCGTTGGCGTCATTCATCCAGCCATAAAGCGGAGTGTGATGATAAACGGGACGGAATTTGTCTCTGTTTGTTGTATCAAAGGTATCTGCAACCTTAATGCTGTCCCAACAAAGGGCATCGGCTGCCACATTCTTCACAACAACGACAGCTTCAGCGGCTCCCTGCGGTAAAGCAAACGGAACATAATATTCAACACTGTCTGTAGCCAGACGAACATCCATATAAGTATCCGCCGGACTGCCGGTATCCAGTTTTACCTGTCCTTCATTGCTGCTTTCCTGAACGGGAAGCAACAGATACTTGGCGGGAGAAGCAATGCGTACAACGGTCATTGTATCTCCTTGATGCTCGAACACCGGATTATTTTTCTGTGACTGACAAGAAACCGTGCCTGCTGTAAAGGCTAAACCCAATGCAAGGTTCACTAAATTTGTTTTCATGGAATATATGGTATTAAAAGTTTTATTATTAAAATCAGAATGTAATTTTTGCTGCAAACTCTACGGTAAACGGACGGATGTAGCTTCCTGCCATCCATGCCCCGTTATAGGCGGCAGCATTTTCCTTATCCACCAGTTCCGCACCCGAGATGCTTCCTTTTGCCCCCGTCTGGTTGAGGAAGTTAATGACAGTTCCGCTGAGTGACAAGTGTTTGTTCACGTTCCAGTTGACACCGCCAAAGGTTTCCCAACGTCCGTTAAAGTAATAAGCGTTCTTAATATTGGCATACGTCTTGCTAAAATAACGAAAACTGGCCCATACCTTCAAATCTTTTGTAATATTATAACTCGGATCGAGTTCAATCAACACCTTGGGTATTTCGGTCACAATATTGCCTGTAGCATTGATGCCCGAGGTGGTTCCGTCACCAAAAGTCACCTCCGTTTCATATTTCTTGTACTTCGGACTTTGGTAAGTAAACAGAAAATGAAAATCAAACCCTTTGAAAGGTTTTACTACCGCATCCGTTGTCCATCCAATGGTTTCAATATCATAGCTCAATGCTGCGGCTTTGATATCCTTATCGTTATGGGGGTTTATCAGATTCAGCGTAGAGTTGTTATTCGTTTTGGCAATATAAGTAAACAAAGAAGTCAGGCTAATCCAATCGTTATTAAAATAAATACCCGCACGTCCCAACGGAATGGTTATCTTATCTACATTCGGCATCTCGGCAGGCGCAAAATTCGACATGTTCGGGCGCTGGGTATTGTAAGTGAAATCGGCAGTAAAACCAAACTGTTGTGTCATCTTATAGGTAGCCGCCGCCGTAAAAGCCATATTGAGCCAATCATAACCATAGCCGCGAGGAGCAATCTTAGTGCCGTCGGCTGCCACTGCCCCGATGTGGTAATTGGCAAAACGGCCTACCGCTTTTCCGTCTGCATTGTAAACAGCCAGATTCTTTCCCGCCAAACGCTGGTATTCGAAACGGGCACCATAATACACATTCCATTTATCAGTAATATCCCAATCGTGAGTAGCATAAAGAGCCAGCTTGTTTTCATGACCTTTATAGTATTCCGAAGCATTCTGGTTCAGGTTATAATAAGGAGTATCACCATAATGATGAATGTCTTTGGTATCGGCGCTGTAAAGAATCTGAGGATATTCTTCCACCGTATGGTCGTACATCGTAGTGTTTGAAGCATAGTCTACATCGTAATACCATTCGTTCAAGCCCACACGCCAAGTCATGTTGTCATACTTCCGTGACAGTTCGGTGGTAAAGAAGAACTCGTTGATACTGCCGCGATTGAAACATGACATACGGCTCTGCACATACCCTTCGTAAGGGGTCAATGTCCCGTCCGATACTTTCCGGCTATAGCCGTCCGCCAAGGTTTTCTTTTCCATCGACATGGGAGTCTGGTAGAGATAAGAACCCAATGCGTGGTCATACTTCATATTCACAGTCCACTCCAACCCGTTATCCCATTTGTAACGGTTCAACAATGTGAATTGATTACCTTTGCTGGCTGTAGCGTCATAAAGACTTGTCTTTTTCATCTCGCCCGTACGTATATCCATATAGACAATGTCAGAAACATCGGGAAGATAAGACGAAGTACCGAGACTGAATCCGGGAATTTCTTTCACACTGCCGTCGCCCACATAAATAAACGGTGCGCCGGTAGTGGCATTTGACAACCAGTGACTATTGCTGTAATGGTAGATAGCCGACAATTGTCCGCGACCTTCATGGTAGAACTTTGTCAAAGCAAACTTATAGATTTGTGTGCGGTCCTGATATTGGGCGAAACGGAGTTTGAACGAACCCGGGTCAAAGTTCTGATAAATGCTTCCGCTGTAGAACCAGTCCTTGCCGATGCTTCCGTTTAAGTTGAAATCAAACTGCTGTTTGCCGAAGTGATTGGTATTATAATTCAGCACGCCATTAAACCGCTTCTCTTTATTCAGTCCCAATTCGGTGAAAGAGTTCACAGCATAACCGATGTTTCCGGTAGTAATGGCCGTTTCGGATATTTTAAGCAGTCCGGTATGTCCCAAACTGCTGTCTCCGCGCCAATGAGTATTTACATTATGAGGATTTGAGTTATAGACCACGGGCAAACCGTTTTCGAGTACATTGACATCGCCGCCGGGCAATCCGATGGAAATTTCACGGGGACCATTGGCACTGGCTGCATTCAGCATGACATTTCGATTACCTTCTTCCTTAGAATTAGAAAGGACTTTGGCTGAGTCTTGTTGTGCGTGGCTGTTCAAGCAAGCGGCTGCCCATATCATAAGGAGCACGCCCATTCTGTTCATTCGCTGATTCTTGTTCATAGCATTAAATATTTTTAGAAGTTTTTCTGAGGCAAAGGTATGGGTTGTCTCACAACACTTCTAAAACATTTGTTGCATGAGATAGCTCTTTTGTTTCATCGTAACAAAAGTGCTCAATTATGTAACATTCTCAGCATACAGAAGTAATTCCGAAAGTCCTTTCACACCTCACGCATCCAAAAACCGCCATTCCATCGAAGAAAATTGTGAAAGGACTATCATTATGGTAATAATTTGTAATTTCATACTGCTACTATTTTGGTCTTCTCATATTTCAAGTGTTTTTCTAATTTATTTGACTTCAATATTCTTAATAAAACGAACCGGATTACCTGCTGCTACAGCCACAGGCGGCACATCTTTGGTTACAACTCATTCCACCAAAAGATGTCCGAATAACGTAATGTATTGATTCTGTCCGTCATTTCTTTATTTAATTATAACTACTATTTCTTTTACAAAGAGAATTCTTTTCTAAAGAAATCATTTTGTTGTATCGCTCAAAATTATATCTTGCCCCTAAACTCTTTTTTCCGTCAGATTAATAGGTTTTTACGGTATGATTAAGTACTTTTGTACTGAATACTAAGACAGACTCCGCCAACAGACTGTACAGTCCGTTACAGTAGACCGTACAGTCCATTACCGCAGACTATACAATCCATTGCAGCAGATTATAAAAGCCCATAGGAAGAAAGCCCTTAGCCTTCAGGAAGAAATGACTTAATTCTCTTATCAAAAAGCATTAACATGACAGCAAAGTATGATTTCAAAACGTCACCCGACATACAGGGGGACAAGGAGCAGGCTACTCTGTATCCGCAACTTGTAGTATCGGGCACAAAAGACCTGACAGATTTGGCTAAGGAGATAGCCCGACGTTCCACCATCAAGGAAGGAACGGTTATGGGACTGTTCTGTGACCTGGAAAACATTATCGCCAATTATCTGGCAGACGGTTATAACGTAAAATTGGGAGAGCTGGGCACTTTGTCCGCCACCCTGACCTGTCGCAAGGTGGCTGACAAACGCGAGATACGCGCCGCATCGGTACACTTTGACAACGTGAAATTCAAACCTACCCGGCAATTCCGCAAGGAGATACGTGCCAAAGGTGAATTGGAACGCGCAGAATATGGCTTCCGGGTTTCTTCCTCCCAATATTCGGAAGAAGAACGCTTTGCATTACTGACGGTCTATCTGAAGGAACATTCCGTCATTAACTGCAAAGAGTATTGCAAACTTACGGGACTGCTGAAGACAAAAGCGGGCATGGAACTGCGCCGGTGGGACAACGAAAAAAAGATAGTAAGAGAGGGACGGACCCCTCACGTGATATACAGGGCGGTGCCGGAGGCTTAATTCAATGCTTGTTCGCATTCCGCCGGAAAGAGTGCAAGTTATCATGAGTTTCTCTTTCCGCACGTTTGATTCTGATGAAAACAAGAGGCTGCTCCCAAAGATATATTGCGTTATCTTTTTGAACAGCCTCTTGCAAGAAGGTTATTCGCCCCTCTTATTTGGTTGGCTTTTTATACCATTCTTGATGTGAATTTCTATCTTCGCCCCACGCACCAAAACCTTCATATTTCTCATTAATCATCTGGCGTTCTGCCGGATATGCCCAATCTGCAGGAATACATAAAGCAAAAGGTACACCGCCCAGTTGAAACTCAGGGTCGTCTTGTGAGATATAAACTCTTAGATTCGGGTTATTCTTTTCATGAATATAAAAGGCTATGTCTCCAAGACTTGTTATATTTTTGATAGTTTGCTTGGGCATATCTGCCAGCGTAGAAGGACCGGGATTTACTATGGTACCGGCCGATACACCTAAAGCTTCGTGCACACTGCTCCATAAAATATTGTCCCGACCGTTAACCTTATAGCCGGCAGATAGTTCTTTGGTTGCTCCGGCAGCTGCCAATGCGATTGTGACCTGTCCATTGTTTACAGCCGTCACTTTCAACACGACATCATTAAAATCATAGTCACCGGTCGTAGTAGTAATATCCTCAAAGACATAAGTAAAGATAGCCAGAGGCGGAGTTGTCGAAGGTTCCTCTTTATCATAATCGGGATTACAACCCTGCGCATGGTCTCCGACAGTTGCATTCACCAATAATACATGACCGGAGGCAGCCCAAGAGTCAAAAAAGTCATTTCCACATGTCACATAAGTAACTCCGCTCATTGTAAGTTCTCCTTTATCATCATCATACAAGGCTTTGTTAACACACAGCAGCAAAGGCTTATCCTTATCCTGTACGCCTGCATCACTGTTCAGCCGAACACTCTTCTCAAATTCCAGACTTTGGGTCTTAAAGATACTTTTACCGGCCATATTTAAAATTGCATTTTCCAATTCAGCCTTTCCCCCACAATGAATGAATCCGCTATTATTAAAGATTACATCCTTACCATCAGAGCCCTCTAATTTAAAATCTTCACCAAGATGTAAATTGCAATTATTCTGTAACCGGTAGCCCGAACTTACTTTAAATCCATCACAAGCATAATAACCATCATTTACCCAGGTAGCACTTGATTTGTTCTCATTGGCACCATCAGTGCTGTTACTATCTATCGATGTTTCATAAGATACACACTGTCCACTTTCTCCATTATAGAATTCCCCTGCACTCAACTCAAAATCAGCTTCTATATATATTATTCCATAATTAACAAGTTCGGCTTCTTTATTCTGCATGTAAAAATCATCTCCATTAATAGTAACTGTTCCTTCATTGTAAATAGAACCTTTCAAAGTAAAATCATCATCATCCTTTCCGGTTCCGTTAATACGTAACGTCCCACCTTTACATACAAGGATTGTTCCTTTGTCAATCTTATCAACATTGAGAGTCAAGGTAATACCGGACTTAATGTACAGTTCAGTATCTTCCGAGAAATTTATCTTATCAGCTTTTAGGTTCTTTGAAATGTAGTAAGCCCCATTCCTCACATTTCCGGTAATGTCTTTCTCGGCCAATTCTTCAGCATCACTCGGACAAACAAAACCGGGAGCCGGCAAATTATCAATCGTAATATTAGCAGCCCGTTCAGAAACCGCACGCTGAGTTGCAGAACGTCCGAAAGCAACAACAAACTTATCATCTTTAAGGGCAGCAACAGTCACTTCGCAATCCTTAGTTCCCACTTGGCGCATCACGTATGCATATTCCATGGCCGACGGTGCATCAAACTTCAAGGTGGCAGTAGTTCCATCTTTCACATCTGCCACAGCAAGCACATGCGCATCATTCTCTACCTTAAAAGGATTGTCTGTCAATACTTTGACAGTATAAACAGCCCCGGTTCCCGCATTTATCGTTATATCCAGAGTACGTACAGCCATCATATTCCAATCCTGATCAGGGTCAATATCCTTTATCGGAAAATTTTCTTTTGCTTCTTCTTTCACTCGCCCTGAATCGAACAAATCTTTACGGTCTGTGCACGAAGCAAATGCAACTAGTACCATCCATAGAATTAATAGTTTCTTCATATCATAATAAGTGTTAGCGTAAACAAAAGTAAATCTCTACCAAGGGTTTGACAACCTCTTTTCTCCGATGAAACCGGTAACTTATGATAAATTACTTATCAGCATAAGGGTATTCACCATTGGCTGCATCCCATCTTTCTTTAAACTCAGGCATGTGTTCTTCATACCACCTTGTATAAATTGTATGGTTCTGTGCCCAGTTTGCAAAGTAACGATAAAGAGCGGTTATCTGATTACGCTCTCTCGGAAATACCCAATCTCCGGGAATGCAAAGTCCATAAGGAGGATAAGTAGAAGCGGGAGTTACTTGGGACGCAACATGTATTGTTATATTGTTCGCATTATCGGCCTCATATATATAAAAGTCTCCATTGTCTTTCAATGTACCGGTTATAGTGATTTCCTTTTCTACAGAAGTACCGTTAGGACCACTACCGGTATTTATCAACGTACCGGGATCACAGTTCATAGCCGCATGAACCTCTCCAAATAAATCTGATTGAGAATTTGACCCGTTCGATGTATCCGTAAATCCCACCTTCAAATTCTTAGCAGCACCGGCGGCAAACAAAGTCACAGTTGCCTTTCCGGATTCATCGGGGACTGTAACTTTTAACACCACATCATTAAAGTCAAAGTCACCGGCTTCACGGGTCATGTCTTCAAAAACGTATGTATACACTTGAGGAATATCTGTGGCATCCGAGTTCGTTCCGCCACCGTTCGTCGTATAATCATAGCCACATCCGACCGGTTCTCCTAATCGTACTTGTTCTACTTTTACAAGCTGTGCACCCTCCGAAAAATTTGTATCACCGGTATACCCTTTCAATGCGACCTCTAACTCACCGGAATAAGTAATACTCTCATCGGGAGTTTTAATACAAACCCCACTTACCCAAAACAGAGCCTTTTCATCTGAACCGACTCCGGTCACATCAACCTTTCCATTCTGGTATTCCACGTTGTCTTTTACATGAAATACACTCTTGGAACCTAACCTCAAAGGTATATTCCCATTTGTTTTCAGCGTATTTGTTTCAAAAGAAGAGCCACCATCTTGTTCAAATGCAAAGCCCTCCCCATTTTGGAAATAAGTAGAACTAAGGATTTCCATCTTGCACCGGTTATAAATATAAGAACTACGGGTATCTAAAGAATTAGCTTTGACAGTTCCTTCTTCATTTATTAATTCAGAACCTCCGGTCATGGTCACATCCTGCAATGAAGCAGATTGAAGATTTACAAAAGTTGCCTTTCCGGACATGGCGAATGTTGTCTTCCCGGTTATTTCAAAACTACCGTCATTATATATATATCCACCCGAAGAGTTAGATGCCCCCGCAACAGTAATTTTCCCCTTATTGTATAAAGAACAATTAATGCTTATTCTATTAAGCTTCATCGTTGAATTTTGCGCGATATAGAAAACCGTATTAGGGTTAAATGTTTCAGCAGCAGTGGCATCCAAAGTGCTACCCTCCAATAAGTAAACCACTAATCCGTCAGGATAAGCACCTGTTATTGTAACATTTCCTTTAATATATAGCGTATAGTTGCCATAACGTAGTTCATAAGAGCCGTCATTCATATAATATCCACCACGCATTTCAGCCCATTGTATCGGATACTGTTTAGCATCTGCAGGCACCTCTTTCAAGAAATTCTTCTCATCAGGCACCTTGTAATCCCAACTGCTTCTTGCCATAGCGCTTCTCTTTCCTGCCTCACGTCCTTGCTCTTCCCAAGAAACCGAAGGACGACCGACCTTCATATCTGCCACCTTTACCCAGCCATTGTACATTTTATCTTCAAAAAGTACATAAACAGACTCAATGGCTTTGGGTACATCAAAAGTAAATAATATTGTTTCTCCGTCTCTTACCCCCGTTTTCTTAGCCAACAACCGAGCATTGCCTTCAGAGTTCAAAGGATTATCCGTATATACTTTCACAGTATAAACCTCGCCTGTCTTTTGATTGATAGAAACAGACAACGTTCCTACCGCAGCCATATTCCAATCCTGACTCGGGTCAATGTCTTTCACCGGAAAATTCTCTTTTGCTTCTTCATCGATATGATGGGGGTCAAAGAAGTCTTCTTTCTTCGTACAAGAGAACAAGACAGAGATACACAATAATAAAAAGATGCTTTTCTTCATAATAAGCTTGTTTCAAGTTAATCACATTTCATACAAAGATATGAAATATAAAAATGATTAAGCAAAGAAAAAGCCTTCAAATTAGTTCATAAGCATCTAGTTTTCAAATATTTATTCTCGCTTGAATAATATACCTATACTTTTGATTAATTTACCGATATCTATACTTTGGCCGTTTTACTTTTATAGATAAGATATCCTCCCAATAATATCAAAGGTACACTCAACCATTGTCCGATATTCAGGGTCATATTCGTTTCTTCCACTACTTGCGGATTCTTCATAAACTCCAATACGAAACGCGAGCCAAAGAAAATGAGCAGGCTCACTCCGGTAATCAATCCCACACGATTCTGCAAATGGTATTTATGATACATCACCCATGCAGTTACGCCCGCCACCAAACAATAGAGCATTTCATAAATCTGGGTAGGGTGACAAGGTAAACCTTCATATAACTGATGCCATTCACGCGAACGCACAAACTCAAAGCCCCACGGTAAAGTAGTGGGATAACCATAAATCTCGGAATTCATCAAGTTGCCGAAACGGATACAGAAGCACACCACCGCAACTGCCGGAATCATTCGGTCAAACAACCACCAGACACTCTTCTTCGTCACTTTCTTAGAATACCAGACAAGGGCGAGAATAATGGCAAAGACTCCTCCGTGACTTGCCAGTCCGCCTTTCCAAATCTTTAATATCTCAGCCGGATGCACCGAATAATAATCCCATTCATAGAATAAGCAATGTCCCAACCGGGCCCCTATCACCGTACTGACAATGCAATAAACAAAAAGCTTGTCTACCCAGTCTTCAGGATATTTTTCTTTTTTGAAAAGGCGACCGACCATCTCATAAGCCAAGATAAATCCCAGTCCCCACATCAAACCATACCAACGCACTTCCCAACTGCCAACCTTAAACCATACGGGATCTACATCCCACAGAATACTAGCTATCATTGTTTTATTTCTTTGTTTATTTATATAAGCACAAAGGAAATAAAAAAATCCCTTCCCCGAAATAAATCAGAGAAGAGATTTCCTTATTCCTTATATATTATGATATTTTACACCAAATGTGCAATCAATTCCTCGCGGTCTCCATACATCAAATCGATAACCGGAACTTCAATCATTGTATAGCATCCCGGTTGCTGTTTCATTGTAGCGCGTGCTACACATACCAACACCTGAGCTGTCAGAGCCGGATTATTAATCTTCATATCAAACTCAAACAACTGATTGTGAGTCTTGCCCGACACTCCTTTACGAACCAGATTAACACCATGTCCCACATCATTCAAGTCGTCTACACAAGGCACCTGAATAACATGTGTCTCATCATTGACAAAATAAGGATCGTTCTTAACAGCCGCTTCAACAGTCTTGAAATCCGCTCCTTCTTCCAGTTCCACATAAACCATACGACGGTGAATACCTGTACCTACAGGAATAGTCATAGACAGAGCATCTTTCACCCCTGCAATAGCACGAACGGCTACAGAGTGTCCCATGCTGCGACCCGGACCAAAGTTGGTATAAGTAATACCTTTCGGAGCAATTGCTTCCAAGAGGGTACGTACTACCGAGTCACTTCCCGGATCCCATCCTGCCGAAATAATGGCAACAGCATTGCCTGCTTTGGCCGATTCGTCCAGCGAACGGCGCAGTGCGGTAATCTGTGTATGGATATCAAAACTATCTACCGTATTGATGCCCATAGCCAGAATTTCTTTCGCATATTTTTCTACACTGCGAGTCGGAGTAGCCAAAATAGCAACATCTACATCTTTCAGTTCCTTTATATCTTTAACAACAGCGTATGGTTCCAGTTCTGCCGGTTTGTTTTCGGCTCCATTACGGCGAACAATACCTGCGATTTCAAAATCGGGAGCTGCTTCCAGAGCTTCCACTACATACTTACCAATGTTACCGTATCCAACGACGGCTGCTCTAATTTTATTCATCTTTATTGGTTTTAGTTTACTATTATCTTTTATTTAGCTGCAAAAATAAACATTTTGCCTCATTCTTTTGTTCTTCCAAACCTAATATTTTAAAAATATTCTTGCCTAACTTATAATTTGAAAGATAGATATCCTATTTTTGCAAAGAACTGTAAATTACAAACTAGAAGAATCATGATAGAATATATTAAAGGAGACATTGCAGAGATTACTCCGGCAATGGCGGTGATAGATTGCAACGGAGTGGGCTATGGAATCAATATCTCGCTGAATACTTACTCGGCCATTCAAAATCAAACACGTACCAAACTCTATATTTATGAAGCCATCCGTGAAGACGCATACGTGCTCTACGGATTCTCTACCAAGCAGGAAAGAGAACTGTTTTTACTGTTAATCTCGGTATCGGGTATTGGAGGAAATACCGCAAGAATGATTTTATCGGCCCTTTCTCCTTCCGAATTATGCGGGGTAATCAGTTCGGGAAACGACAAACTGCTGAAAACAGTTAAGGGTATCGGACTGAAAACAGCCCAACGCATCATTGTCGATTTAAAAGACAAGATAGCCTCTTCCGGCATGGAAACGGTCAACAGTGAAATGTTTGCAAGCGCTGCCAACTCGGAAATTCACGATGAAGCTGTAGCTGCACTGACTATGTTGGGATTTGCACAGGCTGCTTCACAAAAGGTAGTGGCAGCCATATTGAAAGAAGAACCAAGCGCCCCTGTTGAAAAAGTCATTAAGCTGGCTCTGAAAAGATTATAAAAAGAGAAGTGTGGCAAAGCATTTTGTTGTAGTGGCATTCCACGTGTTGGCTGCTACAACAAAATGCTTTAATATCTATTTATCTTCTTCCGGTTTGTCTTCCTGCATCTTACGGGTAACAAATTCTATTTTCAGCATAGCTTCCTTTTTATCTTTCCGAATCTGCTCCATACCCGATAAGATACGCGCCAGCCCGGTCAACTCGGCAATTGCTTTACGGTCATTGGGATGCATAACTGTTCTATAAGTCTTATCCCCTATAAATTGAAGTTGGATATTCTTATCTTTATTGGCAACAATGAACCCGATAACGCCACCGTCATCGCCCATTTTATAATCAGCTTTCTCAATGGCACGCCCCAAATCCGTCGTCTCATAACTGTCTTTGGACGCGGGAGTTTCGGCAAAAGTATCGCCCACACTGACTTTCACTGCTGCATGATGAAGCTTTCCACCGGCACAATAAATAGAGGTAATAGACATCTCGCCCTGCTCATTCACTTGTCCGCGAAGAAAAGAACGACCGATATTCTTTTCCACTGTCTGCGTAGGATAGAAATAATTACCTACTTCCTGATAGGTTGTATCTTTTTCCAATACAAAATTGCCTTTGATTGAATCCAACTGAGCCTGCTTCACCTGCATCATACTGTCCAAATAAACCAAACTCTTCTGCTGTTCCTTCAAGTCAACTTGTTGCATCAACCTAATTCCCTGCTTCCTGGCCTCAAAAGCCTTTGGATATAAAATACGGATACTATCTATCTGCAACTTGGCTTCATTAAAGTTCTCTTGCTTCAATGCCGTTTCCGCTTTTTGCAAATGCAGTTGAGCCTTCTTTTCGCCGCCATCGTCACAAGCCGCCAGTAATAAGGCAAATAATGCCACTAATCCTATCTTTTTCATGTATTTAAACGTTTTATATGAGGACAAAAATACAATTAAATTGCTTTACTTCTCCTATTCACAAGCAAAAAAACATAAAACCCAGTTATTCTTTAAATATATAAGCGATAAACAATGAAGAGAAATAACCTGCACACAAACAAAGGAGTGCTTAAAAAAATATTTATTTCTACAAACATTCGTTTATATATTTGGCTCATACCTCCATTATTAATAACTTAGTTTCCGATATTCCTTTGTCTATACTTATTATTTAAATTTACGGGTATATACCAACAAAAGAATATGATAGGTTCTTTCTGTTTCTATATATCAAACAAACATTTTAATTTAACCATTATGAAAAAAATATTTTTATCGCTTGCTTTTCTTTTTGGTATCGGAATGTCTGTTATGGCCGATAATACTATGCAAATTAAAAATGATACTATTGCCGTTGAAGACGGATTTAAAACAATAGACTTGAAAGAAGTCCCTCAATCCATCAAAGACGCTATAGCTAAAAAAGCCCCTGGTTCCACCCTCAAAAGCGCTTCTCTTTCTCAAAAGCAAGAAGGTATAAAATCGTACAGAGTAGTGTATGTAACCAAAGAAGGAGTAGAAAATAGTATTCTCATAAATCTGAAAACAGCCCCTAAAAAACAATAGTCTATTCAATGATATCAAAGGAATATTTGTTAATATCAAAAAGGTCATTGTGTAGCACAATGACCTTTTTTAGTCTCACTAACAGTTCTTCAGCAGTTCATTTTCTCATTGTCATTCCGCTTTTGCCAAGCATGCTCCCTCAACAATCAAACGGTTCTTTTCCAATGTTCCCATACCCCAATACTTATTTTGACATCCTCTTTATCCTTTCAATAGGTATCTATGGAAACGTTTGGTATAGTGCTGCAAAAAATGTAATTTTGCATCTCATTAAGATGAGTATGGAATTGAAAGAACATTTTAATAGCAAAATATTTGCCCTAATTTCCGAGACAGCCGATGAATTGGGATTGGAATGTTATGTGGTAGGTGGCTATGTACGAGATATATTTTTAAATCGCCCTTCTAAAGATATAGATGTAGTAGTGGTGGGCAGTGGCATAGAAATAGCTCAAGCTTTCGGCAAAAAACTGGGACGTGGTGCGCATGTCTCTGTTTTCAAGAATTTCGGAACAGCACAAGTGAAGTTCAAAGACACGGAAGTGGAGTTTGTCGGTGCCAGAAAAGAGTCGTATAGTCACGACAGCCGCAAGCCGATAGTGGAAGACGGAACACTGGAAGACGACCAAAACCGACGTGATTTCACCATCAATGCAATGGCGGTATGCCTCAATAAAAAACGTTTCGGCGAACTGGTAGACCCATTCGGCGGGATGGATGATTTGAAAGAGCGTACAATCCGTACACCACTTGACCCGGACATCACCTTCAGCGATGACCCACTTCGCATGATGAGGTGTATCCGTTTTGCCACCCAACTCAATTTTTATATTGATGACGAAACGTTTGAGGCGCTGTCGCGTAACAAAGAACGTATCCATATCATTTCAAAAGAACGCATTGCTGACGAACTGAACAAGATACTGCTTGCCCCCATCCCCTCTAAAGGTTTCATAGAGCTAGACCGTTGCGGATTATTGCCACTCATATTCCCTGAGTTTTCGGCATTGCAAGGAGTAGATGTCAAAAACGGCCGCGCACACAAAGACAATTTCTATCATACACTGGAAGTGGTGGATAATATATCCAAACATACCGACAATTTATGGCTGCGCTGGGCTACCCTGCTGCACGATATCGGCAAACCCAAGACCAAGCGATGGGAACCCCGCATCGGATGGACTTTCCATAATCATAACTTCATCGGCGAAAAGATGATTCCTGATATTTTCCGCAAAATGAAATTGCCGATGAACGAGAAGATGAAATATGTACAAAAACTGGTCGGCCTGCACATGCGTCCCATCGTAATTGCCGATGATGTGGTAACCGACTCGGCCGTACGCCGTCTGCTGTTCGAAGCCGGAGATGACATTGATGATCTTATGATGCTCTGCGAAGCGGATATCACCTCAAAAAATGAAGCGCGAAAGCAGAAATTCCTGGATAACTTCAAACTGGTACGTCAGAAACTGAAAGATCTGGAAGAGAAAGACCGCATACGGAATTTTCAGCCACCGGTAGACGGAGAAGAAATCATGCGTGTATTTGATATGAAGCCTTGCCGTGAAATCGGTAGCCTGAAAAGCGCCATCAAAGACGCTATTCTAGATGGGGTAATCCCAAACGAGCACGATGCCGCTTTTGAATACATGCTGAAAAAAGCAAAACAAATGAAATTAACACCCAAAAACCTATAAACAAATTGGCAATACACTACACAAAAGGGGAAGAATGGGCAAACGCCCTGTCACACGGCATTGGTATATTAATAGGTATCATTGGCGGAGGGTATTTGCTACATATTGCCATGAAAAGTGGAGATGTGTGGGCAGTGAGAGGAATGTGGCTCTACCTGTTCGGTATGCTTGCCTCATATATTACTTCCACTTGGTACCATTCCAGCCGGCCGGACACCCGGCACAGGGAAGTATTGCGCAAATTCGACCATGCCGCCATCTATCTGCACATTGCAGGCAGTTATTCTCCCATCATGCTGGTCAGCCTACGCGAAGCGGGTTATTGGGGTTGGGGAATATTCAGTTTTGTATGGCTGTGTGCATTCATCGGAACCACTCTCTGCTTTTGCAGACTGAAAGAACACAGTTATCTGGAAACAATCTGTTACATAGCGATGGGATGCAGCATCTTTGTTGCCTTCAAACCTTTATGCAATCATGTACCTTCCTTATTTATCTATTGGCTCATTGCCGAAGGTATCTCATACATCACCGGCGCCGTATTTTACTCCTTCCATAAATTACCCTATATGCATTCTGTTTTCCACCTCTTTGTATTAGGTGGGACAATCTGCCACATGATAGCATTGTGGTACATTTTATAACATCCCTATCATCAACAAGTTATCCGTTTTGGAAAACTTATTTTTATTTTTTAATAGAGAAGTTTTCCGAAATGTTATATCTTTGCAGCTGTTCAATGAAGGTGAAGTTAACCGTTCTAAAAAGGGAATGCTGTGAAAATCGGCGACAGTACCCGCTGCTGTAATTCTCGAAGAGCCGAAACAAGATGCCACTGCAAATCATTGTGGGAAGGCGTTTCCGGGGAGAGATAAGTCAGAAAACCTGCCTCATAGAACAAACAAGTTCTTTAACTCAAAACATTTAAATTTTCAAACAATGAATTACGCTGAGATTTGTATCATCAAAAGAGATGGGAAGCGGGAAGACTTCTCTATCAGTAAAATTAAAAATGCAATCGGTAAAGCATTCCATGCAACCGGAATAAACAATGAAGAGAAACTTATTGCTGATATCACCATGCGGGTAATCAGTAATTTTACCTCGTCTACCATCAGTGTTGAAGAGATTCAGGACCTGGTGGAAAATGAGTTGATGAAGGTGCGTCCTGAAGTTGCTAAAAAATATATCATTTACCGTGAGTGGAGAAATACGGAACGTGACCGTAAAACTCAAATGAAACATATAATGGACGGTATTGTAGCTATTGATAAAAACGATGTCAATCTCAGCAATGCCAATATGTCCAGTCATACTCCTGCAGGACAGATGATGACCTTTGCATCGGAAGTAACCAAAGATTATACATATAAGTATTTATTGCCTAAAAAATTTGCCGAAGCGCACCAATTGGGTGACATACACATTCATGATTTGGATTACTATCCGACCAAGACCACCACTTGCATCCAATATGATTTGGACGACTTGTTCGAACGCGGATTCCGCACAAAAAACGGAAGTATTCGCACTCCCCAATCCATTCAAAGCTATGCAACATTAGCCACTATCATATTCCAAACCAACCAAAACGAACAGCATGGAGGACAGGCTATACCGGCTTTCGATTTTTTTATGGCAAAAGGTGTACGTAAGACTCATCTTAAACATCTGCAAACCTTGACGGATTTTTACCGTGAAGTAGAGGGGAAAGAGCCCAACGAAGATGCGCTAAAAAAAATAGAAGAAAAAGCATTGGCCATGACTCGCAAAGATACTCATCAGGCAATGGAAGGTTTTATTCATAACTTGAATACAATGCACTCTCGTGGCGGGAATCAAGTAGTATTCAGTTCTATTAATTATGGAACAGATACTTCGGCAGAAGGGCGCATGGTAATAGAAGAACTGCTGAAAGCTACAATTGAAGGTCTTGGCAGCCGTGGAGAAGTACCAGTATTCCCCATCCAGATTTTTAAGATTAAAGACGGCGTCTCTTATTCGGAGGAAGATTATAAAAAAGCAATGGCTAACTTTGACGATGCCGTGGCCGGCAAAATCCAATTCAAGGCGCCTAACTTCGACTTATTTCTAAAAGCTTGCCGCACTACAGCAAAAGCGCTCTTCCCGAACTTTATGTTTTTGGATGCCCCCTATAATCAGAATGAGAAATGGAATGCCAATGATCCGAAACGCTATCGTTATGAGCTCGCAACCATGGGATGTCGCACACGTGTATATGAAAATGTAGCCGGAGAGAAAACATCTTTGGGACGTGGCAATCTGTCGTTTACCACTATGAATATGCCCCGGTTGGCTATCGAAGCACGCATTAAAGCAGAAAGCATGGAAGAATCCGGAAAGAAAGAAGCCATCGAACGTACAGCTAAAGAGCTGTTTATACAAAGCGTGCACCAAACGGCCGAGCTTATCGCCGAGCAACTCTACAGCCGTTATCAATACCAGCGTACCGCCTTGGCACGCCAGTTTCCATTTATGATGGGCAACGATGTGTGGAAAGGAGGAGGAAAACTCGCTCCCAACGACCAGGTGGGAGATGTATTACGACAAGGAACATTAGGCATTGGATTTATCGGCGGGCACAATGCTATGATGGCACTTTACGGTGAAAGCCACGGACACAGCCGGAAAGCATGGGACACATTATATGAGGCTGTGCTGGAAATGAACAAAGTAGCCGATGATTATAAAGCAAAATATCAACTGAACTTTTCCGTTCTTGCAACTCCGGCAGAAGGACTTTCCGGTCGCTTTACCCGTATGGACCGACGAAAATATGGTACTATTCCGGGCGTAACAGACAATGATTATTACGTAAACTCTTTCCATGTAGATGTAAAAGAGTCGATTACCATTGTTGATAAAATCAAGCGGGAAGCTCCGTTCCATGCCATCACACGTGGTGGCCATATCACTTATGTAGAATTGGATGGAGAAGCACAGAAAAATATCAAAGCCATTGCCAAGATAGTAAAAGTGATGCATGATGAAGGAATAGGCTACGGTTCGATCAACCATCCGGTGGATACTTGCCATAACTGTGGCTATAAAGGAGTAATTTATGACAAATGCCCGGTTTGCCAAAGTGAAAACATTCTGCGTATGCGCCGCATTACCGGATATCTGACCGGTGATCTCAGCACTTGGAACTCAGCTAAACGCGCCGAAGAACGTGACCGCGTGAAACACGGATAACCCCCGATATGAACTTGTTATTTACTTATCCCGAAACCATAGTTGATGGTGAAGGCATCCGCTACTCTATTTATCTGGCCGGATGCCACCACCATTGTGCCGGTTGCCAGAACCCGGAATCGTGGTCTCCGCAAGCAGGTACTCCACTGACTCAGGAAAAAATAGAAGCAATCATCAGCGAGATTAAAGCCAATCCGTTATTAGACGGTGTTACTTTTTCAGGAGGCGATCCTCTCTATTTCCCAAAAGAGTTTCGTGCTCTGTCTCAACAAATAAAAAAAGCTACCGGATTAAACATTTGGTGCTACACAGGCTACACAATTGAACAAATAAAAGCCTCGCCTTTGTTAAAATCGGCAATAGACTTCATTGATGTTTTGGTAGACGGGCGTTTTGAACAGGATTTATACTCTCCCTATCTGGAATTCAGGGGCAGCAGCAACCAACGTATCATCCGCATACGATAATACAAAAGAAATCTAAATGACCCATTTTCATGATATAAATCAAGAAAACGGGTCATTTCATGTTTTTCAGCATATATACGCTTGCTATTTTCAAGAAAAGCCGTACATTTGCAATGTGGTTGTGAAACTACTAATTAAGTTAATAATAATTTTTTTAAGGTATTAAGTAATAAGGTAAAATTAGAAAAGGTATTAGATTTAGGTAAATAAAAAAGAGATTGTTTTCAACAAGGACAACAAGCAAGGTATTAGAGATTAATTTAAGGTTTGAAAGAATTGCAAGTTTTCAGGAATTTAGTTTTATAGGTATTAAAAAAGTTGTTTTTTAAGTAGAAGAACAGAGGGATAACAACAACGACGACGAGAAAGATGAAAAGAACCCCATATTTTATGAGGGGGGTTCTTCAAGGCGTGGGCGGGTTCGAAATAAAGAACTATCGCTCTTTTTTTATTTTATCCCCCTTTATTTTATCTGCTTTTCCATATCACTATCCACCATATGAGGTCACTTATTATTCTTGGGGGATTTAAATATCATATCACAAACAAAGGAAAGAATAAGCCGTTTCCTAAGGTCGGTCAAGGTCTTTTAAACGGAAGATTATTACAGTCTGCGGCAATGGACTGTATAGTCCACTGTAGCAGACTGTACGGTCCACTGCAACGGATTATACAGTCCGCTGCCGGAGACTGTAGTAATCCGACGGACAGACGGGCATAATCGAAAGGACGAAAACGCTTGGTCCGACTAATGAAACGACGTAGGAAGCCCAAAAACGCATGAGGGGATTGAAGACCGGAGGAGACAACATCAGGAGACAGATGTTTGATTGATATATTAAATCCCCAAGAAATAACCGACCCATCATATGGTCATCACCAGGATAAAAAATTCCCCCGGCTGCCAGGTTAACCCCGGCAACCAGAGGATATATAAAAAAGCCTTCGCCCTATTTAAAACACGAAACGCATTATGTCATTGAAGTTAGCCCAAATAAGTAATGCAAATAACAAGAACATACCTACCATTTGTGCATATTCCATAAACTTATCACTCGGCTTGCGACGTGCTACTATTTCATAAAGCAAGAACAAAACATGCCCACCGTCCAAAGCCGGAATAGGAAGAATGTTCATAAACGCCAGAATGATAGATAGGAAAGCTGTCATTTCCCAAAAACGATGCCAATCCCATACCTTTGGGAAGATACTTCCAATGGTTCCGAAACCACCCACACTCTTCGCTCCTTCTTTAGTGAACACATATTTCATATCGTTCACATAGCCTTTCAACGTATTCACACCCAGTTTAACTCCCGCCGGGAAAGACTCAAAGAAATTAAAATGACGGGTAGTGACTTTATAATCAAGCATAGAAGTTGCTCTTACCATAAACAAAGAGTCAGTACGAACTGCAACAGTATCGCGCATCCCTTGGTGCGAATAAACCAATGAAAACTCGGCATATTCCGCTCCGTTGGTTTCAGCATCCGAACGGAAGCCTTCCAATTTTTCAGTAAATTCATTCCAGCTACCGACAGGCATATTATTAACAGCTAAAATGCTGTCCCCTTTCTGCACTCCGGCTATCGCCAACGGACCACCGGCAATCACAGAATCCACCACATTCGGCCGCAAGATATCAAGAAACATCGGTTCTTCTTTAGCGATATCCAAAAGACTGATTTCAGGCATATAGATTTCTGTTTCCTTTCCGTCACGAAGCACAGTAACCGTACGTGCTTCAGCCACATTACGCAGCATATCCATGCCAAAACGTTCCAAAGGCTGTTCATCAGCACGAAGTAGAATATCCCCATCCCGGAAACCGATTTCCTGAGCACGTTCGTTAAACTTCATACCATAAGTCATATCCTGTAATGAGATATAAGAGTCCCCCCAATGGAATAGAATCATAGAATAAATAAAGATAGCCAACAAGAAGTTCATCAACACTCCTCCAATCATAATAAGCAAACGTTGCCATGCCGGTTTGGAACGGAACTCCCACGGCTGTGCCGGTTGCTTCATCTGTTCGGTATCCATGGACTCATCTATCATACCTGAAATTTTCACATAGCCACCCAAAGGCACCCATCCGACCCCATATTCAGTATCACTGTTCTTAGGCTTAAACTTAAACAAAGAGAACCACGGGTCAAAGAATATGTAGAACTTCTCTACTCTTACTTTAAAAAGGCGCGAAAAAAGAAAATGTCCCCCCTCATGGATAATGACCAGTAATGACAAACTCATTATCAGTTGGAGAGCACGAATCAAAAATGTTTCCATCTAGTTATTATTGTTTTATTATTTACTATTTATAATCAGTTCTTCTGCTATGCAGCGTGCCTCTGCATCGGTTGCCACATAGTCCTCATAAGAAGGTTCCTTGATATAAGCCACTCTTCCCATTGTCTTCTCAATGACATCACTCATGCCCAAGAAAGAAATATTATCTTTCAAGAATGCAGCCACCACCACTTCATTTGCCGCATTAACGATGCAAGGCATATTTCCTGCCTGATGCAAAGCTTCATACGCCAAGGCCAAATTGCGGAAACGCTTGGTGTCAGGCTGTTCAAAGGTCAAGTCGGTCACTTTGGCAAAGTCCAGACGTTCAAAAGAAGACTTCACACGCTCAGGATATGAAAAGGCGTACTGAATGGGCAGGCGCATATCGGGCATACCCAATTGGGCTTTCACCGCACCGTCTTCAAACTGTACCATAGAGTGAATGACCGACTGTGGATGAACCACTACCTCTATTTGTTCCGGTCTTACCCCAAAGAGCCATTTAGCTTCAATCACTTCAAAACCTTTGTTCATCATCGAAGCTGAATCAATGGTAATTTTCGCCCCCATCTCCCAATTAGGATGCTTCAAAGCCTGTGCCTTAGTCACCTGTTGCAACTGCTCCATCGTATAAGTACGGAATGGCCCTCCGGAAGCAGTCAATATCACTTTTTCTACAGGAGTATTCATTTCCAGACACTGGAAAATGGCCGAATGTTCCGAATCGACAGGAAGAATCGGTGTCCTGTATTGATTGGCCAACGCATTTATCAATTCACCGGCCACTACCAAAGTTTCCTTATTGGCCAAAGCAATGGTCTTTCCCGCTTTAATAGCATTCATGGTAGGACGCAATCCGGCATACCCTACCATCGAGGCTAAAACGATATCAATGGGTTGCGATTCCACTATCTGGCAGAGTGCATCTGCACCGGCATATACCTTAATAGGCAAATCGCTCAATGCCTCTTTCAGTTGGAGATACTTTTCTTCATTGGCTATCACTACCGCCTCAGGCAAAAACTTACGAGCTTGTTCAATAAGCAAATCTACCCGGTTATTGGCTGTCAATGCGTATGCTTCGTATAAATCGGGATGTTCCTCTATCACCTGCAAAGCCTGCGTACCGATAGATCCCGTCGAGCCTAATATAGCTATTTGTTTTTTCATAATTTGTTAAAATACAATGTATTTCGAAGGGTTGATGGCACGCCCTTTATTCCACAATTCGAAATGAAGATGAGAACCGGTTGTTTTTTCGCCCGTATTGCCAACCAACGCAATGGCTTCACCACCTTTCACCGTATCTCCCTCTTTCTTCAGTAACGAACCGCAATGTTTATACACGGATACAAAATCTTGCCCGTGCTGTATCTGTATCACATACCCCGTCTCTGCCGTATAAGTTGAGAGAATCACTGTTCCATCCAATGTAGCAAGTATACTTTCATTAGGATTGGCAGCTATATCTACCCCATAATGTTTGTTATCGGGATCAAAGTTAGAAGACATCATACCGCGCGTGGGACGATAGAATATCAAGCCCGAAGCTGTGGGAGTATTATTGACAGCAGTCAAATTATAACGTTCCGATTCTTCATATTGCTTACGGAATTCTTCTTCCTTACGAGTACGTTCCATCAATGAATCCGAACGGATAGCCGTCAGTGAATCAATGGACTGCACTGTATCCACCTGTATCTTTCCACTAAAGATATCTTGGATATTCATAATATACAACTTTTGCCGTTCCAACATTTTCTGTAAAGAATCGGCACGCAGGGCATTGCTTACTATTTGGGCACGCACTTCACTGTTCATATATCCGGGCAGATAATTGCGCAGCGGCGTGAAAGCAATAATAATAGCAGCAACCAAAAAAATAACCGTCACGGCAGAAAGCAACCACGACAAACCGTTCAGCTTGGAAACGTGGATACCCACCACTTCCTCCAACGTATTTTCATTGGTAACAGTCAGTTTATACTTAAACTTAATATTATGCCAAAATGCTTTTCTTCTCTTTTTCTTCATTACTGCACGCGCGTACCTTAATATAATATATATTATAAAAGTCCATCGGGTACATCCACCGTCAGGAGTCTTTTCTTCTTATCCAGCTTGCAAATAAATTCTTCGTGGGCAGGAAGCAGAAGTTCTTCTCCGTCCTTCTCTATCGCAAAAAGCACATTCATTGTACTGTCATCCACTGCCACAATCTCACCTAAATCACCATGACGAACATCTTTCACCTTAAACCCTATAAAAAAGTTCCAAGTAGGAATATCTTCTGTCTCATCATCCTGCTCTACATATTTCTTTGGAAAATAAACTTCCACATTCGTAAACATACGAGCTTTTTCTGCCGTATCCACTCCCTCCAGCTTCACCAAAGCAGTAGTGTCGGAACGAAAACGATATTCTTCAATAAAAAACGGAACGAAAATACCATCCAGCAGACATACCAAGTATTCACAATCCACACGATCGAAAATATCATCCGTAAAGGTAAAAGAGACCTCTCCCTTTACTCCGTGAGGCTTATTGAAGATACCTATCTTAAAAATTTCGTCTTTCTTAATCATAACCTTAAATTCTTGTAATCCGTGCTCCCAGGGCATTCAATCGCTGTTCTATATTCTGATACCCCCGGTCTATCTGCTCGATATTGTGAATGCGGCTGATGCCGTCGGCACTCATTGCCGCAATAAGTAACGCGATGCCGGCACGGATATCGGGTGAAGTCATGTTCCCACCACGCAACTGAAAACTGCGGTCGTGACCGATAACCACAGCACGGTGAGGGTCGCACAATATAATCTGAGCACCCATATCTATCAGTTTATCTACAAAAAACAATCGACTTTCAAACATCTTCTGATGAATAAGCACACTACCTTTGGCCTGCGTAGCCACCACCAGCATCACACTCAACAAGTCAGGCGTCAATCCGGGCCAGGTGGCATCGGCAATGGTCATGATGGACCCATCGATAAACGACTCTATCTGATAATGTTCCTGCTCGGGAATAAATAAATCATCACCACGCTGCTCTACCTTAATGCCCAAACGACGGAAACTTTCGGGAATGATACCCAGATTTTCATGAGATACATTCTTGATGGTAAGCTCACTGCCTGTCATGGCCGCCATACCAATAAAACTGCCCACCTCAATCATATCAGGCAATACCGTATGACTGCACCCGTGCAATGATTCCACTCCCTCGATGGTGAGCAAATTAGAAGCAATGCCCGTTATCTTTGCCCCCATGCAGTTCAGCATACGGCAAAGTTGTTGCACATAAGGCTCGCAAGCAGCATTATAGATAGTAGTCTTACCTTTTGCCAAAACCGCTGCCATCACGATATTGGCGGTGCCGGTCACCGAAGCCTCATCCAACAGCATAAATGCCCCTTTCAGTTCTTTGGCTCCGATAGTGAAAATGCTGCGTTCGTCATCATAATCAAAGCAAGCTCCCAACTTCTGAATACCGATAAAGTGAGTATCCAAACGACGGCGTCCTATCTTATCGCCTCCGGGTTTTGAAATCAGTGCTTTGCCGAAACGCGCCACCAACGGACCGACCAACATGACCGAGCCACGCAAGCTGGAACACTTTTTCAGGAAGTCATCACTCTCCAGATAGTTCAAGTCAACCGAGTCGGCCTTGAAAGTATAAGAGTCAATTCCTGTTTTCGATACCTTGACCCCCATTTCACGCAATAACTGAATCAAGTTATTCACGTCCAGAATGTCAGGAATATTATTCACTGTCACTTCTTCCGAAGTCAATAAAGTGGCACAAAGAATTTGCAGAACCTCATTCTTAGCACCTTGCGGATGAATTTCGCCGTGTAACTTATGTCCACCTTCTATTACAAACGAAGCCATGATATCGAAGTTTTTAAGAATTAATATTTTCTTCTCTGATTATTATTCTGTTGCATTCTGCGCTGCCCGTTGTTTTGCTGCGGTCTGCGCTGAACATACGTGCGCTGTCCGCACAGTTGCAAATCTTCGGGAGACAAACTGATAGCCCCCTGGGAATATTCGCGAAGGTCATCCAGTATCTTCTGGTCTTCCACACTGTCTTTATTCCAGTTGATAAAGCATTTTTTCATTTGATTGGCAATCAATGAAATCAGATGTTTTCTGTCTTCTCCTTCAGGATATTCCACCGCCTTCTTCACCATGTTTTCCAATATGTGTCCATAGTGACGATAACGAATGCGTTTTTGCGGATAAGCCAATACCTCCGGTTTCACTTCAAGGCTTTCTTTCTTCACTATTTCATAAGGATAATCAATATCCAGTTTAAAATCGGCCATGATAGCCAAATGGTCCCACAGTTTATGTTTAAAGTCGGGCACATCGCGCAGATGCGGAAACATACCGCCCATAATATTAATAATCGTATTGGCACAACGCTGGCGTTCAGCTCTATCTTCGATGGTAAGAGCATGGTCTACCATGTTCTGCACACTTCTTCCATACTCAGGAAGGGGTAATCTTCGTTGTTGGGTATTATACTCCATGTATATAAATAATATGATTTTGTTTATAAATTATAAAAGCTTCTTAGGTTTAGAAGCAACGAACTCTTTCAAATAGAAAGGTTCAAAATATGCCACATCCTTAAAATCCTGTTTCACAATAGCTTTCTCAGCCAATGGAAACATCCATTTTGCCAGCGGACAAATTTCATCAATAAAATGTGCATTGGGATGTGTAATCTTCTCACGGCACTTGGCAGCTCCGTTGCCGAAGAAATAAACAGGATGTTCATCCAGAAACTCCAAGTAAGAGTTTTCATCTACTATGTCGGCTGCTATTTCACGCTTCACCTCCAACGCACGGTCATAAACAGCTGCATACACCTCCATGCGGCGTGCATCTATCATCGGACAAAGCAGTGCATCTTCGGGCAAGTCATGATACAATAAAACCGGTACACACAGCACCTCCAACGTATGAAGCCCTATGAGTGGCAAATTACGTCCATAACAAACACCCTTCGCCATTGAAACGCCAATGCGCAAACCGGTATAGGAACCGGGACCACAGCTGACAGCCACCGCATCCAACGGCAGACCGCGGCTGTCCACAAATGACAACGCTTCATCTACAAACACGCCCAACTGAACAGCATGCGAAGGTCCCTTCAAGTCCTCTTTGGAGAACACCGCCAGCCCATCTTCGCTAACGGCAACAGAGCAAGCCTCTGTTGATGTTTCAATATGCAAAATACACGACATAATGCTATACTTATATAATATAATGTGCAAATATACACTTTTATTTATACTTCATTTCCATAAAAACACTACTTTTGCAAAAAAACACATTAGTTATGATACAATCAATGACCGGATACGGCAAAGCAAGTGCTACATTCGGAGATAAAAAAATTAACGTAGAGATAAAGTCACTGAATAGCAAGGCTATGGATTTATCTACACGCATTGCACCCTTATACCGCGAAAAAGAAATAGAAATCCGTAATATGGTTTCCAAATCATTGGAACGTGGAAAAGTGGATTTCAGCCTGTGGATAGAAAAAGAAGCAAGTACTTCTGCCGCACAAATCAATATAGCCTTGGCACAAAGCTATGACCAACAAATGCAAAAACTGTCCGAAGCATTAGGCTGGGGAAATTACCCTAATGAATATTCCATGGCAACATTACTTCGCATGCCGGATATCATGAGTAAAGATGAAATCATAGAGCTATCGGAAGAAGAATGGGAAGTGGTACGTCAAGTAGTGGAAGAAGCAATTGCTCACTTGGTGGATTTCCGTAAACAAGAGGGAGCGGCGCTCGAAAAGAAATTCAATGAGAAAATCGACAACATCGAACGTTTGTTGAAATCCATCGAACCGTATGAGACCGAACGTGTGACAAAAATCCGTGAACGCATTACAGATGCACTTGAAAAAACCATCAGCGTGGATTATGACAAGAACCGCCTGGAACAAGAGTTGATTTACTATATTGAGAAACTTGATATCAACGAAGAGAAACAGCGTCTGTCCAATCACCTGAATTATTTCCGCGAAACAATGGCAAGCGGCCACGGACAGGGTAAAAAACTGGGGTTCATTGCTCAGGAAATGGGACGTGAAATAAATACTACCGGCAGCAAGTCCAACCATGCAGAGATGCAGAACATCGTAGTGCAGATGAAGGACGAGTTGGAACAAATCAAAGAACAAGTATTAAACGTTATGTAGATGAAAAAAGGTAAGCTTATCATATTTTCAGCCCCTTCAGGTTCCGGCAAATCGACGATTATCAATTATCTGCTGACACAGAACCTGAATCTGGCATTCTCTATCTCTGCCACCAGCCGCCCGCCCCGCGGCACAGAGAAGCACGGAGTGGAGTATTTCTTCCTCACCCCTGAAGAATTCAAACAACGCATTGCCAACAATGAATTCCTGGAATACGAAGAAGTGTACGAAAACCGTTTTTACGGAACACTGAAAGCGCAGGTGGAGAAGCAGTTGGAAGCCGGACAGAATGTGGTTTTCGATGTAGATGTAGTAGGTGGTTGTAACATCAAAAAGTTTTATGGCGAACAAGCTTTATCACTTTTCATCCAGCCCCCGAGCATAGAAGAACTTCACAACAGACTGGTAGGACGGGGAACAGATGCACCTGAGGTAATCGAAAGCCGCATTGCCAAAGCAGAGTTTGAATTGAGTTTTGCCGACAAGTTTGATGTGGTAATCGTCAACGACGAGTTGGAGAAAGCCGAAGCGGAGACATTGAAAATAATTCAGGACTTTATTGCAAAATAAACAGATGATAATCAAAGACCCCAAAAGATTAGCCCTGCGGATGATGATACTCTGTGTCATTATCGGACTGACAGCCTTGGCGGTAGCTGTTATGGCTATTTCCATGCAGAAATATATCATTGCCGGCATTATGGTCATCGTTGCCATCATGCAGATTTGGAACTTTAAAGTATGGCAAAAGAGAACAAAATAAGAACAGGAATATTCGGTGGTTCATTCAATCCTATTCACATCGGGCATTTAGCTTTGGCCAATTACCTTTGTGAGTACAGCGAATTGGACGAAATATGGTTTTTGGTTTCTCCGCATAATCCTTTAAAGAAGCAAACGGATTTATGGGATGACAGTCTGCGGCTGGAGTTAGTGCAACTTGCCATCGCAGATTATCCCAAATTCCGCGCTTCTGATTTTGAGTTCCATCTTCCCCGCCCTTCTTACATGATACATACGCTCGATGCTTTGCAGTCCGCTTATCCCGAACGTGAGTTTACGCTTATTATCGGGGCTGACAATTGGGCTATCTTCCCGCGTTGGTATCATTCCGATGAAATAATACAACGCCATCGGATAATGATATATCCACGTCCCGGATACACGATTGACCCGGCCGCACTTCCTCCCTCTGTGCAACAGGTCGATACTCCTTTATTGGAAATAAGTTCTACTTTTATCCGCCGGGCTTTGGCGGAAGGGAAAGACGTAAGGTATTTCCTGCATCCGGCGGTCAATGAACGACTGACGAGATAAAAATAAGGATAGCCAATAATGGATAAGTCAACGGATTACGAGCTACCAAAGACCTCAAGAGAACTTTCTAAAACAGTAGTGACAGTTTCTTCAAACTGTAGTAACAACTTTCGCAAACAATGGGCATTGTCGTTTTTTTTGGAAACCCCTTCCCACTATTCTTCGGATAACCTAAATGCTCGAAAACCAATCCTTAAATTCTTGCACTTTGGCTTTGCTTACCAACACCCTCTCTTCCGAAACGTCGCAACGCAAATTGAGAGACAAACGATTGTTAAACCATAAATCAATATCCTTTATTGCCTCACGCGAAACAAGAAACTGACGGTTCACCCGAAAAAATAAAGACGGATTAATACACTCTGCCACCTCATCCAGCGTTTGAGGAAAATTGTACTCCTTGCCATCCGCCAACACCACTTTCACCTTACAGTCCTGAATATAGAAAAGCAGAATCATATCAATAGATATGGGCAGCAGTTTATCACCCTTTATCGGAACAAGGAAATGGGTTTTATAACTTTCCTGTCTTTTCAACGAACGGATCAACTGTAATAAAGAACTCTCTCCGGCTGAACTTCCATGCGCGGGCACAAGATGTTCCAGCTTATGGAGAGCTTGCTCCACATCATGTCTGCTGATGGGTTTCAATAAGTAATCCACACTGTTAACTTTAAATGCACGTAACGCATATTCGTCATACGCTGTGGTAAAGATAATGGGACAGGTTATATCGACATGATCAAATATCTCGAACGCCGAACCATCGGCCAGATGGATGTCCATAAACAGCAGATCAGGCATGGGGTGAGTAGCAAACCAATCCAACGATGAAGCAATACTATCGAGCGAAGTCTCCACCTCTATTCCAGGATTCACCTCCTGCAACAATGCCTTCAGATTTCGGACTGCTGCTTTTTCGTCTTCAATAATGATAGTTTTCATAAAGCATTTGGAATTAATGGAATACGAACCGTAAAGTATTTATTTTCTGTGATTTGTATTTCACATTTATAAAGCAGATGATAGCGTTTTGCCAGATTAGCCAGCCCGACACCCGTTCCGGCCGTGGCGGTCAGTTTGGGTTGCACCGGATTGGTAACGACCAATTCCTCTCCTTCGGTATACACACGAATAGACAAAGGGCGGCGGTCGCTTATCTCGTTATGCTTCACGGCATTTTCTATCAACATTTGCACTGCCATGGGAGGAAGCCGGTGATCATCATATTGTTTGTCGATACGGATATCAAAAGAAAGATTGTCTTCAAAACGCATTTTCAACAAGAAGATATAAGCGGAAACAAACTCCATTTCATCTCTCAGAGTAACGCTTTTCGAGTCATTACCCTGCAGTGTATAGCGCAGGACACGAGAAAGTTCCTGAATATATTCCTGTGCTTTGTCCTGGTCCTCACGCACCAACGAACGAAGCGTATTGAGTGAATTAAAGAGCATGTGCGGATTCAACTGATTCTTCAGAACTTCGTATTGATTGAGAATATTCTCTGCCTGTAACTGCTGATTCTCGACCACTACTTCTTGCTGGCGGCGAATGAGGTAAGCAATATAACAACTGCCCGACACCGTACAGGTCATGATGAAATCGCGCAACGGATGAAGATAGTGGTGCACCATGGCATCAATGGCAGGAATATTGAATGTATGATGCAAAAAGACAAAACATTTGCCCAGCAGACTGCTCAGTATCCAAGTGAGTACGAGCGAAAGCAACATCTTCTGCCACGTAATCTTTACCGCCGACTGGTTAAAGTGAAACAACAATGTATTAACTTCAAACAGAATAATGAGGGAAATGAAAGTGAAAAGTACTTCACTCGCCACATCAATGGGCTCCATTTCCGGAAACAGCGTTGCCCCTTCAAGAATATCAAGAAGGGAAACCAGCTCCGGGAAGTGGATAAGGACTGCCACAGAGATGGACACCATAATTACAAATAATGTATAGCGATTCTTCATTCCTTCTGCCTTTATACTGCAAAGATATAAGTTAATTCATTTATTTCATAATCCTTGCCGTCACATACATGCCCGGCCGGAACTGACTGTTCACTGTATCTACCCGAGCATAGACTTCCACCGAACGCGTATCCTCATCCACTTTCTGACCGATAGAAATCAAAGTGGCTTTAAAGACTGTCTTTCCCATGCCGTTGACACGGAACTGAACGGAACTACCGATTTTCATATCTGCCAAATCTTTTTCATAAGCAGTCAGCCTCAACAATGTGTACCTCTTATCGACTATCTCACACAGAGCATCACCGGCATTTATATACTTGCCCACATTCATTTCCACATCTGCCACATAGCCGGCAATGGGAGCCTTGACTTGCAGATAAGGACGGATACCGCCATCCAGCAATGTGGCAGGATTCACTCCCAACAATTCCAACTGGGCGGCGGCAGCTTCCATCCGGCTCTTCATCGACAAGTAATCGGCTTTACTCTGCTGAAACTTCTTTTGAGAAGCCGCTTGTTCGGCCGAAAGAGCTTTCTGACGGCGATATTCGGCTTCCAGATACTCAGCCTGGGCATGACTGTCCAAATAAGTCTGCTGCAAGGTGATGAATTCCGGGTTCTCCAAAGTGGCGAGAACCGTCCCCTTGCCGACCGACTCACCCGGCAACAAAGAAGTGCTTTTCACTACCCCGCCCATCGTAAGCGAAACCGTGGCCATGCGTTGCGGCGGAATGACCATCGTACCGTTAAAGGAGACTTGGTTGGGCTTGGAAGTGGCAGAAGTCACCGCATCCACCTGCACCGTGTCGGGCACCGTTTCATCGACAGTCACCACCGTGGCAACCGTCTCTTCCGTTTGCCGGGATTCATTGTTTGAGCTGCATGCCGCCAGCAAAAACAGCACGACGGGAAATGTTATTTTTTTCATTGTCATCTCTTATTTAAATAGTTCGTATTCCAAAGCTGCTATGTTATATTGATAGACCGTCTCAATATATCCGCGACGAATGTCCCGCGCCACATTGACGGCCTGAATAAATTCCGTGATATCCGTTTCGCTGTGGCGAAGCTGCAAGGCCGCCACTTTCATCAGTTCATCCGCCTCCTTTAAAGCAGAAGAAGTATAATAATGAAGACTCTCGGACTGACGGCGCAGATTGGCTATCGCCTCAGACACCTTATTATATAGGTTACGCGTATTTGCCTCTGCCTCCGTCCGGGCAATGAAAGCAGTCGCCTTTGCCTGCTTCACCTTGCTGTGCCGGGGTAAAAAATAAATGGGAAACGACACACTGACCATCCACGAATTCAATCCCTTCAAAGGCAGGATATCCTGACGCACATAGCCCAAAGACAATTCTGGAAAGAAACGGCTGCGTTCCACATTGAGTTGCGCTTTCGCTTCACCTGCCTGACTCTGAAAATATTTCAGATGCGCTTCTGAGTAAGTCGGAGTCTCAATATCTGCCGGGAATTGTACCAAAGCGGTATCTGCCGGCACAATAGGTTGCCCGGCATAACATGCCCAATTCAAACGTGCCAAAGCCAGTTTTTCTTCTTCCTGAGACTGAAAAAGGCGATTCTTTAAATCGGCAGCCATCGTAGCGGCCATATTCTTTTCCAACAACGTAATTTCGCCTTGTTGATAACGCAACTCGCCGATACGCTGCAACTCTTCGGCCCATTGATTCTGGTCATTGTACAACGAACGAAGATTATAGGCATAAAGATAATAAGCCCACGCACGCTTCACCTCGGCCACCACTTCCTTCTCTACAATCCGGTGATAGAAAGTACCGGTCGCTATTTGCCGGTTGACCAATACATTCTTATAAAAGGGAGTCAGCAATGAACCCAGATTCTGATTTACCTCCCACTGTTTGTCTTTTTTTATCTCTCCATTCAGTTGTCCCCACGAATAACCGAACTCGGTAGGAGCCAATTCCAGCACTTCACCTCTCCCAGCCTTAGCCTGACGGACAGCCGCAGCAGCCGTCTTCAACCGGGGATGATTCTGCTTAGCCAGCTCAATGGCCTGCTCCAATGTGACCACTTGCTGCGCTTTCATCGGAATGGGAAGCAGAGCCAACAACAGCAGGAAGAAAAACTTCTTGCCGGAATAAGCACGCTTCCAAACAGCGGCACTTCCCACAATCTTATAAAAGACCGGAATGACAAGCAATGTCAATACCGTAGAGACAATCAGTCCGCCGATGACGACCGTCGCCAGCGGCCGCTGTACTTCCGCACCGGCCGAAGTAGCAACCGCCATCGGCACAAAACCCAACGAAGCCACCAAGCCCGTCAGAAAAACAGGTCTTAACAAATGGGGCGTGCCCCTGGCAATGACCCTGTTGGTAGATAGAGGATACATGGTTTGTTTGTGTATATCATTAAAATGGTTAATCATCAAAATACCATTCAACACGGCAACGCCGAACAAGGCTATAAAGCCTACTCCTGCCGAGATGCTGAAAGGCAGTCCGCGCAGCCACAACGCCAGTATGCCGCCAATCAGCGAAAGAGGAACAGTGGAAAAGACCACCAGTGTATAAGTCACATTCTTGAATGCGAAGAACAAAAGCAGCAGGATAAGCATCAAGGCCACCGGAACCACTATCAACAGGGTGTTAATAGCGTTCTGTAAGTTCTCAAACTGTCCGCCGTAATCAAAGTAATATCCCGGCTTCAACTTGATGTTCCGGTCCAACGTCTTTTGTATCTCCTGCACCACCTGCTGGATATCAGCACCGCGCACATTGACTCCGATGACAATACGTCGTTTGGTCGCATCCCTGTTTATCTGTAACGGTCCGTTTACCAAATCGATGGTAGCCACTTCACTGACAGGTATCTGAATACCCTCACCCGAACGTACAAACAGTTTATCCAGATTCAAGTCGGCCACCTTCTCCTGATCCAGCCGTACCACCAAATCAAAGCGTCTCTCGTTTTCAAATACCACCCCGCTCGCTTCTCCGGCATACGCTGTGCGGATAATGGTATTCAATTCCTCTATATTGATGCCGTAACGGGCTATCTTTCCGCGGTTATACTTCACCACCAACTGCGGAAGTCCCATTGTTTGCTCCACAATGACATCGGATGCTCCGGGCACTTGTTCCACATACTTCGCCGCTTCCTTGGCCTTTTCATACAGCTCATGCGTATCCTCGCCATAGAGTTTCACGGCAATATCAGCCTTCGCCCCCGTCATCAACTCATTGAAACGAAGTTGGATGGGCTGTGAAAAATTGAACTCAGCCCGTTCCGACAGGGGTTCTAATGCCTCCTTCATCTTTTCCACCATCTCAGCACGGCTCGAAGCACTTGTCCATTCCTTGAACGGCTTCATGATAATCATCACATCGGCATCTTCAACCGCCATCGGGTCGGTAGGCACTTCGGCCGTACCAATCTTTGCCACCACATGTTTTATTTCGGGAAACTTTTCCTTCAAAACTTTCTCTGCCTCATCGGATACGGCAATACTTTCGCTCAACGAGCTGCCTGCCGGCAAGGTCATCTGCATCGCAAAATCCCCTTCATCCAAAGTAGGAATGAATTCCGCCCCCAACCGAGTAAACAGGAACAATGAAAAAGCCAATGCCGCAAAAGCAGCCGCCACCGTTCCCCACTTAAACTTCAGACATACATGCAAAGCCTTGGAATAGAGTTCATTCAGCCTCTCAAAGAAGCGGTCGGCAAAAGTAGACTTCGTCACAATGTGATGTTTCAGGAACAGGGAAGCCATCATCGGCACATAAGTGAGCGACAGCAACAACGCACCGATAATACAGAACACCAATGTCTTAGCCATCGGAGTGAAATATTTGCCCTCGATACCGGTCAGCGTCAATAAAGGGAAGAATACGATAAGGATGATAAACACGGCAAAAGTAGCCGAACGCACCACACCCGAAGCACCCTTCTCCACCTCTGTATCCATTTCTTCGGCGGACAAGGTACGTCCACGGAACTGCCGCCCGTATAGATGGGCCAAGATGCCTTCGAGTATCACAATGGAGCCGTCGACAACAATACCGAAGTCTATCGCCCCCAGGCTCATCAGATTGGCAGAGACATTGAACAGCCGCATCATGATAAAAGCAAACAGCATGGCCAGCGGAATGACAGAAGCAACGATAAGCCCTGCACGCACATTGCCCAGAAATATAATCAGTACGATGAATACGATAATGGCACCCTCTATCAGATTGTGTATCACAGTCGAGATATTCCGATTAACCAAAGCCGAACGGTTCAGATAAGGTTCGATGCTGACACCTTCCGGCAATATCTTCTGTATCTTTTCCACCCTTTTCTCCAACTCTCCGATCACTACATTGGCATTGGCTCCTTTAAGCATCATGGCAATGCCCCCCACACATTCCCCCTCACCGTCCATCGTCATGGCGCCGAAGCGTTTGGGTGCGCCAAACCGCACAGCCCCGATATCACTTATGTGGATGGGAATTCCGTTACGGTTGGCCACAACTATCTGTTCAATGTCCTTGATACGGTTTATCATACCCTCGGAACGAATATAATAAGCGCGGTTCACCTTTTCTATATAGCTGCCGCCGGTGTTCTGATTGTTCTTGTTCAGAGCTTCAAACACTTCTCCGATTGTGATATTCAAAGAGAAAAGGACATCCGGGTCTACCGCCACCTCGTATTGCTTGAGATAGCCGCCGAAACTATTGATTTCCACAATGCCCGGAATGCCGGACAATTGCCGCTTCACAATCCAATCCTGAATGGTACGAAGCTCCATTGCGTCATATTTGTCTTCGTATCCCGGAGCTACTTTCAAGACATACTGATATATTTCGCCAAGGCCTGTAGTAATGGGCATCAGCTCGGGGGCACCCAGTTCGGATGGAATTTCTCCCGACACTGTTTGTATCTGTTCATTGACCAGTTGCCGGGCATCCAGTGTAGGCACATTTTCTTTAAAGACGACAGTCACTACAGAAAGTCCGAAACGGGATACTGAACGGATTTCCGTCACATTCATAATGTTACTCATAGCAATTTCCACGGGCATCGTGATGAGTTGTTCCACTTCCTGAGGTGCCAAAGTGGGCGACACCGTCACTATCTGCACCTGATTATTGGTAATATCGGGCACTGCATCTATGGGAAGCGTCAACATGGAATAAATTCCACCAATCAAAAGAAACAAGGTGGTCAGTCCCACAAAAAGTTTCTTTTTTACTGAGAATCGAAGGATAGCGTTGAACATGTTTTATACTTTTTATTGAAAGACAAAAGTAAACGATTCTCTTATTTCTTCCTGGTAATCCGTCTTGAACCGGACAATTCAGCGGTTAAACAGTCCGTTTAACCGTTTGAACAGAAAAACCCCGCAAGAATATTACGCTGTAATACCTTACGGGGAAACACACAATTCTCGGTATAATAACTAATTCCAAATACGGTAACTCATTCTAAAAAGCACACTATGCAAGGAACCTGCCGGCTTCCTCAAGTCCATAAACATACTTTTCTGTCGGTTGGAAATGCTGAGACTTTTTATCCCACATGAAATATTGGATATGTGCTTCGGCATTCATATACGTCACAGTGATGCAATAATAATTCATCCATTTCGAACCATCCCATTTCAAGGCCTTCTTTTCGATAATCTGATTCTTGTCATTATAAGCATATTCAAAGCGGAAATCTGGAGTCAGATAATTGCCTTTCTGCTGATACACCACCTTCGCACTTATCCGACCATTGTCCATTTCAACATTTGTAACCTTCTCGGGACCTGCCGCATTCATTGTCAATACACTTGCCATGGCAAACACAATAGCTATCATTACTTTAGAAAATCCTGTAGTTCTCATACTATTTTATTTTAATGTTTGTACTTCGTGTTTTACTTGTGTTCGCTTTCCGCGTTCTACTTTGTGTTTGTGTTCACATTTTATCTTGTGTTCTTTTACCTATTAGACGCAAACATTCCTCAAAACGTTGCACCGAAAGCTGTTTTTTTTCAGATTATTTTTTCTCTACCTTATGAAGCACTACCAAAACCACCTCACTGGGAGTAAACAAACGGACATTCATTCTCGAAGTACCCAGTCCGTTCGTTATAATAATAGGAACACCGGCACTATTCTCTTTCCGGCCGGTCAGAAAACGGTTACCATAAATGGAATGCTTTACAGGAGAGTACTTCTTGAACAAACTCACCTGCCCGCCATGCGTATGCCCGGCCAAAACCAGATTGGCATTAGACACGTCCGTATCTTCGGCATAGTCGGGCGTATGGGTCAGCAGGAGAATAAAATCATCGGCAGGGAAATGTTGTGAAGGCGAATCACCATTCTTTTTCAGGTCAAAAGGATTACGCACGCCACTGATGATAATGTGTTGCCCGTCCTTCAGTAATTTATAGCTCTTGTGTTCCATCAAATGCACATTATTCTTTTCCATGGCTTCCGCCACCTTCGTATAGCAATAACTGTAATCATGGTTCCCCATCACACCATAGATACCATACGGTGTAAGCACCTTTCCCAATGCGGTGAACAATGTGTCCATATCCCCTCCTTTCGGACTACCGTAGTCTCCCCCCAACAATAATACATCGGCATTTAAAGATTGTAATGCACGTATCGCATTGTCAAGACGCTTGCGCGTGAAACGACTTTCATAATGAAAATCCGATGCAAAGCCGATACGGAATCCGTCGAATGCCGACGGAACATCATAACTGTAAAAATCATACTGCTTGATGCGTCCCACTCCGCGATACTTCGACAGAGAAGCAGTGGCACAGGAAGTAAACAGCACTGCGGCAAGCAACAAATAAAGAACAGGTTTCTTCATGTCTTTTTCTTTTAAATGAGGAGTAAAGATAGAGAATTAATTGTTTATCTTTGCACATCTTTAATATGAAATGGATGGAAACTGTTAAAACAAATTCTATAAAGGCATGGCTATTGGCTGCACGCCCCAAGACATTGGCAGGTGCCGCTGTTCCCGTCATGCTGGGATGTGCCTTGGCAGCAGCAGACGGATGGTTTCAAATCGTACCCGCCATGCTCTGTTTTCTTTTTGCTTTTCTGATGCAGATAGATGCCAACTTTATCAATGATTTTTTTGACTACCTGAAAGGAAGTGACCGCGAAGACCGGTTGGGCCCCGAACGGGCATGTGCACAAGGATGGATTACATTGGAAGCCATGAAACGGGGTATCGCCCTGACCACCATGTTGGCCTGTATGGTTGGAGCCCTTCTGCTTTTTTACAGTGGAGCAGAGATGATTCCGGTCGGACTGCTGTGTATTCTGTTTGCTTTTCTATACACAGCCGGACCTTACCCGTTGGCTTATCATGGCTGGGGAGACGTACTGGTCATCATCTTCTTCGGTTTTGTGCCCGTGGGATGTACCTATTATGTGATGTGCCATGACTGGACATGGAATGTCACTATCGCCTCTGTGGTATGTGGCATGATTATCGACACCTTGCTAATGGTAAACAATTATCGCGACCGGGAACAGGATGCGTTAAGCGGCAAGAAAACACTGGTCGTAAGATGGGGTGCGGCAACAGGGCGTATGCTTTATCTGTTTTTAGGATTGGCAGCCGCATGGTTATGCCTCTTGTTTGCCGTCAGCGGACATATATGGGCAGCAATACTACCACAAATCTATATTCTTCCCCATTTCCTGACTTGGCAACGAATGGTGAAAATCAACAAAGGCAAAGAGCTGAACATCATATTGGGAGAAACCTCGCGTAACATGCTGTTATTCGGGATATTACTGACCTTGGGATTGATTTTATGAGATGGAGAAAAACACGTTAGTATGCATCGCCTCACACGTACGTCAGTATAGGCTCATACATACGTACGCATAAGGCTACGCGTACGTATGTATAACGGCACACGTACGTACGTGTAAAATTACCCTTCTATCAATACAGTGGCATACGCCGAAATACCCTCTTCACGTCCCGTAAAGCCCAGCTTCTCCGTAGTAGTCGCCTTGATGGAGACATCATCGAGTTCTATTTTCATCAGATGGGCCAAGACTTCCTGCATCTCGGGTATACGTGCCTTGAGCTTTGGACGCTCTGCACAGACTGTCGCATCTATATTGCCCACCTTATAGCCTTTGGTTGCAATCAGATCAACTGTTTTGGCCAACAGAATCTTACTATCTATATTCTTAAATTCACCTGCCGTATCGGGAAAATGATAGCCGATATCACGCATGTTGGCAGCTCCAAGCAAAGCATCGCAAATGGCATGAATCAGCACGTCGGCATCCGAATGGCCCAATAGCCCCAATTCATGTTCAAACTTTATCCCTCCCAGCCACAGTTCACGCCCCGGCACCAACTGATGTACGTCAAATCCAAATCCTACTCTTATTTTCATCTTACATAGAAATCTAATAGTTTTTCTTCTTCCAGATAACCTTGTAAATGCTGGCCGACACTGACCGGTCCTACTCCTACCGGTGTACCGGTAAACAACAGGTCTCCTATCTTTAATGTGAAGAAACGGCTGACGTACGCAATGATTTCGTCCACCTTAAAAAGCATATCTGCCGTATTACCCTGCTGCACCGTATTGCCGTCAATGTTCAAATGGAACTTCAAATTCTGAATATCCTTGAACTTATTCACCGATACAAAATCTCCGATAACAGCCGAATTATCAAAGCCCTTGCATAACTCCCACGGTTTTCCCTCTTCGCGAAACCGACGCTGAAGGTCACGTGCCGTAAAGTCAATCCCCACCGTCACCGCATCATAATAACGATGCGCAAATCGTTCGGCTATGTTTTTTCCCAAACGGTTGATACGAACCACCAGTTCTGTTTCATAATCTACCTGCCGAGAGAAATCCGGGATAAAAAAAGGCTTGCTGTCTTTAAGCAACGCAGAATCGGGCTTCATAAAAATGACCGGTTCCTTCGGTAAGTTTTCATTGGCATGCAACTCTTGGCAATGAGCCACATAATTCATACCTACGGCTAATATCTTCATATAATTTTAGTCCTGATTTACATTTAAACGGTTAAACATCACAGCCAGATGAGCATACAGTGAAGTATTCTGCACTACAATATCTTCGGGAACACGAATACGGAACGGAGTAAAATTCCAAACAGCCTTAATCCCACCCGATACCATCTTATCCGTTATCTCCTGTGCTATATTGATAGGTACAGTCAGAACTCCTATATTGACATTATATTTTTTCATCATCTGTTCAAAGTCATCGGAATGATAAATAGGGATACCATTAATTTCAGTTCCCACAATGTCAGGGTTCACATCAAAAGCACCTGCTATCTCCAACCCGAAATGGTGAAGACCCGAATCGCGCAGCAACGCTCCTCCCAGGCTACCTACCCCAAACAAAAATGCTTTATGCATGTGCGTAAAGCCCAAAAAACGTTCCAACACTTCTATCAGAGCATCTATTTCATAGCCCACACGAGTACGGCCGGATATATTGACATACGAAAGATCTTTCGCTATCTGAGACGCATCTATATTAATCTGCTTGGATATCTGGGTAGAAGACACATACGTTTCTCCTCTCTCTTTCATCAGCTTGACATTAGAAAGATACCAAGGAAGTCTGCGCAAAGTAGGCTCAGGCACTTTATCTGAGAATTTATGCATACGTATATCCATCTGTTTCTATTGGCATTATCATTAGGTAATGTGCAAAAGTACACTTTTATTTGTTACCACTGCCTTTTGAGAATAAAAAATGTAGTATCTTTGACCACTCATTTAAGCAAAATTCACATGAAAAATAACGATTGGAAAGAGCGTCTGAATGTGGTGTATTCAACAAATCCTGATTTCAACTATGAGCACGGTGAAGAAGAAGAGACAGCCACTCCGGATAAGAAGCAGCAGAAATTGCGTGTCAGCATCGAGAAGAAAGGGCGGGGAGGCAAAACTGTTACCCTTGTCAATGGATTTATAGGGACTGAAAATGACCTGAAAGAATTGGGCAAGTTGCTCAAGACCAAATGTGGTGTGGGAGGTTCTGTGAAAGATGGAGAAATCATCATTCAAGGAGAGTTCAAACAGCGGATTATCGAGCTGCTGAAAGCAGAAGGATATACACAGACAAAATAAAAAAGGAAAGAGGGTGCGCACCCTCTTTCCTACCATATAACCCTCGTAACAGAGAACTGCGCCAAGGGCTTTCTCATGAATATTATTCAGCACGCAAAGTGAAACGTTTGAAAGCAACGATCTGCAATTCAGGATCGATTTCTTTCAGCACTTCTCTTACTGTTTTCTTGCCGTCCATAATGTCTTCCTGGTTCAACAAGCAAACTTCTTTCAAGAACTTGCCCAAACGACCTTTAGCAATGTTCTGAATCATAGCTTCGGGTAAGTTAGCAGATTTCTCTGCAGAAACAGTGGCAATGATTTCCTTAGCCTTAGCAATGTCTTCATCGGTAATCCATCCCTTAGCCTTATTGCTTTCCATGTGTTCTTCACTGTCTACATGCGCAGGGTTGATACCGGCTTTCTTCAAAGCAGCTTCAACAGCCTTGTCCACTTGTTCTTTCTTAGTCTTATCGATGGCAACCTGAATTTCAGCTTCCTTCACTGATTCGGGAACACCTGCTTCGTCAATTGCAATAGGGTTCATAGCTGCAATCTGCATAGCTACTCCGTGAGCAGCAGCTTCTGCTTCCTTATTCATAGCCACGATAGTACAAAGCTGGTTGTTTCCTTGGTGGTTATAGATAGAAGTATAAGCTCCTTCAACTACATTGTAGCCGTCCAACTCCATCTTTTCACCGGTAATACCGCTACGGTCAGTTACAGCATCCTGTACAGTACCGTTGCCCAACGGCAATGCCTTTACTTCATCCAAAGTCTTACATTTGTTGGCCACAGCAGCGTCCAGAATAGCCTGAGTCAAAGCAACGAAATCAGCATTCTTGGCAACAAAGTCTGTTTCGCACTTCAATGCAATGATTGCAGCGAATTGACCTGTTGATTTAGCCAATACACAACCTTCTGATGCTTCACGGTCAGAACGTTTTGCAGCAACAGCCTGTCCTTTTTTACGGATAATTTCCATTGCTTTATCGATATCGCCATTAGCTTCAGTCAAAGCGTTTTTGCAGTCCATCATACCAGCTCCACTAATTTTACGAAGCTTGGTAATTTCAGCCATAGTTACAGCCATAATATTCCTTTATTTTAATTTGTTAATAATATCTTTAAAAGCAGTTGAGAGTTGAGAACAGAGAGTTGAGAATTGCATATCGTAACTCTCAACTTTCAACTCTCAACTCTCAACTATAGTATATTAAGCTTCTTCTTCGTCTTTCATGAAAGCGGCAGCCTTAGCAGCGTTGATAGCTTCTTCTTCGGCTTTGTCCATGCGAGCTTTAGTAGCTTTCTTCTTACCGGCACCACCCTTAGGAGCGTTTTCACCGGCAGCTTCCATATCTACCTTTTCTGCTTTTCTTTCTTCCAATCCTTCTGCCATAGCAGCGCAACAAGCATCCAAGATAACTTCGATAGACTTAGTAGCATCATCATTAGCAGGGATTACGAAATCTACATTTGAAGGATCTGAGTTTGTATCAACGATAGCAAATACAGGAATACCCAAACGGTTAGCTTCGCGGATTGCAATGTTTTCTTTCAATACATCGATAACAAACAATGCAGACGGCAGACGAGTAAGGTCAGAAATAGAACCTAAGTTCTTTTCCAATTTAGCACGCTGACGAGAAATCTGCAGAACTTCTCTCTTTGAAAGATTTGAATAGGTACCATCGTTAGTCAACTTATCGATAGTAGCCATTTTCTTCACAGCCTTACGGATAGTCGGGAAGTTGGTCAACATACCACCCGGCCAGCGCTCGATTACATAAGGCATATTTACAGAAGCAGCTTTCTCAGCCACTACCTGCTTAGCTTGTTTCTTAGTAGCAACGAACAGGACTTTCTTTCCTGATTTTGCAATTTGCTTCAGTGCATCAGCAGCTTCATCTACTTTAGCAACTGTTTTGTGGAGGTCAATGATATGAATACCATTGCGTTCCATGAAAATATAAGGAGCCATTGCAGGATTCCACTTTCTCTTAAGGTGTCCGAAGTGGCAACCGGCTTCCAATAATGTATCGAAATTAGTTCTAGACATTTTGTTATTCTTTAAAATCGTTTACTTTCTTTTTTGTTTATCTCAACCAACCATCGGGTAGTCCGCTACAAAGTAGAGTCCCGGCAGTTTAGATACTAAACGCTTCTTAACCAGTTCTAAGTAAAACCGGATATTAACGTTTACTGAACTGGAATCTGCGACGTGCTTTCGGTTGACCCGGTTTCTTACGTTCAACAGAACGGGGATCACGTGTCATGAAGCCTTCTGCACGGAGCGCTTTCTTATCTTCAGGATTGATTTTCACCAAAGCACGAGCGATAGCTAAACGCAGAGCCTGTGACTGACCGGTGAAACCACCACCACAAAGATTTACTTTAATATCATATTTTTCAGCAGCTTCGACCTTAGTCAGAGGCTGTTTTACAACATACTGAAGAATAGTTGATGGAAAGTACTCTGCAAGGTCTCTCTTGTTAATAGTAATCTTTCCAGTACCTTCGCTTACGAATACGCGTGCGATTGCGCGTTTACGTCTGCCTAATGCATTTACTACTTCCATTCTTTATTATTTAAGTGAATTTATATCAATTGTTTTCGGGCTCTGAGCTTCATGCTTGTGTTCGCTTCCGGCGTAAACATACAAGTTGCCCAGCAATTTAGCTCCCAGACGGTTTTTGGGAAGCATACCTTTTACTACTCTCTTCAACAGTTTTTCTTCACCGTTAGGTTTCTTCATCAATGCGGCAGGAGTAATTTCTCTCTGACCACCGGGATAACCTGTATAGCTCAAGTAAACTTTATCGTTCCACTTGTTTCCGGTAAATTTAACTTTGTCTGCGTTAATGATAATCACATTATCACCACAGTCAACATGAGGGGTAAAGCTAGCTTTGTACTTTCCTCTCAACAGTTTCGCAACTTTCGAACCGAGACGGCCTACGACCTGATCGGTAGCGTCGATAACAACCCATTCTTTTTGAGCTGTTTCTTTGTTTGCAGAAATGGTCTTGTAACTTAAAGTGTCCACTCTTAAAATCTTTTTAAATGTTAACTACTAAAAAACAATTTCTTCCCAGCGTCTCTAACCGTTCCCGGACAAAGAACTATTAATACGCTAAGAATTAATTCTTTATAAACTTTTGATAATAATCGGCTTGCAAAGGTACGGCTTTTCTTCGAACTGGCAAACAAATTAAGCAATTTTTTGGTTGATTTTCAGGGAGAGAGCTTACATACGACAGCAAAAAAGGGAAGATTAATCCATCTCCCCAATTTATTTTTATTTAAAATATTCTTTTAATGTCTCCAGCCCGATTCGGATTCACCAACCGGACAGGCATATCCGGCAGACTGGCGAAGCTTCAAAAGTTCCGTTGCAGATACCCGCACCACTTTTCCATCAGGACGACCATAACACAACGTCCCTTCACGACGAGCTGTTTCTTCTATTAATCGCTGTTCGGCCAGTTCCAAACCATAACGCAATTTCTCGCTCAGTTCCTTATATTCTTCTTCAGTTGACATAACTTCTGATTTTATTAAAGAGTTCATGATTATAAATATGTGGCTCTTCCCGCAAACGAAAAGCATCAGCCACAATAACACGCGGTGTAGAGCTATTGTCTGCCAGCATCCAATAGTCCACACATGACATATAAATATGGAAGAAGTTATCCAATCCCGCACGGTAACGACGACGAATGATAGGCGCCGGCACATCATGCCCTCCATTGGCAACACGTTGCTTTACCCGTTCAATAGCCAATTCAGGTGAGTTCAACCAAAAATAAATCAGACTGACACTATAGCCCTGACTTTGTGCCTGATGAATGAGATTAATATAAGAACGGGTAGAGAGCGTTGTTTCAACAGAAAAGCTGACTCCGGCAGAAAGCAATTCGCCAATGCGCTTAAGCATTAGCCGGCCGGCTTCAATGGCTACACTTGAGGGATTAAAAGGAGAAAGACCTTTTGCGATTTCGTCGGCATTGACAAACTCGCGACAGTCCAATATTTCGGGAAGCACTGTGTAGGATGCCGTCGTTTTTCCGGCCCCATTGCAACCTGCTATTATATAAAGCTTAGACATTAATCTCCTTTTCTATTTTATGTTATTGGTGACAAAGTTAACGATTATTTCTAATCTTTGTTCTTCCAAAGCCATAAAAGTGATGAAGAACAGCACATTTTTTGAAGATTTGTGCAAAATACAATATAAGGCGGACTCTCGCCCGCCTTATATTGTATTTTTCCAACTACTTATTATCTTACCAAATCTTTTGGATAAGCAGCCGGCATCTTCACCCGTTTCCAAGTTTCATAATACCATGAATTGATATCATTGCCGTCCTTATCTGTTTTCACAAAGAACTTCAATACCATTACATCACCACCTTTCATCTCGAACTCCAAGATATTGTCTGAACCCACCAATTGAGGTAAATGCAGATTCTTCTCTACATGCTCTGTATATGCATTCTCTGCGGTCTGTTTATAGGTACCCGCACCAATAATAATAGCTCCATGGTTAGGAATTACCGTCATATTGGTAAACTTTCCATCATCAGACAAGATTTTGAATGAATTACTCGGCTTTAACTCTCCGGGAGTATTCGGAACGCCGGATACATAAAAACACATCTGCCAAATACCTTTTAAATCAGCAGGGGCAACAGCAGATTTATTTTGTCCCATTACACGAGAAGTACCGATCAGCATAAATGCTATCAGCAGTAAAAATAAAGAATGTCGTTTCATAGTCGTATAATATTTAGTTAACAAATTGCGTAATGTGGATACACAAAATTAGAAATAATTTTCATATATCCACGTTTTTAAATAACTTTTTTACAGGTAAATGCAAAAAAAATCCTGCTCTATGTTATAGGGCAGGATTTTATTACTAAAAACTTATATCACATAACAAACCTGTTTTTACTTTAGACAAATAATCAAAAACCAAATTTTCAAAATTAGCATTAGGAACAAAAGATGAAACAACTCGACATTCATTATTAAGCACTAAATAAAGTGGACTGTCAAATTCATTATGAACAGTAATAAGCATGCTGTCTTCTTGAAGGAAATATACTTTTTTATTAATAATCCTCTCCTTTAAATCAGGGTTATACGTTTGTGAAATAATCCCGATATCTGTTCTATGTTCAAAATCAACAAATACTTTTTTCACAGCTTCAATAGCATAATCGACACATCCCATACAAATATTATCTGTTTCAGGTATATATATTAAAAGGCATGGAAAGGAAACGACCTTTGGCAATGCAAGAGAATCCTCTCCTCTTGTCAACAAAGCAGAAGAAGACACTGATTGATTCATGCCATTAATCATTGATTCAACCAATAATTCAAGATATCTTCTGTCACCAACTATATTCGCATTATCCATACGATATACCTCATATTGTTTATCTAATTGACTCTTCGTGAATAAAAACGTACCAATAATAACACATACTACAACAACCAATGGAATAAAATACCGTTTCATCATCTTTTTAATTTATAGCACACAACAACAGGATTATCATCTTCTCGTATTGATTGAATCTTATTAATATCTTCAGAAGACATCAATTTAAAATCTAAAACATAGTCAAGTGCCCGAGGTTCACAAATATAATATAACATATCATTTAAATATAGATTAGGAATCATCAATTGATGAAAAGATTTTGCTTCATTGTAATATATTCCATAAAATCCATTATTCTTATTATGGATAGCAAAATACATCTTTTTGTTATAGATAAAAAAACACATTTGCATAGTAGAGGAAACCAATTTATCTGCAACAAATGCTACTCCATCATTAGCCATTACATAGTTTTGATAAAATGAAAGAGGCAATTCATTTGGTAATTCTCTTAAATTTAGATTATGCTGCCCAAAGTCAAAAGCATAATAGGGTTGCAAACTCATTTTCTCAATATCTACTTTAAATAATATTTGTTCCGGAGTTCGCAATGAATAATAAATTTCGTCATTCAACTTTTTCAATCCTGAATTTCGTGTTATACTTGGTAGCCCCTTCTTTTGAGGCAAGGAAATCATTTTTAAAACCCTCCCCTCTTTTGACGAATAAAACTTCAAAGAATTCACATCTTCAATAATACAAATATCCTTCGAAACTCTTAGAAAATTAGAAGCCGGAAGAACATCTTCCGGTAACTCAGAAGATGATACATAATTCAAATTCGAATCATACTCCCAAAGTCGATGTTTCAGACCATCAAAAATTTCACAATTACCATTTTCCAATATATTAAACGCAATACAAGCAAAATACTCATTAGGACCACTACCTCGCAATTTTCCAGTAGAACACAAAAAATTACCTTTACTATCAAAGGATAATATATTCGTTTGGTTATCATTAATATAAAAAATACTATCTACAAATGATAAGCCAACCACATTCTTTATAAGTGAGCTATCATTCGTAGCCAATGGTATAACAAAAATACTATCCACAAACTCCGGCAAATTCATCTTCACGGCTTTCCTCAAATCAAAATGAATAGTATATTTCGCCATTTCACCCCCTCTATCACAGCATGCTGTTGCAACAAACAAAAGGGGGATAAATAATAATACTTTCAATTTCCTCAACATGGAACACCATCACTACAAAAATCATTTTGATTACCTGTTGCCCGGCTACAATCCCAAGCTTTATACCATCCAAATGGTGTCCATGTAGTTTGACACTCGCCATCCCAACAACGTCCTTTATTTTCAGGACTGCCACAAGTAATTACAACACCAGGTAAATCTTCACCATAAGCAACAGTCTCTATCCCTAACATATCCAAAACTACATTTTGTTCTCCTTCGCCTTTTGAAAGTAACAAGGTAAAGACAATAAAAGAGAACATACCTGCAAGTATCCATTGAGCATTTTTCATAGCGTAATATTTAAAAGATTAAACACCTAAAAATTGAGCATTCTTTTGAATACAAAGAAGGGAATAAATAACACAAAAAAAATCCTGCTCTATGTTATAGGGCAGGATTTCCATCATTATTTATATCTTTTAGAATTCAGCATTGCGCGGAGTACGCGGGAACGGAATCACGTCGCGGATATTGGTCATGCCTGTTACAAACAATAGCAGACGCTCGAATCCGAGTCCGAAACCGGAGTGAGGACATGAACCAAACTTACGCGTATCCAGATACCACCACATATCTTTCATCGGAATGTTCAATTCCTGAATGCGGGTCATCAGTTTATCATAGTCTGCTTCACGTTCGGAACCACCAATGATTTCACCAATCTTCGGGAACAATACATCCATGGCGCGAACGGTCTTTCCATCTTCATTCTGCTTCATATAGAATGCCTTGATTTCTTTCGGATAGTCAGTCAGAATAACCGGACGTTTGAAGTGTTCTTCCACCAAGAAGCGTTCGTGCTCTGACGCCAAGTCTACCCCCCAATAAACCGGGAATTCAAACTTATGCCCTTTCGCTACCGCTTCTTCCAAGATCTTGATACCTTCTGTATAAGGCAAACGAACGAAAGTTTCTTTCAATACGCCCTGCAAACGCTCTATCAAGCCCTTATCGAACATATTATTCAAGAACTTCACATCGTCATAGCAATTATCCAATGCCCACCGAACACAGTATTTAATGAAATCTTCAGCCAAATCCATGTTGTCGATGATATCATTGAAAGCAACTTCCGGCTCAATCATCCAGAACTCTGCCAAGTGACGCGGAGTATTCGAATTTTCGGCACGGAAAGTCGGACCGAAGGTATAAATAGCGCCCAATGCCGTGGCAGCCAGCTCACCTTCCAACTGACCGGAAACAGTCAGACTTGCCTGTTTGCCAAAGAAATCATCATCATAAATAATAGAGCCGTTTTCATCCTTCTTCAAGTCATAGAGATTCTTGGTAGTAACCTGGAACATCTGACCGGCTCCTTCACAGTCTGATGCTGTAATAATAGGAGTATGAAAGTAGAAAAAGCCACGTTCATGAAAAAACTTATGGATAGCAATTGCCATATTGTGACGAATGCGGAACACTGCGCCGAAAGTATTGGTACGCGGACGCAAGTGAGCAATCTCACGAAGGAATTCCATCGTATGACCTTTTTTCTGCAACGGATAGGTGTTATCGCAAGCACCCAGCACCTCTATTTCACGTGCCTGAATCTCGGCAGCCTGACCGGAACCGATAGATTCGGTCAGTTCACCATTCACACTGATACATGCACCTGTAGTGATGAGTTTCAATATTTCTTCATCGAAATTTGACAAATCAACTACTATCTGCACATTATTTATTGTAGAACCGTCATTCAGGGCGATAAAATTTACCTGTTTGCTACCACGGCGGGTACGAACCCAACCTTTTACATTGACCATTGCGCCAAAATCACGACGCTTCAACAGGTCAACTACCTTTGTTCTACTAATTTTTTCCATTGTTTTGTCTCTTAATTATTATTTTACTTGATTATTCGAATGAGCCCATACGAAGCATATTCACTTCCTGTTCTGTCAGGTAACGCCAGTCACCGCGACGAAGCCCTTTCTTGGTTAGACCCGCAAAATATACACGGTCCAGTTTCACAACCTTATAACCCAGTGATTCAAAAATACGGCGCACGATACGGTTCTTTCCGGAGTGGATTTCGATACCTACCTGCGACTTGTCTGTATCCGATGCATAACTGATGGCATCTGCATGAATATCACCGTCATCCAAAGTAATACCGGCTGCAATTTGATCGAGATCTGCCTTAGCTACATTCTTATCACAATATACATGATAAATCTTCTTCTTCAAGTATTTCGGATGAGTCAGTTTTGAAGCCAAATCACCGTCATTGGTCAATAGCAGAACACCGGTAGTGTTACGGTCCAGACGACCTACAGGATAGATACGCTCCTTACAAGCACCCTTCACAAAATCCATCACTGTCTTACGTTCCTGAGGATCATCGGAAGTAGTCACGCAATCTTTCGGTTTGTTCAGCAAAACATAAGCTTTACGTTCAATGCTCACCGGTTCATCGTGGAACTTCACTTCGTCTGTACGCTTGATTTTAGTACCCAATTCTGTTACTATCACACCATTTACACTTACCACTCCCGCAGTGATGAATTCATCAGCTTCGCGACGAGAACAAACACCTGCATTTGCCAGGAATTTATTCAAACGAATCGGTTCGTTCGGATCAGTCAGTATATCCTTATATTCTATCTGCTTTTTCAAGCTATATTTAGCATTCGGATTATAATCACTGGTACGCGGACGGTAAGGACGGTTGTATCCTCCACCTTGGTTATACCCCCCGGTACGCGGACGATAAGGACGGTCGCCGCCCTCACGGTTATATCCACCTCCTTGATTATAACCTCCTACGCGAGGACGCGGAGAGTAAGGACGCTGTTCACCACCTTCACCGCTATTGAAACGGGGACGCGGAGTATACGGACGCTGTTCACCACTTTCACGATTATAATTGGTACGCGGACGCGGAGAGTAAGGACGCTGCTCACCACCTTCGCGGTTATAGTTGGTACGAGGACGATACTGACGCTGTTCTCCCCCTTCACGATTATAATTAGTACGAGGACGATACTGGCGTTCACCACCTTCTTCACTGTTAGAATTGAAACGGGGACGCTGCGGACGTTCGCCATTATTATAACGATTGTAAGAAGGACGCTCACCATTATTATATGAAGAGCGATAAGGGCGTTCTCCTCCCTCACGGTTATAGTTAGTGCGGGGACGATACTGACGCTGTTCGCCGTCGTTGTTGTATCTGTTGTAATTATTGTCTCTGTTATAAGACTTATAACCACCATCACGGCTGACATTCTGGTTTTCTTCGTTTACAGAACCTTCTTGTCTGTTTTCATTTTCTGTACTCATGATTTCTCTTTAATTAAATTAATGTATAACGCCCTCTCGGGCTCTGTTTCTTTTTTTACTTTAAATAAATAACGTTTTAAATGCCTGTATAGTTGTGCGGCGTAATCTCACGCAGCTCTTTTTTTATTTCTTCACCGACATTTAACGTCTCGATAAATTCTTTGATAGACGATTCGGTAATAGCCTGATTAGTACGTGTTAGCGCTTTCAGTGCCTCATACGGGTGCGGATAAGCCTCCCGGCGAAGAATGGTTTGAATAGCTTCTGCCACCACACTCCAGCAGTTATCCAAATCCTCATAAATCTTATGTTCATTCAGCAGCAGCTTACGCAATCCCTTCAATGAACTTTGAATGGCAATGATGATATGTCCGAAAGGTACACCTACATTGCGCAACACTGTAGAATCTGTCAAGTCACGCTGCAAGCGCGAAACCGGCAGTTTAGAAGAAAGGTGCTCCAATATAGCATTGGCCATTCCCAAGTTTCCTTCCGCATTTTCAAAGTCGATAGGGTTCACTTTGTGCGGCATGGCACTCGAACCGACTTCACCCGCCTTGATTTTCTGCTTAAAATATTCCATAGAGATATACTGCCAGAAATCGCGGTTCATGTCAATCATTATGGTATTAATGCGTTTCATGGCATCAAAGATAGCTCCCAGATTGTCATAGTTTGAAATCTGAGTGGTATATTCCTCACGTTCCAGACCGAGTTTCTCTGCCACAAACTTATTGCCGAATGCTTTCCAGTCATATTGCGGATATGCCACATGATGCGCATTATAATTACCTGTGGCTCCACCGAATTTAGCAGTAATGGGACAAGCCTTCAGCACAGCCAACTGACGGTTAAGGCGATAAACGAACACCATGATTTCCTTGCCCAAACGAGTGGGAGACGCAGGCTGTCCGTGAGTCTTTGCCAACATCGGGATATTCGCCCATTCTTCTGCGTAAGCAGTCAGCTGCGCAATCAGTGCTTCAATCTGTGGATAATATACTTGTTCCAGCGCTTCTTTGACAGACAAAGGCACTGACGTATTATTAATGTCCTGAGAAGTAAGGCCGAAGTGGATAAACTCCTTGTATTCTTCCATTCCGCCCAACTTGTCAAATTGTTCCTTAATGAAATATTCTACAGCTTTAACGTCGTGGTTTGTAACACTCTCTATTTCCTTAATGCGTCCGGCATCGGCTTCCGAGAAGTTTTGGTAGATAGCACGAAGCGATGCAAAACGTGCATGATCAAAGCTTGTCAGCTGCGGTAACGGTAGCTCACATAAAGTGATGAAATATTCTATTTCTACCTGCACACGGTACTTAATGAGTGCAAATTCAGAAAAATAAGAGGCCAAAGCTCCCGCTTTTCCTCTGTATCGACCGTCAATAGGTGATATTGCCGTGAGTAAATCGAGCTCCATAATGTATTTTAGATAATTATCAGATTGCAAAATTAATTCTTTTTATTGAGTTTAACCGCCTCAATCACTATAAAGTTTGCGAAAATCACATTTATTATTTCACAAATCCTTTCTTTGCCCACTTCATACTATTCCAACGCCGCACAAAAATGATGCCGCGAATGTTCTCGTCCAGCAAGAAAGCACACCACATACCGACCAGTCCCCACCCCCAATAGAGCCCGAACAGATAGCCGCAGCCTACTGCTATGCTCCATTGTACAACTACCCCTACATAAAAAGGATAGTTCACATCTCCGGTTGCACGAAGGGCATTGGTGGCATAAATGTTAATGGCACGCCCCACTTCAAGTATCACATCGACAAAAAGGATGACAGTACCCAAACGGACAATCTCCGCATTGTCTGTCAACCAACTAAAGAGCGTGTGCCCCATCAAAGCCCAAATACAGGAAAGTACCAGCGACACTAAAATAGAAATACGCATTACATACTTGCCCAACAAATAGGCAGCTCTTATTTTCTTCTCCCCCACCAAATGCCCGATGCAGATAGCCCCGCCTTGTGCCATGGCTATCGCAAACAGATAGACAAACATCACCATGTTAACCACGTATGTCCTCGTGGTAAGAGCTTCATTTCCAAGCATATTGATAAAATAAGTCAGTAACACCTGCGATAAGCTATAAGACATGTTCTCCCCTGCCGACGGAAGACCGATTTTCAACAGATTCTTCAGTTCCACAAAGGGAAAAGGTCGGAAGTAGTCAATCGGGAACTTGGGTATATATTTACGAAACAGAATAATAAAAAGGATAATCATCGACACTCCTCTGGCAAAAGCCGTCGAAATAGCCGCTCCTTCCACCCCCAATGCCGGCATGCCGAACTTACCGAAGATTAAGGAGTAATTACCTATGATATTCAGGATATTCACCACCACAATGACCATCATAGGATAGACAGCCTTGTTAGCACTACGCAAAGACGCAGAAACCGTCAGTGAAAGTGCCTGAAAGAAGGCGAACGCCCCCACTATCTCCATATACCCCACTCCATAGACCATCAATTCAGGACGCAGTCCCATCAGTGTCAATAACAACGGCGCACCATAATGCAAAATAGCACTTACCACTAATCCGAGCACAAGATTGAGCAGAATAGCCACGCCTACCACCTGAACCACATTCTTCTGTTTCTTTGCCCCCAAATATTGCGAACAAAGTACAGAGGTACCCAGGTTTATCACCTCAAAGATAAGAAAGGCAAACATAATCAACTGGTTCACCACTCCGACGGCGGCAACTGCATTGTCTGAATACTGGCTCAGCATGATAGTGTCAACTGCCCCCAGCATCATAATCAATAAAGTTTCTATAAAGATAGGTACGACCAGTTTAGACAAATTCCGGCGTACACTTCTCGGTTCTTTTATTTCATTCACTTGTTACCCTGTTTTTCGAGGTGCAAAGTTACTGAGTTTTCGGATGGTAACTGTTTGACTTATATCAAGAAATAAAGAGATTCAGACAATCATTCAACAAAAGGTTTTGATAAAATCACTTTCCGTACCTAATAATATCAACAAAGATTAATGAACTCCTATCCACAGCCGCATATTCATTTTGATACGCTTCTTCAGAGCATAAAAGTCCTATGCTCTTAAATCATAGATATCGAATCACATAGCATACTAACTAACCCCATCCTTAATCACGTAAAATAAGTTTGGTTCTAATAACATTCAAATACAGAAGCAAGCTAATTTTACACAAAGATTATTATAAGAACAATCATCCTATATTATGTGATGTCGGTGATCTATTCTTTGGAGCTTGTACGGTTACAGGTGCACTAACAAGCGCTATTAGTTGCGCATTCTAAAGCCACATAAATAAACATATAAAGACTATATTACTTCTGTCTATTCTACTTACATTCATGTGCCCTATTTTAGGCATAATATTACAGCATGGCAGAAATATAAAAAGAAGACTTCCCATGAAAGCAGTTTAAGGAAATTCCACCAATGGATAAAAATATGTTTTATAGCCATGCTGATAATATGGATTATCGCTGTAGTCTTTTTATATACATTATACTATCAATCAAAATAAATAATTGAACTGTTTCTAAACGTTGATTATGTTGTCATTTTATTAGTAGGGGCGAGATTGCTCTCCCCAAATAGCTTGTCTGCGTATTCGGGCAGGCAAACCCTGCCCCTACAGTTGATGGTTTGATAGACCATCTGAGTTTTGATACCCCACTGAAAAATGTGTTTGTGTTACTATTGTTGTTCCAAATATTTTTTATACATCTTGTCTATCTCATCCATGGAAATCTCCAATGTCTTCAGTTGTCTGAAAAACTCCGGTAAGTCCTCATGCAAGAAGGTATCTTTGCGAAGAGTGATAATTCGCTCTTTAGCTCCTGTCGATACAAAATAGCCAATACCGCGTTTATTGTATATGATTTCCAACCCTTGCAAATAATCATAAGTGCGGACTACCGTATTGGCATTCACTTCCACTGTGCCGGCATATTCCCTGACCGAAGGAATTCGCTCTTCTTCGGGATATTGCCCTTGCAGAATCTCGTCACATATCCGGTCGGCTATCTGCAAATAAATAGATTTACTTTCTTTAAATTTCATAGTAAACGAAATTTAGGTTTAATAACTTGCGAACGGGTAAAGAGCTTATAGCCCAACCACCAGTTGAACATTGTGAAGGCACTAAAGAAAGCACCGCCAAATGCAAGCAGTTTGTTCAGCGTCATCCACTGGAAGTTTTCTTCCAACCAGTCGTGAAGACCCATCATGCCTTCTTCTCCTATCCACTCCACAATCTGTACCGTGATAATAGAGCCAAGAATAGAAATCACAATCAGTGTCCCCAAAGTCTTGAGAAAAGCTCTCTTGTACCAAAAACTTCCTCCTAAAACATAGAGTGAGTGTGACCAAATCAAAAAGCTCCATCCACAAGCCTCACCCAACCAAGGCATATACTCCATATTAAATGCATAGGAACCTCTAAATGCCTGCTCACCATCTATAGTAAGCATAGAAAATACTTTAAACAATGCGGAACTATGAAACACATCAGGCAAGTCAAACAAAGGAAGCAGAATATAACGAGTAACCTCTGCCAAAAGCATTCCAACAATGGCAGCTATTATAAATCCCAGCGTAGCCATCAGGAAGCGTGCCACATACTTCTCCAACATTGTTGCAGGAAGCATCAAGAAAGATATGCGCATCTCTTTATTTCTCATATTATCTAAAATGCCGGAAGCATAAATCAAACTGCCCAACAGACATATAAAGATAAAAGCCCCCAGTATATTCGTACAATACCTAACAAAGAAGATATCAGGACTAGCAAATGCATTTTCAGCATTCATACTCATTCCCCACATATTACCCACCACAACCAGCGCAAAGGCTGCATAAAGTCCGATGAAAGCATAAAGGTTCTTTTTCCAGTTTTCTATAATCTCGCGTTTCATGACCATGGCAATACGCGAAAAGCTAAAGAAATGATTAGTATCCATAATGTATCTGTGTCTTTACTTGTTAAATATTGATTGCATTTTTTCTCTTTCTGCCAACATAGCATTGAACAGTACTTCCAGATTCAGCTTGGTTTCTTCGTTATAAACATTAGAAAGAATCACGCTGTTTCCCTGAACCGAAGGCTGCACATACAATGCATCTCCTGTGGGTTCATTCATTCCTTGTTCGGCAAAATATAGTTTCGCGCAAATGTCCTTAACCGATTCATTCAGCAGCACATGAGTACCGTCGATTATCACCACATGGTCCAACAGGCTGTCGATATCCCTCACCTGATGGGTAGAAATAATCACTGATTTGTCGTCTGTCATGCCCGATGCAATCACCTTGCGGAACTGACTTTTGGAAGGAATGTCCAGTCCGTTACTAGGCTCATCCATAAGCAGTAAAGAAGTGTTGGCGGCCAGCGCGAAACACATGAAAGCCTTTTTCTTCTGACCCATGGACAATTCCCCCAAATGAATGTCCTCATTCATGTCAAAGTCGTGGAGACAGGCTCTTAGCTGTTCATTGCTGAAAGCCGGATAAAAGGGAGCATTCAGCTTTACATATTGTTTCAGGCTGACGGATGGTAATGCAAATTCCTCGGGCACCAAAAACATATCCTGCAATGTCAAAGGATAACGCAACGAAACACCTATTCCTTTATAGAGCACTTTACCTCCTTGCGGACGGAGTAACCCAGTCATTAAATAGAGCAAAGTAGATTTACCGGTACCATTCTTACCCAAAAGACCATAAACTGAACCTTTATCCAGTGTCAGCGAAAAATCATTAAAGACTTTTTGTTTCCTCTTTCCATAACTGAAAGATAAGTTCTTCACTTCAATCATCATTGTGTTTATGTATTTAATTATTTAGTGTATTAGTTTATTAGTACACTACAAATGTATGAATATTATTGGAATAAGCAAGAAGGAAAGAGATAATTTAATATCTGTTAACTGCATAAGTCTATATAAATGAATCAACAGAGCAATACTCAGCACTGTCCGCTCAAAGCCAGAATAAATAAATGAGAAAAGAAAGACAACAAGCCGGAAGGAATCCTCTTTTGAGGTCATTGAACAATGATATAAACAAGCGGAGTAACAATATTGGGTCAAATAGCATTTTCACCCCTTCCAAGTCGGAAACCCAGTATAAACACAAAAAAGCCTCCGAATCATTTGACTGACTCGGAGGCTTCCATCAAAAACGGCGGC
>ERZ791889.60-NODE-60-length-101959-cov-21.545062_pt1 | contig 101959 bp, 84 predicted proteins | sample MGYA00510156_ERZ791889 | MGnify/ENA primary metagenome ERZ791889 (study PRJEB30046, sample SAMN00792108) | human gut metagenome | study: EMG produced TPA metagenomics assembly of the A metagenome-wide association study of gut microbiota in type 2...
CGGGCAATCTGAAGACGGGCTTCCCGGCGGAACAGATAACCGACCCCGACAACTTTGTCAGTCTGCTCTATTATTTCGGGATGCTCACCATCGACGGAACGGTGGAGGGTGATGTCAAGCTGAGTATACCCAATCAGGTGGTGCGCGAACAGATTTACAGCTACCTGCTGGCCACGTACGAGGAGAACGGGCTGGAGGCTCCTTCCCGGGAAGTGCGCCAACAGTATAAAGGAATGGCTTTTCGCGGTCTTTGGCAGGACTTTTTCACTTACACGGCCGATTGCATCAAGACATACTCTTCGCAGCGCGACAAGCAGAAAGGAGAGGCTTTTGTGCATGGTTTCACACTGGCTATGACGGCTCAAAACCCGTTCTACCGCCCCGTCTCTGAGCAAGACACGCAGGAAGGTTATGTGGATCTGTTTCTGAAGCCGTTGGTAGAAACCTATCCGGACATGAAGCATAGCTATGTGATTGAGTTGAAGTATGCCAAGAGCAAGGAATCGGCAGAGCGGGTAGACCAGCTTCGTCAGCAAGCAATCAAGCAAGTCAGCCGCTATGCTTCGTCCGACACCATTCAGACGAATATCGGCCACACGCAGCTGCATAAGATTGTGGTGGTGTTCCACGGGGTGGACATGGCAGTGTGTGAGGAAATCTTTGGGGCATCAGCGGATGGTTTCCATCCATTGGTGCTGCATTGACCTCGGTTCTTTTGGCATTGCTGGTATGGAATGCCAAAAGCAATGACTGATGAACGATTAAAAAGATGTTCAGTCATTTAGATAAAACAAAGAGAGAGGAAGAAAAAATCTTCCTCTCTCTTTTTGTTTCCGGGCTTCCCTGCCTACATGCAGCTTTGAAGGCCCAGCACCCCGCCGATGGCAGTGGCCACGGCGATGATGATTTTCAGTACCATTTTCCAGGCGTTGCGCTTGGGAGAATCAGGTTCACACATCATGCTTACGGTTGAAAGGGTTAAACAATGGGGGGTATACATCACACTTGCGGTTTAAGGGATTACACAATGGGGTCCGGAGTATCTGTCTCTCCCTTATCGGGCTCTTTCCCCGGTTCTTTTCCCGGCTCCTTCCCCGGTTCCTTTCCCGGCTCCTTGCCTGGTTCTTTCCCGGGGTTCTCCGTTCCGGATACATTCGTCGTTTCGCCCGGTTTCTCATATACACTCTGCTGCTTGAGCTGACTCATCAGATTGAGACGGGTCGTGGAGAGAATACCCGTGGCACGGGCACGCAGGCGCACGCCGGAGATGTTGCGGTCGGGAGAAAACTGATCTGCCTGCTCGGCTCCCTTGCTGTGGATACCCACGCTGAAGATGGCGAGGTCGTCTATCTTCACGTTCTTGCCGTCGAGCAGCAGCTCCTTGATGCAGCGCACCATGTCGGTGAGCACCCCGCGGATGACACCGGGCGAATAGGGACTGTTGTGGCCCGACATGTGTTCCGACAGACGGGTCAGGTCGAAGGTTTCATCACTCACGCTGCGGGCAAACCATTTGCCGGCATTTACACCTTCCTTGTGCTTGTTCTGGTAGATTTTGTAACGAATCATACTGCAAAAATTTAAAAGGTTCATACTAAGTTTGACACTACAAAGATAGCATCTGCAGAAGAGCGGAAATCGGTTAGCGTCTGTTACGTTCTTTTATGGGCGCAAATGGATGATAAATGCTTGTTTTTCAGTGAAAACGGTTAGTTTTTTAACAGAAGAAAAAAGGCGTTTTCTGAATTTTTTTGTAAATTTGTGGGAGAAGAAAAGACAGTTGTTGCCGGTTTTAGGAAGCATGAAGCATGCAATGTTAAATATAAATTGTAAATAAAAAATGAACAAACAGAGTATGGAAAACGGGGCGGAGTTTAAAATCCGCTCCTATGGGCGCACTGAGTTGGCCTTGCTCTACAGTCCCGAGCTTTCTGCGCCGGGGGCTTTCCGCAGACTGCAACGGTGGATACTGCGTTCTCCCGGACTGATGCAGCGGTTGGAGGACTTGGGATACGATGAGCACAACCGTTCGTTTACTCCCCTGGAGGTGCGGGTCATTGTGGAAGCATTGGGAGAACCTTAGATCAGACCTTCGGGAGAACTGTAGGTAGAACCTGACAGGTATAAACTAACGAGTAGTAAACTATTTTATAGCTAACTTTTTTGTAATGAACATTTGTAAATGAGTCATTATGAGCGAATTATTAAGAAAAAGTAAAAATGAGTCTGAGGCTGTGATGAACAAAAACCAGTTGCGTAGCCTTCACTACAGAGGTACGAAAAAGCGTGTGGAAGAGGAGTGTATCACGAAAAAGAAGCGTGAAGAGGAAGAAGGAAGGGAGAGGGAACGTCTGGAAAGACAGAACACCCCGCCGTTTGGAAGGACTTGCCAGCAGTGGAGAAAGGTGTGTGACGGGGATACGGCTTCCTGCTGCCTGATGGCCGATCTGTCGGATGCGGAGAGGCAGTATTTCAGGGTGTTCACTTCTTGCTGTGAATATGAATTTTCCGTGAAGCAACTTAGGTGTGCACGTACAATTCAGGATGTGGCTTTTGAGGCGGAAAGACTGATCCATGCAGGAGTGGTGACAGAGAATTGGGCAAAGAAGGGATGTCTGCTGCGGCGGATGCTGCCTTTCTTGCCGCAGTTGTGGACAGAGTATCCGCTGGATGAGAAAGGAGAGTTGACGAAGGATGGACGACATCTGGTGGCATCCATCCGTCGCTACCTGAATCTGCTGATAAAACAGAGGAAAAAAGCGCAAAGCAGAGAAAGGCTGATGTAATTTATACATTTTTTAAGAATTGTGCATTGAGCCGGTTGTCCGATGTGCTATCTACCTGATTGTCAGAGAAAAAAGGGGTGAGTCTGGATAAGGCCCACCCCCGTTTTTTAGAGAGAAAGTGCATGAAGTGCATTAGTGCACGTATATGCTCATGAAAATGACAGCTTCTTGTACCATCCCCGATTTTCCCTTTCAACAGTTGAACCCACAGCCGCACTGAGGTATTTCAGTACGGTTCTCCTTTTGATGTTCATTTCTTTGCCCATGGCAATGGCGTCTTCTGTGGAGAAGCGGTCGGCCAGGCGGTTCAGAAACAGCTGGCTGGGCATTATCTTTTTCAGCGGCACCCGTTCGGGCATCGGTTGTGCAGTCAGAATCAGCTTGCAATGTTCGTAGCAGCAGTTCACCATTTGCAGTGCGCGTTCAAAATCTTCATCGGTGCAGCAGATGTTCGGGTCGGTGTTGTGTGCTTCAAACTGGCGCAGCCGGGCAAAAATCATGGACAGGCGCATTGACAGACCGCCGTAGCGTTTCAGTACAGCCGGCAGGTCATCGTTGTCTATCAGTGCACAGTCGGAAAGCAGTTTTTTGAAAAACGTGGTGTGACGGGCACCCTGCTTGTGGGTGAACTGGAAATAGGCGGGATACTCCCGGCAGAAGTCGAAAAGCTGTTCGGCTGCTTCCGCCTGCGGTTCCATCTCCTCTTCGAGGGTGGGGCCGCTCACCTGCATCTCGCTCCACACGGTCGGGGTGCGGTAGGTGTACATCAGCGTGCGGCTGGGCAGTCCCTTCTCGGTATACTGGAAGAACAAGTCGAACTGGGAGGTTGTGCCCGACAGCATCATGGCGAGCCGTGGATACGGAATGATGATCGGTTCTCGTCCGTTGGTCTTGTAGGACGAAGAAATGCGTTCGTGCTCAAAGGCCTTTCGCAGCAGGTCGTCGAAGTTGCCGTAGTCCTGCTTGTTGGCAGTAGAAAGGCTCTGTGCCTCCGTATCGAAAATCAGGCTGCCCATCTCCGCATTGTCGCGCATCTGGAGCTGCATGCGGGTGTAGCTGGTGGTGCCGGGGATGATGAGACTCTGCAAGGGCGGCTGCTTGGGTTCGGGCGGCAGCTGGGCACTGTCTTTGGCATGTTTGCAGGCATGCATCCATTGCTGATGCTCGTGTTCGTAGCGTTCGTTCTCCCGCTGGCTCTGGCTGTAGATGCGGTTGTTGATTTTTTCCAGGAGATACTGTCCCAAGAGCATGCTTGCCTTTCCGCTGCCCGAGGGAGCAATGACGATGCTGAAGAGATGGGGGGAGTAATTCTTCCGGCGGTAGAGCCCCGATGTATGGGGCATGTCGGCACTGAGGCAGGTGAGGAGGGAGAGCAGCGCCACGTCCCGTTCGCGCCGGCTGCTTATGAGGCTGATGGAATCCTGCAGAATTTCAGGCAGATTTCTGTACACTTCGTCCGGAAAACAAGGCGTTTTTTCGCGCAACTCTTCGCCTTCCCAGTAAGCTTCCTCCTTGTCTTCCTCCTGATTGTCATTTTTGTGAGCATATACGTGCACTAATGCACTTCGTGCACTTTCTCCCGCATCAGAGGCAGAGGATGTTTCGCCGAATGAAGACGTAATGTGCTTATAACCATCGTATAACGTCTTTCTGATTTCATTTTCCGGGAAGTCACTTCCCTTGAAAAACTGCACAGAGATGCGACATAGCACTTCCGGGTCGTAATGCTGCCGGCAGGCTTCGCACGCCATGCGGAAGAGGTGGGTGTGGCGTTGGCCCGGTGTGAATGGGTAGATAAAATGATAGGACGAAAAGAACTTTTCCACCGATTCCGGATTGCTGATGTAAGTCGGTTCGGCAGTTGCTTTTTCCCCAGTATCCGCCGTCTGCCGGGCCTCCGCTTCCGCGTTTTTGCTGCCGGAAGCGTAGGAGAATTCAAACGGCTGGCAGAGTCCTGCCAAGTATCCGTTGGGCGAATACGTGAAGTAGCACAGGCGGCTTTCGTCCTTGCAAGCCATGTCGCTCTCCAGTCCCGTGAGTTCGCGGTAGTAGCGGCTCACCAGTGCTTGCGCTTCGCGGTGATGTCCCTCCACCTGCTCCACATACACAAACACCTTCAGTCCGTCTGTGGGACTTTCGAGCACGCAGAGCGTGTGCTCATCCTCTGCTATCTTCCGCAGCATCTCCAGCCGGTGGTCCACATGGTCGTAGTCCAGGCAAATCACATTGCTGTGGCGGCGCAGGTTGCGGATGGCATGCGCCCCGTCAAACTCGCCCGAAGGCGTAAAGCAAGGCAGCTTCTTCTTCAGCTGCTGCACATCCTCGGTCCGTCCCTCTTCATGATAACGGCGGATGGAGCGGATGAGTGGTTCATACACCGGGCGAAGACAGTCGCCCAATACCTCCTGCAAGCTTTTGCTTACAGGCTGTTTGCTGTACACATTGCTGTATACCGAAATGATAATCTCATTAGCTTGTTTCATAGCTCTTGAGTATTAAAAAATATAAAATAATTTATTTATTGTTGCCTTGTCCGATAAAATCCCCTTGAAAACAGGTGAAAAAACTGCTTGCAGGATTGTTTTTCATCAAGAAGCAACTCGGCAAATTTACAGCGTGGTTTTCAAATATGCAATCCCCCTTTTGGGAGCCGGAACGGCTGAGCATCATCCGTTTGACATCTGTTGAAAATCTGTTTTATTTTCGCCTTTTAGTGGTTAAAACTGGTTAATTTTGCCTCCTTTTATTTAGCAAACTTTTAGATAAGAAACTCCTTTCTTCCTGCGTTTTTCTGTGGAGAGAGAAGGGAAACAGCTGCCGTTGCAGCCGGAAAGGGAGGAAAACATGGCAAGATAGAGAGTGAAACATGGCAATCTACGGGTGCTAAAGTGGCACTTTATGCCCCGTAGATTGCCATGTTTGTGCAGCTAAAGTTACGTCATTTCTGGCATGAAGGTAAAAACAAGCGTCTTTTATTTTGTTCTATTCTATCTTTATTCATTTTCCTGTTGCGCAACATAGTCGAGTCATACAGCTTTTTGTCATTCTTACATTCATTTTTCTCTAATATAGCTCCACTAATTCATCACTGCCTTGTGGCATATAAAGGAGGATGAACTTATATGCTGTAACAGTTCGCTCTTCAGGTGATAGTCTTTTCTCCTCCTCTGTGTCATAGAAATCAACCCGTAAAACATCATCGAGCTCAAATTTTCTTCTTAGATAAACCAATTTTCCATTTCCACAAACGACCATCTCATAATTTTGTATTGGTTCTGCAATCCAATCTATAGGATTGCATAAAAAACGGAATAAATAGTCTGAATCGATATATACTTTCTCCAAAGCCTCTTTCCCCAAATAATTCATTTCCGTCAAAACCCATGTACTGGCAAGGCGCATTTTATTATACTCATAACAATTTCCATCAATCATCATTTGACGCACCCTATTGTAATGGGCAAGAACCTTCTCTTCCAAATCGGGTATTGTCCGCAAATCCGTTGCTTCGGCAAGTATTTTTTTATGGTTAAAGGGGAGTGTGGCATTGAAGCTTATGGAATCAGTGTAGAACGGGATTTTTTTCATCCCAATATCTGTCGGAGTGTCTAATTCCACCAGTGTTTCAGGCGTACCAACCAGTTTTTCTTTATAATACACCACCTTAATATTTACACCGGCATCTTTGGTGACTTCCGTTTCTCCCGTTCGAGGATAGACCTGTATACTTACGGTATGTTTACCGCTTCCTAATAGCAAATCATTGATAGGATATAGCATAGACTCACCTTCATCTTCTACAAAATGATACCCCACCGGAATGTCATTTACCCTGACAAGCAGTCTGCATCCTGTCTTGTTTACCTGCAGATAGTAGGCAGGTTTCTCCAGGTAGGTCTTCACCATTCCTAATCTCTCCTGTATCAGTTCTTCCATTTTCTTTATTTCCGGTTTCATCTCTTTTTCTGTTTTTACTTGTGCATAGCCGTTGAAACCTAACATTGCAACGAGCAGGGCAAGAATCATTGATTTCATATTATGTGTATTATTGGTTTTCTATATTTATGTACTTTTCATATTCAGGACCTTCGTACGGTGGGGCACCAGGACCTCGTGAGTTAATGGCAATATCAAATGTTTCAATATCAGTACCGTCTTCAGACTTCCTGATACAATAGGTATAATATTCTTCTCTGCGGTGTATAGGTGCTTTGGTGTAGTCCCAGTCATACAAGTCACAGTAATAAAGCAGAGGGAACGGATTGTTATCGAATTTCAGATTTGTTTTTTTCAGAAAATCATCCATGTGCATACCTCTGCCCAAAACCGCTCCACCGACAATCATTTTACCCGTAAAATACTGACGTGGGCAACGGTTCTTTAGCCATTTTAGGTCTTCATCGGTTATAAACTCGCTTAACTCTATATTCCAGTCAATCAGTATTCTGCTTACAGGGGCACTGTCTTTTCCGCTTTCATCGTCTGATACCATAGTGATTCCCATCGAATCCCATATAAATATTCCGGGTTCCGCAAGACGCTCGTAATTTCCGAATATCTCACACAGTTCTCCTATTGTCATTCCCGGCATGAACGGCTTGCCGTTGTAGGTCATTGTCGTATCTGTAAATACAAACAGGTGCTTCCTGTTCACCCCCTCTTTTTCGTAGTCTATAGGCGGTTCTTCCGGCAGATGTTCTTCCAAAAACCGGTCTGTTTTTTTCATCAGTGTATCTACTTTGCCCAAAATGTTATCTATGCTTCCCATCGCCTTTTGGTGGTTGTAGCTGCACCCTGTACAGGAGCTGAGTGCGGACAGGCAAAGCAGCCCGAAGCATAGGGCAACGGCTGCCGGTGTGGATATGAATGGATGTTTGTTCATATTATTGTGATTTATAGTTTTGTCTTCACATATATTTCTCCAAAAGTCTGTTGTTAATCACACCCTGGCAAGTTACTCCCGCCGGAGGCTGTTCTATTTATTCTTCAAAAAGGATTTCCAATTTATCACTGCTTTTGCGCTTTCCAAGATAGAATGTAACAGGCCAAAAAGAATCCCCGCCATCATCCAATCGAAATGTTGCCAATGAATCTGTTTTGTCTATCAGCGTTACAAGTTTTCCATTTCCATAAAACAGCAACTTATAATTTTCTATTGGGGCCACTTTCTTATATGCTTCTTTCATAGCGTCAATGACCAATTTATTTTCTTTTTCCATTCTCCCTTCTCTATAATAATTGGCAACGGCAATGCGTTGTCTGCTTATATCAAACTTCTGTAGGAATTGGGCATATTTACGTTTCTCATACAATGTTTTCAGCTCATTGTATTGTTCTTTGACCAATTCTTCTATGTTTGGAATTGTATCCAGTCTGATGCATTCATCTAAAATCGGTATGTTGTATGGAACATCTGCATGAAACTCGGTTTCATATACATAATGCGTAGTTCCTTTTTCAATTTTTGGTATGGGATTAATAGATATAGTATCATAATCAAGCAAATCTGGAGTATCACCTTTTATGAATTTTCTTACTTCCAGATGAATAGGCCGCTCATCGTCAAAACTGTTTTCCTCATGACCTTTTACTGGATAGAATTCTATTTTTAGTTTTTGTATTCCACTTTTTGCTATAAATTGATTAAGAAATAGTTCTCCATCGAAACTCCAACCAGCAAAGTGTTCTTTTATCGGAATATCATTCAGTAAGACTCTGAAACTACATCCTTTGGTTACGGTAAGTAAAAAGTAGGAATGTCTTTGTGCATTCTTGTCCATAGTGTAGCTCAACTCCTGTTTTGCTGTATTATCTTTTTGCTGGGCATTACAGCTACCCAGGCCTAACATACTTAATAGTCCCATAGTGATAAATGTTTTTAGTTTCATTTCTGTTGATTTTTAGTTTACTTGATATATTTTACTTCATCCGTTTCACTGTCGCATAGGAAACAATCGGTCAATACCGTATTGTCCGGGATTACGATGTATTCTATGTTCTCCGGAGCGAAGAGTTTGAACACAAACTGTTTTTTCCAAAGACCGATTAATACTAAATCATTGTCATTCGGTATTTCAATTCCATGCTCCTGACAATACCATGATACTCTGTCGTAATAATGCACTATCCTGTGTTTTATCTTGGAGAGCCTTTGCTTGAACTCATCCGTACCGTATATATATCCCATATATGCGTCGGTAACGAGGATGGTATTGGGATATATCGGTTTTGGAAAACCTGCCGCCTTTCTACGCAGGAAGTCCTTCTCGCGGTAGGGGTCGAAAACTTCGCCTTGCGGCAGCGGGCGGTTCTTGTCCATATAGAGTACATAGAATGGCCACCAATCGGAATCATATTCTGCAAGAACAGGTATGGCTGCTTTAGTTCGCGGATGTAAAAAACAAAACCTAAATGCAAGGTTCATAGTACCTTTTGAATATCCCGGAATGACCTTCGAGAAAGGAACAGTACAACGAGGAAAGAACAGATGGCGTGGAAATGTTACAGTGCCGTTCATCCTGTCCAGTACAAATCTACGCTTATGTGCAAATACTTGGCTGACCAGCAGAATAAATGGAGCTAAAATAAATGCTCCACTGAATGGAGGCCAGTAAATTTCACTGTACGGGTTGTCTATTTCTTTGCAGAACAAGAATATCCCAGTGCATAAAATAGCTGCTCCGATACCTATCAGAAATCCGCGTATTTCAGAAGGTGTAGTGAAAATAAGAAATTGGTCATCTGCCCTTTCCACCTTGTAGAAATCGGCAATTTCAGTTGTCAATACGGCTGGGAACGGGTATATGATATGCTTTGTTTTTTCTCTTTTCCCACTCCATATTCTCATTGCTATTAATAAGAATATAGTTATAACTCCAAATAGTGCCAAAAAAATTGTTCCTGATATAAACACTATTAATAGTTTTCCCCATAAATATTCAAAAAACAGGAATTTCCGGGCAGGGTAATGTTTGATAAGATAATCTATTCCGGAAAGACATATTCCAGAAATTGGAAATGTGCATAATAGAACTAAGATTCCGGCTATAATTCTGATTGTAGAGGGTCGGTCGCTATCTATATCCTTCTCTTTACTTGTTTTTGTTCCCATATCTCTTTCTGCTTTTATTCTACATCTACATTTATGTACAAATTGTTCAAAAATCAAAAGAGTTGTGGCGGGAAGATGTATGTGTACGGTAAATCTTATGCTCTACGATGTATTTAGCACCGCAGTATTTACATTCATGACGCGCTTCCATCAGTCCTTCGGAGAATTCAGTAGGAGATTTCACCACAATGTATGCTTCTTTCCGGTGTAAGGTGATACCCTGGCAATCCGGACAATATTCATAGAGACCTGTTGCAAGAGGGATGCGCACTTTCACCTTTTCTCCGCAGTCGGTGCAGGTGTACACATGGATGCAGACGGTCTGCAGATTGAGTTCCATTCGTTCCTGTGGGGTGAAGAGCCGGGCATCTTTCTTTATCTCCTGTGCCGACATCTCGCGCAGGGTCTCTTTTCCGCATTTCGGGCAAGTGCGGCTCTGGCTGAGTATCTGTTTGCGTAATCTCAGTCTGTACCATAGCATCACAGCTGCAATGGCAGGCCATACGGGAACCAGCCACAGCAGACCGATGAGAGTGCGCCAGGCAAATGCCTGCTCCGTGAGTTGCTGTTCCAAAGCAGCGGATGCCGTCTTGCCTTTGGGTTGCAGGTAATTTTTCAGTCCTTTCCATGTCAGCCAGTTAAGGAGAAGAAGGGAAAGGCTTCCCAATATAAGCAAAGGTAGTGTGGTCATTGTTTGCCTCCTTTCTCGTTGGTTTCTTCGATGCGTCTGTAAGAACGATTTATGTTTTCTAAAATGTATGCGTCCAGCTTACTGCCGTTGAACTTGAACAGGAAGGCCAGAAGTCCCATATATCCGAAGGTGAACAGGGCGGCACTCAGTACCAGCATCGCCACGTCGCTGAACGCTGCTTCGGAAAACAGCCAAGTGAAAAGTGTCATCCCTGAAAGGCTGATGCACAGGGTGGATGCAGCCAGCAGGGCGAGTGTAAGGAATGGGATGAGTATCATTCCTATAAGGCTCCGCCACATTTCTTTGCAGAACTTGGGGTGATGACCGGTGAGGGCAAACCCGAAGAGGGAGCAGCCTGCAGCAGTGAGCAGCACAACGGACAGTCCGAAAAATGCCCATGCCACCCACTCCTGCCAGGAGCCTGCGGCAAGCATTCCGCCGAGGTCTGTCCAACGGCTGTTTTCATCACATACGATTTGCCATGAATAATACAGCACAGAGGTGAAGCCTGCTGTGGAGAGGATGACGAGAATGGACGGCAGGCAGCCTGTCGGCTTTTTGCGGTACTGGCGTATCCGCAACAGTATCAGCATGGAGAACAGCAGCTGGACAGCTATAAGGATATAGAGTCCCGAATCGGTCATTGTTTGTTGTTCCATAGGCATGTGTGTTTAATGGCTTGTTGCCGATTGGTGATGTGGCAAATATAGAAAAATGTTTTTTTCAGTATGCTTATGGATGGGGTGTTTTTCACCGGAATGTGTTGTAGAATATGTTTTGGGATGAAGCGGCTTTGCATCCTGAGCGTCCGGTCTGTTCTACACATGAAAAACAGCTGAGGTTTGTATGGAGTAACTACAACGCATTCACTTCTTCCTCCGTCAAGCCGGTGACTTGAGCAATGATAGCCGACGGCAGATGGGCTTCCTTCATCTTTCGTGCCATCTCACTGCGTTCTTGGTTTCGTCCTTGTTCAAGTCCTTGTTCAATTCCCTGTTTCATTCCCTGTTCAATTCCCTGTTTCATTCCCTGTTCAATTCCTTGTTCAAGTCCTTTTTTCAGTCCCTTTTCAAGTCCGCGCTGTTCGCCTCTTCTTTCCGCTCCGCAGAAGAGTGTTTTTTCTACACTGATGATGTCCCAAAATTTTTCATAGCCGGCCAGTTGCTCTTCGGTGAAAGCCGATTCTTCGAGTACGGTCATTGCCTTTTTCAGTTCGGGGCTGGCCAGGAATTCGGGCGGAATGTTGCGTGTGTTGTCGTTGATTTCCGTCAGAAAGCGGAGCCACAGCACCTGCATTTTCTTGTCGGCGTAATTCTGGGGTGTGAACTTCGGTAGTTCCACGAAAATCAGGTGCAGGCCATCAATCACTTTGTCGGTGTGCTCCACGTGCACCAGGCGGTAGTAGTGATAAAATTCGTTGCCCAGTTCGAGTTCGAAGATGTCATTGACGAGATTGAGCGAATAGACAGGCTGCAGCAGTTCGTAGTGTTTGCCTGCCTTCAGTTGCCGTACGTATGCTTTGGAGGCATTGAACAATACTCGCTGTTTAAATTCGGGTGTCCAGATCATTTGCATTTCCACGATGAAAATGCGTCCCAGATTGTCTTTGCAGCGCACGTCTACGATGCTGTTTTTGCGCAGCGGGTTGTCGGGCACCAGCTCTGTGGGCAGATACTCGATTTCGCGCACTTCCTGACCGGGATGAAGCGGCAACAGTGCGTTTAAGAAACTAATCACCAAATCAGGATGTTCTCCGAACACCCGTTTAAAAGTCAAGTCTGCTTTTGGGTCTAAGTATCTCATAGTCAAAATCGTTTAAAAACTTGTTGATGCTTGCAAAGATACGCTGTTTTTAAGCAAAAACAAGGTTTCTCTGCAAAAAAATAACAGTGAGGAGGAGGGTGCTGCTTGACTGTGAACTTGTGTGTAGGTTGAATCGGGAATAAAAAACCTCTTTATATTCATTAGGGGAGAATATAAAGAGGAATTTTTGTTGACGAGAGTTGCTTAGGGGTTTGTTGAGATGAAATCATATTTTGGGGAATATTTTGCACAAAACTTTCTCAAGTTTCCTCTCGTCAAAGCCTAAAATCAGATGCAAATTTAATTATATTTTTCTCATTTTTGCTACAAAAATGTTTTTTTTCTTTGATATATGGTAAATTATTCTCTCTTGAAGATATTTTGGATGCTTCTTTTCATAACTCATTGTTTTTTCTTAAGTTTGTTGTCGAAAGACTAAAAATGTAAACTAAAAATGCATACAGATATTTTTTTATATAATGACTTTCCGACTTTTTTGCGTAAGTATTTTCCTTACAAAGTGCAGAAGATTTCGCTGAATGCCGGGTTCACTTGTCCCAACAGGGATGGCTCCAAGGGCTGGGGGGGATGTACGTACTGCAACAACCAGACGTTCAATCCTGATTACTGCCGTACGGAAAAAACGGTGACAGTGCAGCTGGAAGAAGGCAAACATTTTTTTGCTCACAAGTATCCTGAGATGAAATACCTGGCTTATTTCCAGGCCTACACCAATACGTATGCGGAGCTGGAGGGACTGAAGCGGAAGTATGAGGAGGCGCTGGCCGTGAAGGATGTGGTGGGGCTGGTGATTGGCACCCGCCCCGACTGTATGCCGGATGAGCTGCTGCGTTATTTGGAGGAGCTGAACCGGCAGACGTTTGTGATGGTGGAATATGGCATTGAGAGTGCGTGTGACGATACGCTGAAGCGCATCAACCGCGGACATTCGTTTGCTGAAACGGCCGAGGCGGTGGAACGTACGGCTGCGTGTGGCATTCTCACCGGCGGTCATGTGATCCTGGGACTGCCCGGGGAGGAGCGCGAGCAGCTGATTGGGCAGGCTCAGACACTGTCGGCTCTGCCGCTCGCTACGCTGAAGATTCACCAGCTGCAGCTCATCCGGGGCACGCGCATGGCGCATGAGTTTGCCGAAAATCCGGCGGACTTTCATCTGTTTTCGGATGTCAACGAGTATATCGACCTGGTGATTGACTATGTGGAACATCTCCGGCCGGATATCGTGGTGGAACGCTTCATCTCTCAGTCGCCCAAAGATTTGCTCATTGCGCCCGACTGGGGACTGAAAAATTATGAATTTGTGGCCCGTTTGCAAAAAAGAATGAAAGAAAGGGGTGCTTATCAGGGCAAGAAATATAGTGATTCGGAAAAAAGAATTATTTTTGCAGACGGTAAGCCTTCCTTCTGACGGATGCTCCCGCTGGGGAGTATGGCCGGAAGGGAAAAAGATTTTAAATGAATGAGTATAATGGAACAGAAAACAACTATTAAAGGAAATGTCCACTATGTGGGAGTGAACGACCGTAACAAGCATCGATTTGAAGGTATGTGGCCTTTGCCCTATGGTGTGTCATACAATTCTTATCTGATTGATGACGAGATGGTGGCATTGGTCGATACGGTAGATATCTGTTATTTTGAGGTCTACTTGCGGAAGATCAAGCAAATTATCGGTGAACGTCCCATTAATTATTTGATTATAAATCACATGGAGCCCGACCATTCCGGCTCAATCCGACTGATCAAGCAGCATTATCCCGATATCGTGATTGTGGGTAACAAGCAGACGTTCGGCATGATTGAGGGGTATTATGGCGTTACGGGCGAACAATATATGGTGAAAGACGGCGACTTCCTGGCTTTGGGCCATCACAAGCTGCGCTTTTATCTCACGCCGATGGTGCACTGGCCGGAAACGATGATGACGTTTGACGAAACGGAGGGTATCCTCTTTGCCGGTGATGCATTTGGCTGCTTCGGTACGCTCGACGGCGGATTTATCGACACCCGCATGAACTTGGATAAGTACTGGGGCGAAATGGAGCGTTATTACTCCAACATCGTGGGTAAGTATGGAAGCCCGGTGCAGAAGGCGCTGCAGAAGCTGGGCAGCTTGCCTATCACGACGATTTGCTCTACGCACGGTCCGGTGTGGACGGAGAACATTGCCAAGGTGGTGGGTGTGTACGACCGCCTGAGCCGTTACGAGGCTGCCGAAGGGGTGGTGATTGTGTATGGCAGTATGTATGGCAATACGGAGCAGATGGCGGAGGCTATCGCTGCCGAACTGTCGGCACAGGGCATCAAGAATATCGTGATGCACAATGTGACGAAGAGTCATCCTTCGTATATCCTGGCGGATATCTTCCGCTACAAGGGGCTGATTGTGGGCTCGCCTACTTACAGCAACCAGATTTATCCGGAGGTGGATTCGCTGCTTTCCAAAATTTTGCTGCGTGAGGTGAAGGGCCGTTATTTCGGTTACTTCGGCTCGTTTACGTGGGCGGGTGCTGCCGTGAAGCGTCTGGCCGAATTTGCCGAGAAGAGCAAGTTCGAAATCGTGGGCGATCCGGTGGAAATGAAGCAGGCGATGAAGGATATTACTTACACGCAGTGTGAGAATCTGGCTATTGCCATGGCCGAACGCCTGAAGAAGGACCGCTAATGTGGGCTGCAAATACCGGCGGGGCTGCTTCCGGCTGCCGCTGGGTGTTATGAATGTGAGTTTTGATTTTTTACTAATCTATAAAATAATCAATTATGAGATTAATTATTCAACCGGACTATCAGTCCGTATCACAGTGGGCTGCTCATTATGTAGCAGCGAAAATTAAGGCTGCCAATCCTACTCCGGAAAAACCGTTTGTATTGGGTTGCCCTACAGGTTCATCTCCTCTGGGTATGTATAAGGCTTTGATTGATTTGAATAAAAAGGGTATTGTTTCTTTCCAGAATGTGGTGACTTTCAATATGGACGAATATGTGGGCCTGCCGAAAGAACACCCGGAAAGCTACTATTCTTTCATGTGGAACAACTTCTTCGGTCATATTGATATCAAACCGGAAAATACGAATATCCTCAACGGCAACGCTCCCGACTTGGATGCGGAATGTGCTCGCTATGAAGAAAAGATTAAATCGTATGGCGGCATCGACCTGTTTATGGGCGGTATCGGTCCCGACGGTCACATCGCTTTCAACGAACCGGGTTCTTCACTGACTTCTCGTACTCGCCAGAAGACGTTGACAATGGATACGATCATTGCCAACTCTCGTTTCTTTGATAATGATATCAACAAGGTGCCTAAGACTTCGCTGACGGTGGGCGTGGGCACAGTGTTGTCTGCCAAGGAGGTGATGATTATCGTAAACGGCCACAACAAGGCTCGTGCGTTGTATCACGCTGTGGAAGGTGCTATCACGCAGATGTGGACAATCAGCGCTCTGCAGATGCATGAAAAGGGTATCATCGTGTGTGATGATGCTGCTACTGCCGAATTGAAGGTGGGTACATACCGCTACTTCAAGGATATTGAAGCAGCTCACTTGGATCCGGAATCTTTGATTAAGTAAGCTGTTGCTTTTTGAATAGGTGGGGGGTTGGATTTGCCTCTCATGATAGGAAATGACCCCTGTAGCCATTGGTGCAACAGGGGTCATTTTTTTTTGCTTATTCTTCCAGCCAGCCTTTTCCCTGACGGATGATTTCGGGGGTGTCTGCTGTGCAGTCTACTACGGTGGACTCTTCTCGGGTGCCGATGCCGCCGTCAATCACCAGATCCACGGTGTTGCCCCACTTTTCGTCTATCAGTTCGGGGTCGGTGGTGTATTCGGCTTCTTCTGTGTCTTCGCAGGGCAGTGTCGCGGTCATGATGGGGGCATCGAGCAGGCGGGCAATTTCCCGGATGACGGGATGGTCGGGCATGCGGATGCCCACTTCCTTGCGGTTGCGGAAGATCTTGGGCAGGCGGTTGGTGCCGTTGAGGATGAAGGTGAACGGTCCCGGCAGGTTGCGTTTCATGAGCTTGAAGACCGGGTTGCTCACCTTAGCATATTCGCTGATGCTGCTCAGGTCGTAGCAGATGATGGACAGGTTGTTTTTCCGCGGGTCGATGCCTTTGATGCGGCAGATCTGTTCGATGGCCCGCTCCTTCAGTCCGTGGCAGCCGATGGCATAGCGGGTGTCGGTGGGGTAGATGACAATCCCGCCGTCGTTCAGTATGTCAACAACCCGCTGCAGATCCAGCGGGTTGTTGTTTTTGTTGTATAGTTTCAGAAGCATACTTCTCTTTTTCTTTTTGTTGTGAATCAGGACTTATTTGAATTTCTTCTTTAGGAAATCCAGGGCTTTTTCGGCTGCTTTCTCCTTCACCTGCTTCTTCAGCGAGTCTTTGTTGGCTGTGGCGGCAGAATCCAGTCCTAACTTGTGTCCCAGCTGGCTGAGGGCTTTGTCGGCCACTGCCTCTACGGCTTGGGTGGCCATGCTCTTGGTGTCGATGCTCACCTTCGGCGAAGCGAACGAGCCGCCAATCTTCAGGTCGAGTGTCAGGTACTTGGAGAGGTTGCCTGTTGATTCGGGCAGTTTCACTTTACCGGAATAGTCGATGGTCTGGTCCAGTCCTGTGCTGCCCGAGAGGTTGAGGGTGCAGTCGCCCAGCTTCAGGTCGAACGGCTCGGTTTCGATGCGTCCGTCTTTGATGAGGAAGTTCAGCGACATGTCTTTCACGGTCATGTTTTTCAGTTCCGGACGTTTGAGGGCATCGGCTATCTGGTCGATGGACTTCACCCCGCTGAGGCTGAGGTTGCGTGTGAAGAGGCTGCCGCTGCCCTGCATTGTGCTGAGCACGGGGCTCATGGTGGCGTCGAGGTCGGTCTGCACTTCGATGTTGCCGGAGAAGTTGCCTTTCAGGTTCTCGAAGACCGGTGCCATCTGTTGCACCATATCCAGCTCTTTGTATGTCTGTGCAAACGAGAGGTTGCTCAGTTTGAATCCGCCCTTCAGCTCCGGCTTTTTCACGTCGGCAGTGGAATAGTAGCCGTTCATCACCACGTTGCCGCCCAGGGTGTTCATCGACAGGTTCTTCATGTCTACCTTGCCCTCTTTCACCGTCAGCTGGCCGTTCAGGTTGTTGAAGGTCATTTTGCCGAACAGCACTTGCTTGAAGTCGGCATCCATCTGGAAGTCGATGTTGCGGGGCACTGCTACGATGCCTGTGGCAGCGGTTTCCGGGTTGTTTTTGGCATCTGTTGCATCAGCTGCTTCGGCGTTGCTATCTGCATCTGTCTTCGCTTCTGCACTGGCTGCTGTCTCTTCGGCCGGGGCCGTCATGAAATCGTTGAGGTTGAATCGGTTGGACCGCACATTGAGTCTGCCTTTCAGGGTGGTGCCCTTCAGTGCATAGCCGATGTAGTTTTCAAAGCGGCTGTCGGCGGTGAGGTCATTCTCTCCGATGGTCATTGTTGTTTCGCTGAGCTGCAGGTATTTCGGTGTGAAGGTAAAGAGGGATTTCCGGATGTCCACATCCGGCAGGTCCTTCATCTTCAGCTTCATGCCGGTGAGTCCGATGGAACCGGACGCCTGCATGCGGTCGTACTGTTCTTTGTCGATGTATGACATCCGTCCCGAGAGTTGCATGTCGGCATCAATGGTGCCGTTGAGTTCCATGTCTTTCAGGGGATATACTTGCTTGATCATGCCGAGGTTGAGCACGCCCTTGGCTTCGGCCTTGAAGTCAGGGTCGCTGACGGGTGTCTTTACGAAGGCATGGATGCTGAAGGGGTTGCCTGCCAGGGTGAAACTGAAGGGGGCCACTGCAACGGTGGTCAGATCGACTGAGCCGCCCGGATTCTGCACCTGTGCGCTGATATTGATTTGTTCGACTCCTGCCGGCAGGGCGGGGTAGCGGAACATGGCGTCTTTCACCTGCAAGTCCACGTGGAAGGCAGGCACGGTGTCGCCCTGCATGGTGCCCTTGGCCGAGGCGGTGAGCGTGGCGGTGCCCTCTGTCTTCAGTGTGGCAAACTCCGTGGTATAGATAGCGGGGATGAGCGAGAGGATTTCTTTGAATCCCACATCGTTGGTGTTGAGCTTCAAGTCCATGTCGATGGCCGGGTCGTTCAGTGCCACCCAGCCGTCGATGCCGGCTTCGATGGCATTCAGGCGGAGGGTGTTGTCCTTCAGCGTGAACTTGTTGTGGGACAGATCGGCGTCGATGTCCATCTCGGTAGCGATGTTGGCATTTGCCAAGAAGGGAACACCGTTCATCTTATAGGTCAGCGATTCTGTTTCGGCTTCCAGCTTCAGTAGGGTGCGTTCGCTGCCGAAATCACCGGAGCAGCGTGCATGGAACTGGCGGATATCGGCCAGCATCTTGCTTTGCCGGTCGTCGTAGATGAGGTTCATGTTTTTCACAATCAGCTGCTGCAGCTTGATGCGGAAAGCAGAAGGTTCTTCGCTCTCGCTGCTTTCTCCGGTTGCTGCGGCCGTATCGGGCTTCATGATGTCCCAGTTGGCTTTTCCGTCGGGCAGCACGATGGCTTTCAGCCGGGTGTCTTCGATGCTGACTTCAGAGATGTCGAATCCGCTGTCTCCCAAGAGCGATAGTACATTGACAGCGGCGGTCACCTTTCCTGCTTTCACAAGGGTGTCGTTGGCAAATGCTCCGGCTCCTTTCAGCCAGAAGTCTTCCAGGGTGACTGAGGCTTGTGGAAAGTGGCGGAACAGGCTGATGCTAAGATTGCTGAAATCGAACTGAGCGTTCAGCATTTTGTTTCCTTCCTTTTTTACGATATCGGCTATCTTCCCTTGGAAGGCAAACGGGAGCAGGAACATCAACAGGAGGATGCATCCTACAGTGATAGTTGCGATTTTCAAACCTTTGTTCATTTGCTTGTGTTTTTAAAGAGTTCGACAAGTTAGAATAAACAAAGCTACGAAAACTTTTTGAAAAAAGGCTGAAGAATCAGCGCTTTAATCGCTCTCCTATGGCAAAATAGCTGGTGGCGGGAGGCGGGTCTTGCGGAGCGGAGTTATCTGTTTTTTCTCAGTTCTTCGGCAATGCGCCATTGCAGGGCGGCTTCCCCTTCCTTGCCCGCTTTCAGGAGTGCGTCGCCAAAGAGCTCGTGGGCACCGGCATGTTCGGGCTTGAGGGTGGTGGCCTTGTCTAAATCAGCGAGTGCTCCTTCGATGTTGTTGGTGCGCAGTCGCAGTTTGCCGCGGTTGTACACCGCCTTGAAACTGACGGGGGAAAGCTTGACGGAGGTGTTGAAACAGCGTTCGGCTTCCTCGTAGTCTTTTTGGTTGAAGAGGGTGATTCCTTTGCGCACCCATGCATCGAGGTAGTTCGGATCGAGGCTCAGCGCCTTGTCGTAATTGGCCAGGGCGGCCCGGGCATCGTGTGCCTGCGTGATGCATTCGTTGCCCATGAGCACATATTCGTGGGCATACTGACGGAGGCGTTCCTGCTGTTCCTTCATCTGCTCTTTCAGCTTCCTGTTTTGTTCTTTCAGGGTGTTGATGATGCCCAGTTTGCGGCGGATGAGGCGGCGGGGCACCGGCTTTTCGATGTCGTAGCGGGAGTGGATGGCCCGGAAAAACTGTTCCAGACATTCTTCCATGTCTCCTTTGTCGAAGGCGCGGGCGGCAGCAGCATACTGCACGTCGGCCTGTGCCTGCTTCAGTGCTTTCTCGATGGCCAGCCGGTCGTTGAACCGCTGGGCGAAGTTCACAATCTCCGGGCGCACAAAGATGTCGGAGCGGTTGATGGGCTTCTTCAGCTGGATGCCGTCGAGCGAGGTGCAGCGGCTCAGCGCCACGTAGGTCTGTCCGCCGGCAAACACGCCGCCGGTGAAGTCGATGACTACCCGGCTGAAGGTGAGCCCCTGACTTTTGTGTACGGTGATGGCCCATGCCAGGCGGATGGGGTATTGGGTGAAGCTGCCCAGTACTTCCTCTTCTATCTCCTTTTTCTTTTCGTTGTAGGTGTAGCGGATGTTGCGCCACGACTCCCGTTTCACGTCACATTCCTTGCCGTCGTCGGTGATGACATAGATGGTTTCTTCTTTCTCGTCGATGCCGGCAATGACTCCGATGGTGCCGTTGACCCACCTTTTCTCAAAGTCGTTCTTGATGAAAATCACCTGTGCACCGGGCTTCAGCACCAGCTCCTGCGAGGTGGGCAAGCTGTTTTCCGGAAAGTCGCCTTCTATCTGCCCATGGAAGCTTACCGGTTCGCCAGGGAGTTCGTTCAGCTTCTTCTCGTTGATGGAGTCCACGGTGTCGCGGCGGGTGGCAAGGGTGATATACATATCCTCTTCCGTCTGCTGGATGGGGGTGCCGTAGCGGGTGTTGAGCAGCTGGAGGTCGGCCGCCCCGGCTGTGTTGGTGCGGATATGGTCGAGCACGCCCACAAACACGGCATCGGTCTGCCGGTACACTTTGGTGAGCTCGATGGAGACCAGTTCGATCTGGCTGAACACCCGGGCCGAGAAGAAATAGGGGGTGGGGTAGAAGCGGTTCAGGATTTCCCGTTCATCGCTTTTCACCACCGGTTCCAGCTGGAAGACGTCGCCCACAAGCAGGAGCTGCTTGCCGCCGAAGGGTTCCCGGAGGTTGTGTGAATAGACCCGCAGGATGCGGTCGATGGCATCGATGATGTCGGCCCGCACCATGGATATCTCGTCAATGATGACCAGCTCGATCTGCTCCAAGAGTTTGCGGTGGGGCTTGGCGTATTTGAAGAAATCATGAATGCGCCCCCGCTGCAGGCTGAGGTTCGGGTCGTCGGGCAGCAGCGGATAAAAGGGCAGCTTGAAGAAGCTGTGCATCGTGCTTCCTCCGGCGTTGATGGCTGCAATGCCGGTGGGAGCCAGCACGACGTGTTTCTTCTTGGTGTGCTCGCAGACATAACGCAAAAAGGTAGACTTACCCGTGCCTGCTTTTCCGGTGAGAAAAACCGACTGGCGGGTATATTGAATCAGGTTCAAGGCATCTTGAAATTCGGCGTTATGGGTGTCTACGTGGCTCATACGGTGGTTTTGTTTTGAACGGACAAAGGTACATTTCTTTCGATAATTTTGCTATAGCTGGCGGCAAGATTTTTCGGATTGCTTGAAAGAAAACAACCCCTGCCGCATGAGGAAGTGGCAGGGGTTGTGTTTTGAATGGGAGTTTCATCTTCCGGCTGGCACTACATGAGGAATCCCAGCAGGATACCGGCTGCTACAGCCGAGCCGATGACACCTGCCACATTCGGACCCATGGCGTGCATCAGCAGGTAATTGGTGGGGTCGTATTCCAAACCGAGTACCTGTGAGATGCGGGCTGAGTCGGGAACGGCAGATACGCCGGCATTGCCGATAAGCGGATTGATTTTATTGTCTTTTTTCAAGAAGAGATTGAAGATCTTCACGAAGATGACTCCGGAGGCTGTGGCGATGACAAACGACAGGGCACCCAGCGCAAAAATCTTGATGGAGTCGAAGGTGAGGAACTCGGAGGCTTGGGTAGAAGCTCCCACGGTGAGTCCCAGCAGAATCGTGATGGTGTCAATCAGCGGACCGCTGGCTGTATTGGCCAACCGGCGGGTCACTCCGCTTTCTTTCAGCAGGTTGCCGAAGAAGAGCATGCCCAGCAGCGGTAAACCGGACGGAACCAGGAAGCAGGTGAGCAGCAGACCGATGATGGGGAAAATCACCTTCTCGGTGTGTGACACTGCGCGGGGCGGTTTCATGCGGATGACGCGCTCTTTCTTCGTGGTGAGCAGACGCATGATGGGAGGCTGTATCACCGGTACCAGGGCCATGTAGGAGTAGGCCGATACGGCAATGGCTCCCATGAGGTTGGGTGCCAACTTGGAAGAAAGGAAGATGGCAGTCGGTCCGTCGGCCCCGCCGATGATGCCGATGGCTCCGGCCTGCATCGGGTCGAAGCCCATCTCAAGGGCTATCATGTAGGCACCGAAGATACCGAATTGGGCAGCTGCCCCTACCAGCATCAGCTTGGGGTTGGATATCAGGGCCGAGAAGTCGGTCATGGCTCCGATGCCCAAGAAGATGAGCGGCGGGTACCATCCCGAAGTCACTCCTTGGTATAGAATGTTTAAAACAGACCCTTCTTCATAAATACCGACTTTCAGTCCGGCTTCCATGTTGAAAGGAATATTGCCGATGAGAATACCGAATCCGATAGGAATCAGTAGCATCGGCTCAAATTCCTTGGCTACCGCCAAGTAGATGAAGACCAACCCGAAAAATAGCATGATCAGGTGTCCTGCTGTGGCATTGGCAAAACCTGTATACGTCCAAAAGTCGGCGAGGTTGTTTCCAATAAAATCAATAAATTCTCTCATATAATATTAGTAAATTCTCATCATATAGAATCGATCGTTGTTTTTCTATATGATTATTCGATGATAATCAAATCGTTACCTTCGAGAACTGAATCTCCTTTGTTTACGTTGATGGCAGTCACCGTGCCGTCCTTGTCTGCATTGATGTTGTTTTCCATTTTCATGGCTTCCAGGATGATGACTGTCTGTCCTTTGCTCACGGTGTCGCCCACCTTCACCTTGATGTCGAGGATGACACCCGGAAGCGGAGACTTGACACCCGACTTGCCTGCGGCCGGAGCAGCGGGACGGGCGGGCTGCGCTGCCGGAGCTGCAGGGGCAGCAGCGGGACGCGGAGTTACCACCGGCTTGGGAGCCGCTTTGGGCTGTTCTTCCATTTCTACCTGATAGTGAGTGCCGTTCACTTCTACATCGGCCACGTTGTTCTCGATATTTCCGATGACCACTTTGTATGAGCGGCCATTGATTTTGTAATTATATTCTTTCATTGTTTCCTGTTTCTTATACGTTTCACTTTCTGTTGGGGGTAACACGCAGGGTGTTGATTTTAGAACTCCAGGGAGAATAACTTCCCGGCTGACGCTTGATGGTCAGTACGGTGTTTTCGATGTCATGCAGGTTCTGCATGTCGTGCAAGGCCATGGCAATGGCTGCATACACCTCGTCGGATACCTGAGAAGCGCCGCCCTGTGGCGAGGGAGCTCCTTGAGAAGCGCCCGTTTGCTCCGGTGCCACTTCCTGTGCTTTTTTGACTTCTTGTGACATAGCTTTTCGTTGTATACCCATCTGCACAGCTATCTTTCCTACTATCTTGAAAGAGAGGAACAGCAGGATGAGTCCGCAGAACACCACGCTCATGGCCGAAAGGGCCATGCCCACTCCCGTGGAGTCGTGCTCTTCAAACTTCTCCATTTTGGCATTGCTGTCTATCGTACGGTTGTTGGTGCTCGGCGTGACATACTTGTCGGCACTGCCGCCTTTCACTTCCCACTGAGCTGTCCCGTCGCTGACACGTGCATACGACTGGTCGGCCGACAGGATACCGGCCGGTACTTCCACACTGTCGAGCAGTTTCCGGCCCGAATCATACAGTCCGATCCAGTTGGATCGGGAAGGATGAAGCGTGAAATTGGTGTGGAAGGTGCCCCGGTTGGGTCGGCCGTCGGCCCAGAACAAGGCATGCTGACGGGGTTTCACTACCGTCAGTACGTCCCCTTTGGGGATGAAATATGTAGCCGTGTCGCCCGGTTGGCTGCTCACTCTGAGCAGGCAGGCTGCCAAGTCGGCACTACCGTAGGAGGTATTGAATATCTCAATCCATGCGCTATGAACACCATAGTCGTCTTGGAAGTTGCTTTGGTTGTCAATCAGCACTTCGTTCAGAATCAGCTTGGAAGTTGATTCTTTTTCTCCGCAGGCCGACAATCCCAGCAACAGCAGCAAAGAAAGAAATAGTCTAAGATGGGGTTTATTCATAATTGGTTTCGTTTTTATTTAAACTGTAGTCTGATTACCTTGCAGCACGGTTGTGCAGGTGTGCAAGGTAATGTTATCATGTAAGTTTACAATGGAATGTTTCCATGTTTCTTAGCCGGATTCGTCAGTTTCTTAGTCTGCAACTGCAACAGCGCACGGATGATGCGGAAGCGGGTGTTGCGCGGCTCAATCACATCGTCAATGTAGCCATACTTGGCTGCGTTGTAGGGATTGGCAAACAGCTTGGTGTATTCGGCTTCTTTCTCGGCAAGGAACTGGGCCGGGTTTTCGTGCTCTTTGGCTTCGCGGGCATAGAGCACTTCCACTGCTCCGGCTCCACCCATCACGGCAATCTCGGCGGTGGGCCATGCGTAGTTCACGTCGCCGCGCAGCTGCTTGCAGCTCATCACGATGTGTGAACCTCCGTACGACTTGCGCAGGGTGATGGTCACCTTGGGCACCGTTGCTTCACCGTAGGCATAGAGCAGCTTGGCTCCGTGGAGGATAACCCCGTTGTATTCTTGTCCCGTGCCCGGCAGGAAGCCCGGTACGTCTACCAAGGATACGATAGGAATGTTGAAGGCATCACAGAAGCGCACAAAGCGGGCTCCTTTGCGGGAAGCGTTGCTGTCGAGCACTCCGGCGAGGTATTTGGGCTGGTTGGCCACGATACCCACCGACTGTCCGTTGAAGCGGGCAAATCCGATGATGATGTTCTTGGCGTAGTCTTTCTGGATTTCGAGGAATTCTCCGTTGTCCACGATGGCTCCGATGACTTCATACATGTCATAGGGCTTGGTGGGGCTGTCGGGGATGATCTCGTTCAGCGAATCTTCCAGGCGGTCCACCGGGTCGGTACATTCGGTGTACGGAGCTTCTTCCAGGTTGTTCTGCGGGATGTAGCTCAGCAGCTGGCGGATGAGGGCCAGTCCTTCTTCTTCTGTCTTGGCAGTGAAATGGGTAACGCCCGACTTGGTGGAGTGTACGCTGGCTCCTCCGAGGTTTTCCTGCGTCACGTCTTCGCCCGTCACGGTCTTCACCACTTTCGGACCTGTGAGGAACATGTAGGAAGTGCCTTCCATCATCAGGGTGAAGTCGGTCAGCGCCGGAGAATATACCGCACCGCCGGCACACGGACCGAAGATGCCCGAGATTTGCGGAATCACACCCGAAGCCAGGATGTTGCGCTGGAAAATTTCAGCAAAGCCGGCCAGTGAGTTGATACCTTCCTGGATGCGGGCACCGCCTGAGTCGTTCAAGCCGATGCAGGGGGCTCCCATCTTCATGGCCTGATCCATCACCTTACAGATTTTCAGTGCCATGGTTTCCGACAGCGAACCGGCCGATACCGTGAAGTCTTGTGCGAAGACATAGACCAGCCGTCCGTCGATGGTGCCGCAGCCGGTCACCACTCCGTCGCCCGGATAATGTTTCTTGTCCATGCCGAAGTTGGTACATCTGTGTTCCACAAACATATCCATTTCTTCGAAACTGCCTTCGTCCAACAGCATGGCCAAGCGTTCGCGTGCTGTATATTTCCCTTTATCATGTTGCTTTGCGATTGCTTTTTCACCGCCTCCGAGGCGTGCCACGGCACGGCGTTCAATCAGCTCCTTAATTTTGTCAAGTTGATTACTCATGAGTTTTTCTGGTATTTAAATGGTTTATGATTTGAGTTTTTTCTGGTTTTTCACCGTTCTTCCTATTTTTCGCAGAGCTCAGTCAGCACACCCAGCGTAGATTTCGGGTGGAGGAAGGCAATGTTCAGGCTTTCTGCTCCCTTGCGGGGCGCTTTGTCGATGAGACGGATACCGGCTCCTTCGGCTTCGGCCAAGGCATTGGCTACGCCGTCTTCCACAGCAAATGCCACGTGGTGCACGCCGGCTCCTTTATTTTCGATAAATTTAGCGATGGTACTTTCGGGACAAGTAGGCTCCAGCAGTTCGATTTTCGTGTCGCCCACTTTCAGGAAGGCGGTACGTACTTTCTGGTCTTCTACTGTTTCGATGTTGTAGCACTTCAAGCCTAATATATTTTCGTAATACGGAAGGGCTTCTTCGATGCTTTTGACAGCAATGCCCAAGTGTTCAATGTGTGAAATCTTCATATCTGTATTTTTTTGATTGGGTTAATTTATGCGCTTTTTCTGATGTAAGCGCATACAAAGAAAAGTAATTCTTACCTAATAAAGAAATATTTCAGCATTTAAATAGATTTAAAAAACTGCAGCGGCGCAGATTGAGAAAGGCGCCTATTCTGGAAATGCCGGAGGAAATGTGTCTTTCGGGCGGCGGTGAAATGCGGTTAAATATAAAATTTCGTCAGCAGCTTGTTGAGCCACGGCCAGCTGATGCGGAACCAGCGCCGGGTGCTGCTCTGCTTCCCGCCGAAACGGAGCACGAAGTCGCGGTAGCCGTGGGGGCGGAACGGCAGTCCCACATCCATGAACTCCAGGTGGTTGTAGCCCCGCTCGCGGGCATCGGTCAGTGCCTTCCACACCGCCAGCACGCCGGGATACTGCTTGGCATAGGTCTTGCGCATGCCTCCCGAGAACCACAGATAGGCATTGTCGCCGGAGTAGATGCACACGGATCCTCCGATGATTTTCTCCTTGTATTTCACAAGGAAAATCTTGGCCTGCTGTCCCTTGATGAGCATGCGGTGCATGTGGCGGAAGAAGTCGCGTGCCGGAAAATACCGCCGGATGCGCGAGGAGTAGACGTGGTGAAGCATCTTCGAGAAGCGGCGTATCTCTTCGTCTGTGTGGGCTTCGCTCACCACCGCTCCGTTCTGCAGTCCTTTCTTGACCTGTCTCAGGCGCGAGGGACTGATTCGCTCTTCGAGGTCGTACGGATGATGCAGGGAGTTGCGCACCCGCAGCCAGTTGACCGGGAAGAACCCGTTGCTGCGGAAACAGCGGTAGCCGAACAGGGCATTGTTGAGGTTGCGGAATTCGATGAGGAAGCAGCTGCGGGAGGCTTCCTGCGTGAGGTGTTCGAGCATTTCGCCAAACACTTCTTCTGCCTGCTCCTTGTCGGCAGACAAGGCGGGGTCGAGGATCTCACATTCGCTGTACACCATGCAATGTCTCATCACCGAGGCGGGAAGCCACCGCTTTGTCTTGCGGATGGCAGCCAGCAGGCGCGCCACCGGTCGTCCGTCGGTACTGGCCACAATCAGGATGGGCGCATAGCCCGGTGTTGCTTCGTAAATCTGAAACAGTTCCTTGGAATGAAACGTGTTGGTGCCCTGCAAATCAGGGATATCTTCTCCTTTGTAATATGTAGTCAGTTTTAGCAGCATCGGCATTCATTCAAAAAGTTAACCAGTATCGGTATCTGTCTGTTCGTTTCAGCAACATCGCCCCACAAAGATATATTTTTATTTTCTATTACGCTTGGTTTGCTCTATCTTTGCATAAGTTAATTAAATGAAACTGCAGAATATGGAAAATTTCAGTGACTTGATAAAGAATCGTCGCAGTATGCGTAAGTTTACCGGTGAAGAGCTCACTCAGGATGAGGTTGTGGCGCTGATGAAAGCGGCCCTGATGTCGCCTTCGTCCAAGCGGACCAACTGCTGGCAGTTTGTGCTCGTGGATGATAAGGAATTATTGAAAGACCTGGCTCACTGCAAGGAGGCCGGTTCGGCTTTTCTGGCAGATGCCGCACTGGCTGTGGTAGTGGTGGCCGACCCGCTGGTGAGTGATGTGTGGGTGGAGGATGCCTCTATTGCTTCGCTGATGGTGCAGCTTCAGGCGGAGGACCTGGGACTGGGCAGCTGCTGGGTGCAGGTACGCGAGCGGTTCACTGCCACTGGAATGCCGTCCAACGAGTTTGTACATGGTCTGCTGGATCTTCCTCTCCAGCTTCAGGTGCTTTCGATTATTGCCGTGGGCCACAAGGGGATGGAGCGCAAACCGTTTGACGAAGCGCATCTGCAATGGGAGAAAATTCACATCAATAAATACGGAGGACAGGGATGAACAGAAGTATTGAAGATACGCCTATTGTGTTTGTAGGTGCCGGCAATCTGGCTACAAACTTGGCCAAGGCGCTTTATCGCAAGGGATTTCGCATTGTGCAGATATTCAGCCGTACGGAAGAATCGGCCCGCAGTCTGGCTCTGCAGGTGGAGGCCGACTATACCACCGACTTGAAGGAGCTGACGGGGGATGCCAAGCTTTATATCGTTTCTCTGAAGGATGCGGCATTTGTGGAATTGTTGCCGCAGATTGCGGAGGGAAAGGAGCATGCTTTGCTGGTGCATACGGCCGGCAGTATTCCTATGAGTGTGTGGAAAGGGCATACGCAGCGCTATGGGGTGTTTTATCCCATGCAGACGTTCAGCAAGCAGCGGGAAGTGAAGTTTGACGAGATTCCCTTTTTTATCGAGGCTAAGACGGCGGAAGATGTGGCTTTGCTGAAAGCCATCGCTGCTACGCTGTCCGACCATGTGTATGAGGCTTCGTCCGAACAGCGGAAGAGTCTGCATCTGGCAGCGGTGTTTATCTGCAATTTCACTAATCATATGTATGCACTGGCGGCTGATTTGCTTGAGAAATACCAGCTTCCTTTCAACGTGATGCTTCCGCTGATTGATGAAACGGCGCGTAAGGTGCACGAACTGGCTCCGCGCGATGCGCAGACCGGACCGGCGGTGCGCTATGATAAGAATGTGATTGAGAACCATCTTGCCATGCTGGCCGATTTGCCGGCGTTGCAGGAAATTTATAAATTAATGAGTAAGAGTATTCATGAGCACCATCAATTATGATTTGACGCGCATCAAGGCGCTGGCGTTTGATGTGGACGGAGTGTTGAGCTCCACAGTGATTCCCTTGCATCCTTCGGGCGAACCGATGCGTACGGTGAACATCAAGGACGGGTATGCCATTCAGCTGGCAGTGAAAAAGGGACTGCATATTGCCATCATTACCGGAGGTAAGACGGAGGCGGTGCGTATCCGCTTCGAGGGACTGGGGGTGAAGGACCTCTACATGGGCTCGGCCGTGAAGATTCACGATTACCGGGATTTCCGGGATAAGCATGGCTTGCGGGACGAGGAGATTCTGTATATGGGGGATGATGTGCCCGATATGGAAGTGATGCGTGCCTGTGGCTTGCCCTGCTGTCCGAAGGATGCTGTGCCCGAGGTGAAGGCGGTGTCGCGCTACATCTCTTATGCCGACGGTGGCTGCGGCTGCGGACGGGATGTGGTGGAACAGGTGCTGAAGGCGCATGGCTTGTGGATGGCGCAGGATGCTTTCGGCTGGTGATGAGGATGCAGTTTGAAAGTGCATGAGAAGGTACTGGATGTAGAAAACGGCTAAAACAGATAGGAACAATGCTTGACAATTTAAAGAAATATCAGATTATACTGGCTTCCAATTCTCCGCGCAGAAAGGAACTGATGTCGGGGCTGGGAGTGGATTATGTGGTGAAGACTTTGCCCGATGTGGATGAATCGTATCCTGATTCGCTGCAAGGGGGAGACATTCCGGAGTTTATTGCCTGTAAGAAGGCGGGTGCGTATCGCTCTATCCTTCAGCCCGGCGAACTGCTGATTACGGCTGATACGATTGTGTGGCTGGATGGCAAGGTGCTGGGTAAGCCTCATGGCAGAGAGGGGGCAGTGGAGATGCTACGGGCGCTTTCCGGCAAGAAGCATCAGGTGTTTACCGGCGTCTGTCTGACTACGACCGAATGGCAGAAGAGTTTTACGGCTGCTTCGGATGTGCTGTTCGACGAACTGTCGGATGAGGAGATTGCCTATTATGTGGACCGCTACCAGCCGATGGACAAGGCTGGTGCCTATGGTGTGCAGGAGTGGATTGGTTATATCGGTGTTCATTCCATTTCCGGCAGTTTCTACAACATCATGGGACTGCCTATTCAGAAGCTCTATAAGGTGCTGAAGACGCTGTAGTCTTTTTTATAATACATATCTTTGCTCCCCCTTTCTTTCTGTTGGTCTTTTGCATGCTCAGGGAAGAATGGGGGAGTACTTTTTTCTTTTATGGGAAGGATGAGGAATCCGTATTGGGGCGGAAGATTATATTTCGGTGAGTGGTCCTGCCAGCGCACAGTCTTATTTAGAATCGGCAAAGGGGGTAAGTAATTGGGTATCAATAAACGACAAAAGCTCCGCCTTTTTACAGGCAGAGCTTTTTTGCTATTTGGAGGTTCCTGGCGGATTCGAACCGCCGTACACGGTTTTGCAGACCGCTGACTAAGCCACTCATCCAAGGAACCGTTGTTTCTCGATTGCGGTTGCAAAGGTACAACAATTTTTTAAATCTCCAACTATTTGCAGCATTTTTTCTTCACTTTTTCTTCATTTTTCTTTTCTCGGTGTTGATTTTCTCTGCATTTGTTTTGCTTTTGAATCATCATAGTCTTTAATTCACAGCCATTTACGCAGCTTTCGCAAGGATTCTCCTTTTTTTCTGCCCGATAGAAAAAAAGATAGATTCCATACAGCACACGCCCCAAGCAAAGGGCTATGGCAATGCCTACCACCCATTCTTGCCAGTTGCTCATAGCAGCAGTCCTCCTATCTGATAAACGGTGAAGGCCACCAGCCATGCCAGTGCGGTGGTGTAGCAGGCCGTGAACAGCGCCCACTTCCAGCTGCCCGACTCTTGCTTGATGGCTGCAAGGGTGGCCACGCAGGGGAAATAAATCAAAGCAAAGAGCATGTAGCAGAAGGCCACCAAGGGAGTGATGGGGATGCGTTCGGCCAGGCTGGCTTCGCTGGCATCCGGATCGTTGGTATAGAGCACGCCGAGGGTGCTTACCACCAGTTCTTTGGCTCCTACTCCTGAAATGAGTCCGATGCCCAGCTTCCAGTCGAACCCAAGGGGGGCAATGGCTGGCTCAACGGCCCTGCCCAGCTGTCCGATGTATGAGTTCTCCTGCTGTTCGGCTACCGTCTGATAGCCGTCGTGGCGGGGGTAATAGCCCAGGAACCAGATGAGGATAGAGGCTATCATGATGACGCCGCCCATCTTTTTCAGATACTGCACGCCTTTCTCCCACGTGTGGCGGAAGATGGATTTGGCTGTCGGCATCCGGTAGGGGGGAAGTTCCATGACAAACGGTGTGTCGTCTCCTTTGACCAGAAATTTACTGAACAGCCTTGCCAGCAGCACAGCCAGAAGGATGCCCGTGGCGTAGATAATCAGCAGCACGAGGCTGGCGTTGTGGGGGAAGAAGGCTCCTACCAGCAGCAGATAAATGGGCAGACGTGCGCTGCAGGACATCAGCGGGTTCACCAGCATGGTGATGAGGCGGCTTTTCCTGTTTTCGATGGTACGCGAAGCCATGATGGCTGGCACGTTGCATCCGAAGCCCATAATCAGCGGGATGAACGATTTGCCGTGCAATCCCATCTTATGCATGATTTTATCCATGATGAAGGCGGCTCTGGCCATGTAGCCGGAGTCTTCCATCAGTGAGATGCAGAAGTAGAGTATCAGGATGTTGGGGAGGAACACGATGACTCCGCCCACACCGCCGATGATACCGTCAACAATCATGTCCTTCAGCGGACCTTCGGGCATGTTGCTGTGCACCAGATTGCCGATTTGTTCCACCAGCCATTCAATGCCCTGCATCGGGTATTCTCCCAGCACGAAGGTGCCCTCAAACATGAGATACATGAAGAGGAAGAAGATGGGGTAGCCCCAGATGCGGTGTGTCACAATGGCATCCAGCACCTTGGTTGTCTGTTCCTGCTCCATGTGATTGTCTGTGAAGGTCTCTTTCAAGGCTCCGCTGATGAAGCCGTATTTGGCATCGGTGATGACCGATTCGCAGTCTTCGCCGAGTGTGTCGTGGATGCGCCGGGACATCTTGTCGCGGATGCTGAAGATGGCTTCGGCATTGGGCAGTGTCTGCACAAAGCGGGCAATGTCTGTATCGTTCTCCAGCAGTTTGATCGACAGGAACCGGGTGGAGTATTTGTGGCGGATGGTTTCGTTTTTCGACACTTCCTCCTTCACGGCGTCGATTGCCTTTTCAAGGTCGGGGCCGTGATTGATGTGGATGTGGCGGAACACACGAGCTGTCTGCTTGTGTTCACGCACATAGTCTTCCATGTGCTCCTCCTCGTGGTGCTTGCGGCTTTCCAGCGATTCGTGCCATTCGGTGAGGTCTTTCAGCACTTCCGGATTCATCCGTCCGTCGCGGTCGAAGAAGTCGACCCCTTCGTAGAGATTGATGACCACATGAAACAGCGTGTCCAGTCCGCGGTTGCTCCGAGTCACCGTGGGAATCATCGGCACCCCGAAGAGCTTGCTCAGCAGCTTGTGGTCCAGGGTGTTTCCGCTGGCCTCCAGTTCGTCGTAGATATTGAGTGCCACCACCATGCGCACATTCATATCGATGAGCTGTGTGGTGAGATACAGGTTGCGTTCCAGGTTGGAAGAGTCCACCACGTTGATAATCACGTCGGGTGTTTCGTTGATGATGTGGCGGCGTACGTATATTTCTTCGGGCGTATAAGCCGAGAGAGAATAGGTGCCCGGCAGGTCGACAATCTTGAAGTGGTAGCCTTCGAAATCGAAATACCCTTCTTTGGCATCTACCGTCACTCCGCTGTAGTTGCCCACATGCTCGTGAGCCCCCGATGCGAGGTTGAACAGCGATGTCTTGCCGCAGTTGGGATTTCCTACCAAGGCCACATTGATGGTACGTCGTTTGCCTTTGGCCAGACGCTTCATTTGCTCTTCATTCACCGAGATGTCTTCGGGCAGGCCTTCGTGGTAAACGGTCTGTTCGGTCAGTTTCTTGGCTTCTTCTTCACTGACTACCTCTATCATCTCAGCTTCTTGGCGGCGAAGGGAAATTTCATATCCCACTACTTTATATTTGATGGGGTCTCTTAGCGGAGCGTTCAGTAAAACTTCTACTGTTTTACCTTTGATGAACCCCATCTCCACAATCCGTTTACGAAATCCTCCGTGTCCTAATACCTTTACAATGACACCCTTTTCGCCTGTTTTCAATTCGGACAAACGCATACTATTCAAAATTTTTGGCAAATATAATTCATAACTTTTTAGCATGCAAATTATTTAGATTGTTTTTAAATAACGGATCGGGAAACGGGAAAAATCAAGAAACTGCCAGATACGGGGAGAAAAGATTATCTTTGCAGGATGGGATGCTATTCTTTTTGCATGTGAGGGTGCAGCGGATGTTGTTGTATGAAGGATTGCAATGGATTTTTTTTGCATGGGAAAAGGAAAGCATCGTTGTAACGGAGAACGGTAGCGTTTTTTATAGAATCAAATGGAAGAGCGAGTAAAACAATTTATAGAAAAGGAGCAGCTGTTGCAGCCCGATGCGAAAGTGCTGGTGGCTTTGAGTGGTGGAGCTGATTCGGTGGCTTTGTTGTGTGTGCTGCATCGGGCCGGTTATTCTCTGGAGGCGGCGCATTGTAATTTTCATCTGCGCGGTGAAGAGTCCGACAGGGATGAGCGTTTTGTGCGTGGTTTGTGTCAGCGGTTGGGCGTTTGTCTTCATACAGTGGATTTCGACACTGCCGGGTATGCAGCCACCCATCATGTATCAATTGAAATGGCTGCCAGAGCGTTGCGCTACGATTGGTTTGAGCAGCTGAGGCAGGAGGTCGGGGCCGAAGTAGTGGCTGTGGCCCATCATCAAGACGACAGTGTGGAGACGCTGCTGCTGAACCTGATTCGGGGCACGGGCATAGCCGGATTGCTGGGTATCCGTCCGCGCAACGGGTGTATCGTGCGTCCGCTGCTGTGTGTCAGCCGGGAGGAAATCCTGCATTATCTCCAGGCAATCGGTCAGGATTATGTGACCGACAGCACCAATCTGGAGGATGAGTTTACGCGCAATAAGATTCGTCTGCATCTTCTTCCGCTCATGCAGACGGTGAATCCTTCGGTGAAGAAAGGGCTGATGGAAACGAGCAATTATCTCGGTGATGTCTTTGCTATATATAATAGGTATATGGAAGAAGCCAAGGCGCGCATGATGACGGAGAAGGGGATACGGATAGCCGAGCTGCTGAAGGAGCCGGCACCGGAGGCTTTTTTGTTTGAAGTGCTGCATCCGCTGGGCTTTAATTCGGCGCAGATAAAGGATATTTTCCGTTCTGTAGCCGGACAGCCGGGCAAGTTTTTCTGTAGCCGGAACTGGCGGGTAGTCCGAGACCGGGATTGTTTGCTGGTGGAACCGCTGCCGGCAGATGGGGCTGAAGAGCCTCCTTTCCGGTTGCGGAGGGAAGAGCGGGCGTATACGGCCGACTTCCAGATTCCGCGTCAGAAGAATGTGGCTTGCTTTGATGCGGACAAACTGGAGGGAGAGGTGTGTTGCCGGAAGTGGCAGACCGGCGATGTGTTTGTGCCCTTCGGCATGAGAGGCAGGAAAAAAGTAAGCGATTATCTGACCGACCGTAAATTTTCACTCAGCCAAAAAGAACAGCAGTGGGTGCTGTGCTGCGGCAACCGCATAGCGTGGCTGGTGGGCGAGCGAACAGACAATCGCTTCCGGATAGATGAAAACACCCGGCGGGTGGTGATTTATGAAATTGTCTGAAGATCCATCATGGATACACCGGCAACTGTCTGCTGCAGATGTGCTGTTTTTTTTTATATGTAATTATCTGCTACAGAAGTGTCTGAGGTTCTTTCTGTTTTTTGAAACAATCGGCCAGCAGGGCTGCAAAGGGGGTGTCGTATACTCTGTCTTTTTGCGGGCAGATCTTCACGCAGGCGCAGCACTTGATACACTTGCTTTCGTCAGTATGCAGTTCGTCTCCCAAGGTGATGGCACCGGCGGGACAGGCTTTAGCACACGCTCCGCAATGCGTACAGGCTTCTTCGTCTCTTATCCAAGGGGCACGGGGCAGGGGAGTGCCGCTTTTCCGTAGCTTGACCACCTTTCCCAAGAAGCGGAACAAGGGGAAGAAAGGTTGTTTGGGGCGCTGGATGGCACGCGCATCAACGGCATACAGGTGGTCGGCCTGCGTTGCTTTTTCTATTTTTTCTTGTATCTGCGCTCCGAATGTTTGGGCCAAATCGAGGTCGTGTTTGTCGGGACGTCCGGCGGCGATGGGGTACGACTCGTTGCTGTAGGAGTGTTCGCCGATAAAGGTGGCTCCTGCAATGACTTTCAGACCCTGTTTCACAGCCCACGCATCCAGTTCCATCAGTGCTTTTTCATAAGCACGGTTGCCGTAAACTACTGTCAGTACCGTGGGCGAATCGGTTCCTTTGATAGACTGTAAGCGGCTCATAGCCAGCGGTGCTACGTGTCCACCGTAGACCGGAACGGCAATGAGGGTGAGTGCCGTTGCCGGAATCACCAGGTCGGCTGCTGCTTGACGGGTAATATCGATGGGGGTTACTTTTTTTATGCCAGTTCCCCGAACAATCGCCTCTGCAACTTGTTTAGAAGTATGTGTAGGCGAGAAATAAATCACATAAGCTTCATTAATAGTCATAATCTTTTTCTTTAATGAAGCAAAGATACGCTTTTGAATGGAAAAAAATGATTGATTGTTTATGAAACCATAAAAAAAAACATTATCTTTGCCGCCGTTGATACATTCTACAGTTCAACGCAACATACCCCATATTCATATTAAAAGAAATAGAATTAGCTCGCATAAAGTAGTAGCTATAGGCTGTAATCAGATAGCCCGAATTCTGCTAAAAAATTAATAACTTACCATATTATATGTATAATATCATTCAACTAAACGACAAAGAATTGTCGGAACTTCAATCTATAGCCAAAGAGTTGGGCATCAAAAAGGCAGACTCCTTTAAGAAGGAAGACCTTGTCTACAAGATACTCGACGAACAGGCAATTGTAGGAGCTACCAAGAAAGTGGCTGCAGAAAAACTGAAAGAAGAAAGAAAGGAAGACAAAAAGAAGCGCTCTCGCACTACTTCTGCCAAGAAAGAAGAGAAAGCGGCTCCTGCTGTGAAAGAGGGAGAGGCTGCTAAAGAGACTGCTGCTCCGGCAAAGGCTAAACAGGAATCGAAAGTAGAAACAAAGGAGGGAGCTGCCGGCTCTGACGAGGAGGCTGCTCCGAAGCGCAAGGTGGGACGCCCGCGCAAGACTGCTTCGGCAAAGAAAGAGGCCGAAAACGGCAAACCGGCAGTTCAGGAGGGAACTGCAGATGAGGCTGTAAATGAGGCTGCTCCCCAGAGAGGTGCTGAACCCGCTGCCAAGAATGCGGAAAGAAAAGCGGCTGCAAGCCAGTCGGAAGAATCTGTTCCGGCAGCTGCAGACAAAAAGAAAAAAGAGACACGGGTAGCCGATGATGAAAATGCACTTCTGGCTGCAATGAATGACAATGAATTTATTCCTATCGAGGACTTACCTTCAGAAAAAGTGGAACTTCCTTCAGAACTTTTTGGTAAGTTTGAAGCTACCAAGGTGGAACCTGTAAATCCCAATAACGGCGCTGCTTCTCAATCTCAGCAACCGGCTCATCAGCCTCGTCCGCGCATTGTGCGTCCGCGCGACAACAATAACAACAACGCTGCCAGCAACAATAACAACAATAATAACAACAACAACGGCAGCAACAATAACAACAACTCCAATTTCCAGCGGAATAACAGCCAGAACCAGCAGCGTTCGGCGATGACGCGCAACAATAACAACAACAATAACAATAATAATAACAATAATCCGTCGAACAATGGCGGTGATAATGCGCCTGTTCAGCAGGAACGCAGAGCTCCCGAGCGTGAAAAGGCTTATGAGTTTGACGATATCCTCAGCGGCGTAGGTGTGTTGGAAATCATGCAGGATGGATATGGATTCTTGCGTTCTTCTGATTACAACTACCTTTCTTCTCCCGATGATATCTATGTGTCTCAGTCGCAGATCAAGCTGTTCGGCTTGAAGACAGGGGATGTGGTAGAAGGTGTTATCCGTCCGCCGAAGGAAGGCGAAAAGTATTTCCCGCTCGTAAAGGTTTCTAAAATCAACGGCCGTGATGCAGCTTTTGTGCGCGACCGCGTTCCTTTCGAACATCTCACTCCTTTGTTCCCGGATGAGAAATTCAAACTCTGCAAAGGCGGTTATTCAGACAACTTGTCTGTCCGTATTGTCGACCTCTTTGCTCCTATCGGTAAAGGTCAGCGTGCGCTGATCGTGGCTCAGCCCAAGACTGGTAAGACGATTTTGATGAAGGATATTGCCAATGCCATTGCAGCCAACCATCCGGAAGTGTATATGATTATGCTTTTGATTGATGAACGTCCGGAGGAAGTAACCGACATGGCTCGCAGTGTGAATGCTGAAGTGATTGCTTCTACGTTCGACGAACCGGCTGAGCGCCATGTGAAGATTGCCGGCATTGTGTTGGAAAAAGCCAAACGTCTGGTGGAATGTGGACACGATGTGGTGATTTTCCTCGACTCTATTACGCGTCTGGCCCGTGCATACAACACCGTTTCTCCAGCTTCCGGCAAGGTGCTTTCGGGTGGTGTGGATGCCAATGCACTGCACAAGCCCAAGCGTTTCTTCGGTGCGGCACGTAACATTGAGAACGGCGGGTCGCTCACTATCATTGCGACAGCTTTGATTGATACAGGTTCGAAGATGGATGAGGTTATCTTTGAAGAATTCAAGGGTACGGGTAACATGGAGTTGCAGCTCGACCGCAACCTGTCCAACAAACGTATCTTCCCTGCTGTCAACATCACTGCTTCCAGCACACGCCGGGACGACTTGCTGCTCGACAAGACTACGCTCGACCGTATGTGGATTCTGCGTAAGTACTTGGCCGATATGAATCCTATTGAGGCGATGGATTTCGTGAAAGACCGTCTGGAAAAGACGAAAGATAATGATGAATTCTTGATGAGCATGAATTCTTAAAAGAACCTGAACTCATGACAATTATGAATTCATAAAAGAACCTGGATTCTTTATAAGCAATCTGCTGAGATATACGTTTGTGTAATTGATCCAGATTGTATGATAGATAAAATTAAACGGTGCATCAGTCGCGTCTTCTGAAAGCGGTTGGTGCACCGTTTGTTTTATTTTTGTGGAAATTGCTTTCATTATCGTTCAAACGGACATCAGCTTTTCACTTCCTCCCTTTTTTTTCTTATTTTTGCTCCAAATTAACTTTACTTTATTCTATCGTAACATGAAGACCTTTTATCCTTTCATGGGGCTGGCCTTTTGTGGTGTAGCAGTCCAGGCACAAGAAAAGCCGAACTTTCTGATTATTCAATGTGACCATCTCACACAGCGCGTGGTCGGAGCATACGGACATACAAAAGGTTGTACCGACCCGATTGATGAAGTGGCTTTCAGGGGAGTCGTTTTTTCCAATGCGTATGTAGGATGTCCGCTGAGTCAGCCGTCGCGTGCAGCTTTGTGGAGCGGCTTGATGCCTCACCAGACAAACGTGCGTTCCAACTCTGCGGAACCCACCAACCAGCCGCTGCCCAACCATGTCCCTACTTTGGGAAGTGTCTTTTCGGAGAATGGCTATGATGCAGTGCATTTCGGAAAGACGCACGATATGGGTGCACTGAGAGGATTTAAACATAAAGAACCCGTGGCCAAGCCGTTTACCGATCCGGAATTTCCGGTCAACAACGACAGCTTCCTTGATGTGGGCACGTGTGAAGATGCCGTGGCTTATCTGAGCAATCCGCCGCAGCAGCCGTTTATCTGTGTGGCCGATTTCCAGAATCCTCACAACATCTGCGGCTTCGTGGGAGCCAACGAGGGCAAACAGGCGCTGTCGTTCAAGGGAGAGTTGCCGCCTTTGCCGGACAACTTTGATGTGGAAGACTGGAGCAATGTGCCGGTGCCGGTGCAGTATATCTGCTGTACACATCGCCGCATGACGCAGGCTTCTCATTGGACAGACGAGCAGTATCGGCAGTATATCGCTGCTTTCCAGCACTACACCAAGATGGTGTCCAAGCAGATTACGCAGGTGCTCGATGCGCTCTATTCCACTCCTGCGGGCAAGAATACGATTATTGTCTTTATGGCCGATCATGGCGACGGTATGGCATCACACCGCATGGTGACCAAGCATATCAGTTTCTATGATGAGATGACCAACATTCCGTTTATCTTTGCCGGACCGGGCATCAAGCAGCAGAAAAAGCCGGTAGACCAGTTTCTGACCCAGCCTACCATTGACCTGCTGCCTACGCTGTGTGACCTGGCGGGCATTGCAACGCCGGCCGATAAAGCCGGTATCAGCCTGGCGCCTACTTTGAGGGGCGATAAGCAGGAGAAGACGCATCCGTATGTTGTGTCTGAATGGCACACAGAGTATGGATATATCACGACTCCGGGGCGTATGGTGCGCGGACCGAGATATAAGTACACGCATTATCTGGAAGGCAACGGGGAGGAACTTTACGACATGAAGAAGGATCCGGGTGAAAAGGTCAACCTGGCCAAAAATCCGAAATACGCCAAGATTCTGGCCGAACACCGGGCGATGCTGGATGACTATATCGTTCGCTCCAAGGATGATTACCGCAGCCTGAAGGTGGATACCGATGCGCGCAGCCGGCAGCATACACCGGGGTATCCTCATCATGAAGGACCCTGTGTAAGGGAATATAGACCAAGAAAATAACGATTTATGTATACCAACAAACAAATCTGGAGTGTCAGTTATCCGATACTGTTGAGCTTGCTGGCACAAAATGTAATCAATGTTACCGATACAGCTTTCCTGGGCCACGTCAATGAGGTGGCCTTGGGGGCTTCTGCTATGGGTGGACTGTTTTATATCTGTATCTTTACCATTGCGTTCGGATTCAGCACCGGTTCGCAGATCGTGATTGCCCGCCGCAATGGGGAAGGGCGCTACACGGATGTGGGGCCGGTGATGATGCAGGGTGTGATGTTTCTGTCTTTCATGGCGCTGTTGCTCTTTGGTCTGACCAAGGCATTCGGAGGAAGTATCATGAGGCTGCTTGTCTCTTCAGAGGCCATTTATGACGAAACGATGGTCTTTCTCGACTGGCGCATCTACGGCTTTTTCTTCTCCTTTGTCAATGTCATGTTCCGTGCCTTGTATATCGGCATCACCCGTACCAAGGTGTTGACCATCAATGCTGTGGTGATGGCGCTCACGAATGTGGTGCTCGACTATGTGTTGATTTTCGGTAAATGGGGATTTCCGGAGATGGGAGTCAAGGGTGCAGCCATTGCTTCTGTGCTGGCTGAGGCTTCTTCCATTCTTTTCTTCCTCATCTACACCTATTTCACAGTTGATTTGAAGAAATACGGACTGAACCGCATCCATACGTTCGACTCGGCTCTGCTGATGCGCATCCTGAGCATTTCCTGCTTCACGATGATGCAGTATTTCCTTTCCATGGGTACGTGGTTTGTCTTTTTCGTGGCTATCGAACGCCTCGGACAGCGCGAGCTGGCCATTGCCAATATCGTGCGGAGCATCTATGTGGTGATGCTGATTCCGGTCAACTCCTTGGCCACTACGGCCAACAGCCTGGTGAGCAATGTCATTGGGGCGGGAGGTGTGCATCATGTGATACCGCTCATCAACAAAATTGCCCGTTTCTCGTTTTTCATCATGCTGGGGATGGTGGCCGTTACGGCTTTGTATCCGCAGCTTCTGCTGTCGGTATATACCAGTGATCCTGTCCTGGTGGCCGACTCCATCTCTTCGGTGCATGTCATCTGCATCGCCATGCTGATTGCTTCGGTGGCGAATGTGGTGTTCAACGGCATATCCGGTACGGGCAATACGCAGGCTGCGCTGCTGCTCGAAACCATTACGATTGCCATCTACGGTTCGTACATCATTTTTATCGGCATGATTATCAAGGCGCCGGTGGAAATTTGCTTTACGATTGAGATTCTGTACTATACCCTGCTGCTGCTTACGAGTTATATTTATTTCAAAAAAGCAAAATGGCAGAATAAAAAGATATAAAATACAAGAGAATTTCGTACATTTGCAGGCTCAAAGTATTAATATGTAAATAAATAACTATGTTCGATAATTTAAGTGAAAGACTAGAACGGTCATTCAAGATTCTGAAAGGTGAAGGTAAAATCACCGAAATCAACGTGGCGGAGACGCTGAAAGATGTTCGTAAGGCACTTCTCGATGCCGACGTAAACTATAAAGTGGCTAAGAGCTTCACCGATACTGTGAAGGAAAAAGCAATCGGTCAGAATGTGCTTACAGCGGTGAAACCCAGCCAGTTGATGGTGAAGATTGTGCACGACGAGCTGACCAGCCTGATGGGTGGTGAGACAGCTGACATCAATATCGACGGTCGTCCGGCTGTTATCCTGATGTCGGGTTTGCAGGGTTCTGGTAAAACGACTTTCTCCGGTAAGCTGGCTCGCATGCTGAAAACCAAGAAGAATCGCAAGCCGTTGCTGGTTGCCTGCGACGTGTATCGTCCGGCCGCTATCGAACAGTTGCGTGTGCTGGCCGAGCAGATTGATGTGCCGATGTATTGCGAACTCGACAGCAAGAACCCGGTATTGATTGCTCAGCACGCTATTCAGGAGGCTAAAGCTAAGGGATACGACTTGGTGATTGTCGATACAGCTGGTCGTCTGGCTGTCGACGAGCAGATGATGAACGAGATTGCTGCTATCAAGGAAGCTATCAACCCGAGCGAAATTTTGTTTGTGGTCGACTCCATGACCGGTCAGGATGCGGTGAATACTGCCAAGGAATTCAACGAGCGTCTTGATTTCGACGGTGTGGTACTGACGAAGCTCGATGGTGATACCCGTGGTGGTGCGGCGCTTTCTATCCGTACGGTGGTCAACAAGCCGATCAAGTTTGTGGGTACCGGCGAAAAGCTGGAGGCTATCGACCAGTTCCACCCCGCCCGTATGGCCGACCGTATCTTGGGTATGGGTGATATCGTGTCGCTGGTAGAACGTGCTCAGGAGCAATACGACGAAGAAGAAGCCAAGCGCTTGCAGAAGAAGATTGCCAAGAACCAGTTCGACTTCAACGACTTCCTCAGCCAGATTGCCCAAATCAAGAAGATGGGTAACCTGAAAGAGTTGGCATCGATGATTCCGGGTGTGGGTAAGGCTATCAAGGATATTGACATTGATGATAATGCTTTCAAGAGCATCGAAGCGATTATCTATTCTATGACGCCGGAAGAACGTTCTCATCCGGAAATTCTGAACGGTTCTCGCCGTACGCGTATCGCTAAGGGTAGCGGAACCAGCATTCAGGAGGTGAACCGCTTGCTGAAGCAGTTTGACCAGACTCGTAAGATGATGAAGATGGTTACTGGAGGCAAGATGGGTAAGATGATGCCGAAGATGAAGCGTTGAGCAGACTGATAAGCCAAAAATAACTATTATAATCCATTTGAATTAAACTTGGTGGAAGAATCGGGCAAGTTGCTGATAAGGCAGCTATGCCCGATTTTTCTATCAGGTTTTTTGTTTCTTTTCATGCGTGTGTTTGTTTAAGTTGCCGGGGCGTTGGAGTGGCGGTGTTTATGCCCTTTTGGCGGGTAAATAAGGGCATTTGCTGTTGATTCATCGTCGTGGTTCAGATAAACCACCCGGGTGGGCCACCTGAACCACCCGGGTGAATTACTTAAACCACCGGGGTGGTTTATGCAGCGGATGCGGAGAACGGGAGGTCAGTGTGGAGCTTTATGAAGCAGATAGAATAAAAAAAACTCCCAACATCTTTTGATGAAAGGAGTTTCTTTTGAGCCTCTTGTCGGATTCGAACCAACGACCCCGAGATTACAAATCACGTGCTCTGGCCAACTGAGCTAAAGAGGCTTGTTTCTGTTTTGCGGTTGCAAAGGTACGAATATATTTTAATGCTGCAAACATTTCGGGCATTTTTTTTTCAAAAAAGCGCATTTTTTTCTGAAAATGCGCTTTCAGCCCGTTTAAGCGATGGTCAGTTTGGCCAAATAATCATAGTGTTTGCCTTCTTTCACCAGTTCGGCTTTGAATCCGCATTCGGCAGCATAGAGGCTCAGTGTCTGGAAGTCCACATAAAGCCAGTCAAACGGTTCACCTTTCACCTCCTTGTATTGCATCTGAAAATCTACCTCTCCGTAATAATCGCCGGCCAGGTCGATCAGCATGCTTCCGTCTTCCTCTTCAAAGAGGTAGCGCAAATCGCTCGAATCCATAAGGATGCAGCCTCCGGGGCGCAGCAGGCGCTTCATGCGTTGGAAGAAAGCAGGCATCTGGTTCAGTGTGCCGATAATGCCCGATCCGTTCATCAGCATCAAGAGGGTGTCGAATGTTTCCGTGAAGGTCTCGTCGAAGAGATTGACGAGGCGCGCATCTTTCACCCCTCTTTGCTGCATGACTTCAACCGACAGGGGAGAGATGTCGATGGCGCAGACTTCCTTGCCCATTTCCTGCAGGGCCAGGGAGTGGCATCCGCTTCCGGCACCCACATCCAGGATGCGGCCTGTAGCCAGTTGGAGAGCCGTACGCTCCAAAAGAGGCATGGTCCGTGCGTTGCGGAACAGTTCGCTTACCGGAATCTCGTCTTCGTCAAACTGAGAAGAAAACACCCGTAGCCGGTGGGCTCTCTGATGATTGAAATAATCGGAAATGGCGGCTCCCATCGGGTCTTTTTCTGCTGATAGAATGGTTGTTGTCATAGATGCTTATGTATTGTTTTGGAGGACAAAGATAGAAAAAACGGAGAAAAGAATTATCTTTGTGGCTGAAAATGTGAATAATAATGTGAGTAATAATGTAAATGTTAAGACTGTTTATTGTATGAGTATCGAAGAGGCAATTATGGGAGGCATCGTCTTTAAAGGTAAGAAAGACAAGCCTAAGGGAGAAGAAAAAGTGAAAACGAAGGCGAAAAAGGCTACTTACATCCGCGGACAGCATGGTTCGGGCGCAGCCAAGATGAAGGCGGAGATTCGTCGGAAAAGAGCCAACAGACATAAGAATAAGTAGCCGCTTCCTGCCGCGGCATGTCCGGGGAGGGACACCCTAATTTTGCGCAGCATAAAATGAACGGGCGTTGGGGAATGACCACTCCAGCGCATAAACAAAAAAACGGAAGGATAATGTGTTGTATAAGGAATGCTGAATATCCGAAGTATCGTGAATATCGGGAGTATCCGGAGTATCGGGAGTATCGGAAGAATCATACGGCGTTGATGCGCTTTGTGTGCATGTGCGTGTGTATCTTGCTGGCCGGTTGGCTGGCTGGAGGAAGTTTGCGGGCGCAGTCGCGTTTTCTGCCTGCCCATCCGCGGCTGCTGTTCACGGCCGGTGAGGAACAGCGGGTAAGGCAGCTGATAGCTCATCATGAGGGAGCAGCCGGTTTGGCGGCTTACTTGAAGCATACGGCCGATTCGCTGGTCGATACGCCGCAGATTCCCTATGAACTCGACCGCTACGGGGCATTGCTGTGGACTTCCCGGGCTTATGTCTACCGGTTGGGCACTTTGTCGTTGGCCTACCGCCTCTATGGTGATAAGAAATACCTGGATGCGGCCAACCGGACACTCCTTTGGGTATGTGATTATCCCGACTGGCATCCTGAGCATTATCTGGACAATGCCGAAATGGCGACGGCGGTAGCCGTTGCCTACGACTGGCTGTATGAGGCTTTGCCGCTATCTACGCGCACCGTGGTGAAAGACTGCCTGTATCAGCGGGCGGTGAAGCGTGTGCTGCAGGAGTATGCCACGGGCGATTCCAACAGCTGGGCGAAGCGCGAGACCAACTGGAACGTGGTGTGCAACACGGGGATGCTGATGGCTGCCTTGGCGGTGGCCGAGGATTATCCGGAGGAGCTGGAGGAGGTGTTGGAAGGTAGTGCGCGCTATATGCCCCGCTGCTTGCACCATTTTGCTCCCGACGGCGTGTGTTATGAGGGACCGGCTTACTGGGGCTATACGGCCGGCTATCTGTCGCTTTATTTGAAGGCGGTGGCCGACAACGATGAGGGCAGGGGAGGAATTGCCCGGCTGTCGGGCTTGGACCGCACGGCGCTCTACAGTAAGCGTACGCTGACTCCTTCCGGCCGTGTGTTCAACTTTGCCAATGCGGGTACCGACCCGCAAAACACGCCTGCTTATTTCTTCTTCAGCCGTTTTTATGAGCATCCCGAAGTGGCTGCCTGGTATCGCAATGAAATCAGCAAGGTGATTCAGACCGACAAGCGGGTCAATCAGCTCTTCTTCCTTGCTTTGCCTTGGTATGATGAGGCGGAACCTGCCCAGGAAAACCGGCTGCCTGCGATGGAGGTGTATCACAATACCATCAATGACATCATCGTGTTCAACGGCAATCGGCAGAAGAAGGGGGCTGTGTTTCTCATTGCTAAGGGAGGAGAGCCGATGCAGGCTCACCAGCAGCTCGATTGCGGTACGTTTCTGATAGAGAGCGAGGGAGTGTGCTGGACCGAAGATATGGGAGCCGATGATTACGCATTGCCCGGCTTTTGGGATTATAAACCTGCCGGACAGCGTTGGCATTATTTTCGCAATACGAATCTGGCGCACAACACGCTCAGTATCGACGGGAAAATCCAGTATTCGGCAGGAGAGGCCTTTGTGTGTGAAGAAGATCCGCAGTCGTCCACTCCTTCGGTGAAGCTGGATATGACTTCCTTATATAAAGAGCAGGCTTCTGCCGTCTTCCGTACGTTTACGCTGACAGACGACTGCACCATGGAAGTGGAGGATGAGGTGAAGCTCGTTCATCCTTCGTCGGTGGTTTCCTGGATGGCCACTACCTGTGCAGAAGTGGAAGTGAATGGGAATGAGGCGCATCTAATGCAGGACGGCAAGCATTTCTATCTGACGATTGTATCGCCTGCCGATGCTGTGTTTGAAACGTATCCGGCAGCCAACTGGGACAAGCGAGAGCGTCCGATCAGCGGTTTTACGATGCTGGAGGCTAAATGTAGATGGACCGACGGGCACGGAAAGATTGTGGTGAGAATGAGTAGCCGGAAAAAATAAAATCGTTTCCCGTTATTGGAACTGCAGCAAAGCTGGAATTTGAACCTCAGTAAAACTGGAATTGAACTGCAGTAAAACTGGAATTGAAAATAAGAGCAAGAATTAGAAATAAAAAAATCCACTCTTGACAAATTAAGTTCAGAGTGGATTTTTCTTTTAATCAAGTTTTCTTTTAATCAAACTTTCTTTTGATTGAACTAATTTTTTTTGATCAAACTTTTTCTTGATCAAACTTTCTTTTTTATCGGGCTGTTCCGATCATCGAGCTGTTCCGTTTTAGTAGGTTTTTCTGTTTTAGTGAGCTTTTCTTTTATCAGCGAATTGCTCTCTTTGTCAGCTAACTTGGCAGCTCAATTTATTTTTTCATCAGCAGTTTGATGATTTCGCCTACATACGTACGGGGTTGTCCGGCCTGGGGAGTGGCTCCAGCAGGCAACTTCTTACATTCTATGATTACCAGCGGTTCGCTGTTAGGCTGTTTTGAATCGTACAGTTTCAGTTTGTAGCTGTCGGCTTTTTCGATAGCTTCATAAGGCTGTTCGGCAGAAAGCGTGCAGTAGGCCACGGCTTTACCCGACTGATAACCCAGTGCACCACCGGCGTTGGCCGTCATGTTGGTCATGTTGAAAGCATCCTTTCCGATGCTGATTACCAGCGTGCTGCTGCCCATGAGTGCATATACATTACCCGGAATTTGCTTCAAGTCCACTTCAATATATGCAGGCATTTCAGCAGAAACCTTGTTCTTTTGCGCAGCGTTCACTTGTGTATTGCTTGCATTGTTTGCATTGTTCACCTGTTGAGCAGGCTCTGCTGCAGCCACCTTCACTTCAGTTTGCTTGTCGGCAGCACCGATTACAATCGGACCGGCAGCTGTAACGTAGTCGGGCACCAGTTTTTCTTCCTCCTCTTTCTTCTTTTTCTTGCTTTCCACTCTCGGACGGGTATCTTTCGCTCCGAAGGCCACCGCTACATCCATGAACGCATCATCGGCAAAGTCCACCGTATTTCTGCGCCATTTAGCCAGTCCGCGGATTAGTTTTGTTTTGGCCTTGTTCAGTGCATATTTGTCTGTAATCCATTCTTCAGCCTTGTATTTTTCCGTTTCGCGATACGTAAAGCGGATTTTCTCTAGTTCCACCAGGCAGCTTCCTGTCTTGGCAGTAACTGTCAGCTGATAATTGATAAGCGTGCGGTCCAGCGAGAGGGCACTGGAGCTGAAAACAATCCACTCTTCGCCGATGCCGGCAATCGTGCCCTGTTCCTTGTTGGTGTAGACCACGCGGCTGTTTGTGTTGCCGTTTTCTTTCAGTCGTTCGGTCATCCACTGCATGAGGGTGTTGTAGATTTCCTCCCGGCTCATTCCCGGAATCTGGAATTCTTTTGAAAACACCACTTTTCCATCTACTTCGGGCACGGCTCCTGCAAGATATCTGGAGTCATCTCTTTTTTCTTTGGCTGTTTCTGCTTTCATCGCCATGGGCAAGGCCAGGAGCAGAGCAAGAAACAGAATTGTCAGTTTATTCATAATAATAAATGTGTTTATAGATAAATTCTTTATAATAAATGTATTTACAGATAAATACCTTTTGGGCATGTGCTGTTGGATAATTCCACATGTATAGGCGCAAATATAGCAGTTTTTTTTATTCTATGCTTTGCAGATAGGTCAATATTACATAAATCGCTCTTTCTATCCTTAAAAATGAAGAAACATGCATACTCATTTCAGCATGTTAGGTTTTGAACCGCCCCCGTTTTGCCTCTCATCCATGTAGCAGCATCATATCAGTCTATATATTGCGGCAACGTATCAGTCTATATATTAATGTATGCTGATAGATTGTTTCAAGAGAAACTATTTGTTTTTCAATTAAAATAATGCATAAAAACGGGTAAAAAGGGTTTTAAATGAAAATTTCTGCACAAATAATTAGCGCGTGTGCAATTTTGTTGTACCTTTGTGCCCGAATTATTAAAAAGTGTTTTAGATGAGAAAAATTTCATTGATTGGATTGGTGATGTTAATCGTTTCAATTCCAACTTTTGCTGGTGATTATTTAACAAATACCAATCAACATGCTACCTATTTGCGCATGGTTGCGCGTGGCGCTTCTATTGATGTAGACGGTGTATATTACAATCCTGCCGGTTTGGCATTCCTTCCGAAAGACGGTGTTCAGCTTTCTCTGACCGTACAAAGTGCTTTCCAGAAACGTATGATTGATGCTACAAGTTCGCTGTGGACTATGGACGGCAAAAACTCTACCCGCAACTATGAAGGTAAGGCTTCTGCTCCGGTGATTCCTTCTTTCCATGGTGTGTGGAAAACAGGCAAATGGGCTGTATCGGGTGCCTTCTCTATTACCGGCGGTGGCGGTAAAGCCTCTTTCGACCGCGGTCTTCCGATGTTTGATGCAGGAGCTATCGGCATGGTAACGAAAGAAAGCATGGGTCGTTTGAAGCCTTCCATGTATAATATCAATTCAGCTATGGAAGGTCGTCAGTATATTTTCGGTGCCCAACTGGGGTTGAGCCGTAAGATCAACGACCATATCGCCGTATATGTGGGTGCACGTATGAATTATTTCACTGGCGGTTACAAGGGTTTCTTGAACATTTCGCTGAAAGACGGAGTGGCCGACAAGCTGGTGCAGGACATGATTGGACAGCTGGTACAAGGCGGTATACCATTGGAGCAGGCTCAACAAGTGGTTTCTCAGAAAGCAGGAGAAATGATGAAGAAACTGGATGATTCAAAAATCGATTTGGACTGCGACCAGACCGGTTGGGGATTGACTCCTATCTTGGGTGTAGACGTGAAGTTCGGCAAGTTGAACTTGGCTGCCAAATATGAATTCAAAGCCAATATGAACATTGAGAACGATACTCGTACGCTGAACTATCCACAAGGTGCAGAGCCTTTCATGGCTCCGTTTAAGGATGGTGTAAACACTCCGAGCGATATTCCGGCTTTCTTTTCTGTAGCTGCCGGCTATGAGTTTCTGCCTTGCCTGCGTGCATCGGTAGAGTACCACTTCTTCGACGATAAGCATGCCGGTATGGCTGGAGGCAAGGAAAACTACCTCAAGCACGGCACACACGAATACCTGGCAGGTGTAGAATGGGACATCGATAAGTTCATGACTGTCAGCGGTGGTTTTCAGAAAACCAACTACGGATTGAGCGATGAGTTCCAAGGTGATACAAGCTTCTCTTGCGACTCTTACTCACTGGGCTTCGGTGCTCGCCTGAACCTGACGAAAGCGCTGAGCGTGGATGTGGCTTATTTCTGGTCGAAATATAGCGATTATACGAAGGAACAGCCGCGTAAGGATATGCTTGTTTCAATGAAACAGCCCGTGGATGGCGATCAGGATGTATATGGCCGCACAAACAAGGTGTTTGGTGTAAGTGTGAATTACAAATTTTAATTGGTGGAACTTTTTGAGCGTTCGAAAACTCCATAGCTCAATTATAACGTTAGTAATGTAATTGGAAAGGGAGGTAGTGGCTTAGGCTGCTATCTCCCTTTTCTTATCATTACAATTGATGAATTGACTCTTTTATTATTGATGAATGACTCTTTCTGATTCAAAGTCTTTCTAGTTCAACAACTTTTTTTATTCAAAGTCTTTCTGATTCAACAGCTTTCTGATTTATCCGTTTATTGTTTTTATCCGTTTTTAGTTTTTATCCGTTTTTAATTTTTAGCTTCATCCGTTCCGCTTCAGTTGTCAGAAAGAATACTGCACCAGCAGATTGATTCGGTTGGCATGGCGGGTGCGGTACTGGAAGTCAGCCCGCCATCCGCGCAAGTATTCCACTCCCACCTGCAGATTGCTGTTGATGTTGCAGAAGGCATTGGTGGCCAGATACTGCCCTTTCCGGTAGGCGAGCGGCTGGGTGCTTGGATATCCGTTTTCGCTGTAGAGGCGGCAGAGGTTGTAGGTGGCCGACACGAAGAATGCCGGACAGAAGTTGTACTGTGCACTAGCATACCACCCCAGCATCGGCAACGTCTGCATCTTGCCTTCTTCCTGCGGATGGGGCACTGCATCTGCATTCAGACAGCTGATGTCGTTGAGAAACGAGCCGATGCCCCGTCCGTAGTTGAACTGACCATACATCTGCAGCTGCGGTGTGAGGTGAAAGGTCGTAGAAGCCTGCACGCCGAATCCTGTGAGGTTACAGGTCTTTTCAGACACCCGGTTCTGATACGTGAGATTGCGCAAGATACCACCCAGCTTCACATGATTTTCTCCGTTCCAGCTATACCCTGCCGACAGAGCAAAGTCGGGCATCCGCTGCGTGTTCACCGCTGTGTAGCTGTCCGTTGTCGCATTTATCTGCGGCATCTCCATTGATACCCCTATCTTCCAGTGCTTCACCTTGTCGAATACATAGCTCAGCTGCGTGGTGCGGTAGAACACCGATCCGTTCGGTCCGGCAAAGTCGATGGTAGGAGGGAGGGCCGCCGCATCCGTGAACAGACCATAATTATAACCGATGGTAAAGCCTAAAAACTGGATGTACGCATTGTGCAGCTTGAACGCGCGTCCAGTGCCCCGGAAATTTCCGGCTGTATACACCACGAAGTCGCCCAAATGCCGGGTGTGTCCCACCAGCTTGAGGAAAAGCGTAGAAGTGGTGGCATCCATCTGAAACTGCCGCCGGGCAAAGTCGGCCTTATCCCCCTGCGAAATCAGCGCCGGATAGAAATCGATGTTTCTCACGATGCCGTTCCAGTCATATTCGGCCGTAGTCCGCACATAGCCGCCCAGTCCTAAGGCAAACTTTCCCTTTTGGTCGGTCAGCAGAAAGCGAGGCGCCTTCGGATCGTGAAAACGCATCTGTTCGCGGTTGTTCATAATGTTGATAATCGTACCGTTTCCCTGTTCGCTCGAAATGAAGAAGATGGAATTGGGCTCGTCAATTACTACTTTTTGTGCCCGGCTGCTGTCCGGATATGCGAACAGAGTCAGCAGCAGAGCCGCCCGAAATAAGATTTTTTTCATTACATTCAAAGTTTAGGTTATGTTAAGTGAGTTTCGGATATCGAGTGATGTTGTCCCCCAAAACAAATCAAAAGCGGAAAAGTTGCCCGATTCTTTCTTTTAACACCTCTTTCTTTCCCCTTCTTTCTTTCCCCTTTTTTCTTTTCCGTCTTTCTTCTTTCCTCTTTTCCTCTTCTCCTTCTTTTTCCTTTTCTATTTTTCTTCTTTCCCTTCTTTCTCCTTTGGTCTTACTGTTAAAAAACAGCTCATCAGCAGCATCCGGTTGGATAAGTCAAACTTTTCTGCTATCTTTGCCGCCCAATAAAAACATGTGATGCCGTGAATAGCGGTCGTGTATTCTAGAACACCACGTAAAAAACAGGAGTAATGAAAGAAAAAGTATCTGTACCCTTTATGCTGCTGGGCATTTTGTTCAATGTCTGTCTGATAGCAGCCAACCTTCTCGAAACCAAAGTTATCCAACTGGGCAGCCTCACGGTTACTGCCGGATTGCTGGTTTTCCCCATATCCTATATCATCAACGACTGCATTGCCGAAGTGTGGGGATTCAAGAAAGCCCGTCTCATCATCTGGAGCGGTTTTGTGATGAACTTCTTCGTAGTCAGCCTCGGGCTGATAGCTGTAGCCCTGCCTGCCGCCCCCTTTTGGGATGGAGAAGAGCATTTCGACTTCGTCTTCGGTATGGCTCCCCGCATCGTAGCCGCCAGTCTGATGGCCTTTCTGGTGGGGTCATTCCTCAATGCTTATGTCATGAGCAAAATGAAAGTGGCCAGCGGGGGCCGTCATTTTTCCGCCCGCGCCATCCTCTCCACTGTGGTAGGGGAGACAGCCGACTCGCTCATCTTCTTTCCCGTAGCCTTTGGGGGCATCATTGCATGGAAAGAACTGCTGCTGATGATGGGCATCCAGATTGTGATGAAATCGATGTATGAGGTCATCATCCTGCCCGTTACCATCCGAGTAGTGGGTGTCATCAAGCGCATCGACGGCAGCGATGTTTACGATACAGCCATCTCATATAAAGTATGGAAGGTGAAGGAAATCTAAGAATCCTACATTCAGAATCCTACATCCTACATTCAGAATCCAACATTTAGAATCCTACATTTAAAATCGTAAATCATAAAACGTAAAACGTAAATCGTAAATTCTCAATTCTAAAATATAATCAGTATGAACAGAGAAACAGCTTTGGTTGTGTTCAGTGGTGGACAAGATTCCACCACCTGCCTTTTTTGGGCCAAACGTCAGTTTAAGAAAGTAGTAGCCTTGAGTTTTCTGTACGGACAGAAGCATCAGAAGGAAGTGGAACTGGCCCGCGAGATTGCCCGCAAGGCCGAAGTGGAGTTTGACGTGATGGATGTGTCTTTTATCGGACAGCTGGGCCGCAATTCGCTCACCGATTCCACCCTCACGATGGACGAAACGAAGCCGGCCGACAGTGTGCCCAATACCTTTGTGCCCGGTCGTAACCTCTTTTTCCTGAGCATCGCTGCCGTGTATGCCCGCGAACGGGGCATCAACCATCTCGTTACCGGTGTGTCTCAGACCGATTTCAGCGGCTATCCCGACTGCCGCGACAATTTCATCAAGTCGCTGAATGTGACGTTGAACCTTGCCATGGATGAGCAGTTTGTTATCCACACTCCGCTGATGTGGATTGATAAGGCCGAAACGTGGGCGCTGGCTGATGAGCTCGGAGTGCTCGACCTCGTGCGTCATGAAACCTTGACGTGCTACAACGGCATTCAAGGAGATGGTTGTGGACATTGCCCTGCCTGCACGCTTCGCCGCGAAGGACTGGAGAAGTACCTGCAGAGCAAAGCCAACTGATCATAAGAACAGATTTTCAGAAATAGAACGAGAATTGTTTTTTCTGAAACAGACCGAGAGCTGTTTTCAGAAATAGAACGAGATCCGTTTTAGAAACAGTATAAATCACTGTTTTCTGAAAGCAGCATAAGAATCGTTTGCAAAAACTAAAAAAATAAATAAACAAAGAGAATGACTGAATTAAAAGACCAACTCTCCCTTCTGGGAAGAAAGACGGAGTATAAGCAAGATTATGCTCCCGAAGTGCTGGAGGCGTTCGACAACAAGCATCCTGAAAACGACTACTGGGTGCGTTTCAACTGCCCCGAGTTTACGAGCCTGTGTCCCATTACCGGACAGCCCGACTTTGCTGAAATCCGTATCAGCTACATCCCCGATGTCAAGATGGTGGAAAGCAAGAGTCTGAAACTCTATCTTTTCAGTTTCCGCAATCACGGAGCCTTTCATGAAGACTGCGTCAATATCATCATGAAAGACCTCATCCGCTTGATGAATCCCAAATACATTGAAGTAACCGGCCTGTTCACTCCCCGCGGCGGCATTTCCATTTATCCCTATGCCAATTACGGACGTCCGGGCACCCGGTTCGAGCAGCTCGCTCTGCAGCGTCTTGCTTCGCACGAATAAGTTATTTTTTTGAAAGCAGAGTTCTCCGGGCTCTGCTTTTTCAGCAAACAAAATCTGCTTTTTTTCAGCAAACAAAAATCTGCTTGCTGCGGGCATTGTTCTGATTTTCAGTAATAGTTGTTGCAGAAATGAACTTGCAGGTTTGGGTCTCATCTATTCATGATGATACGGCCCTCCGGCAAGAATCGTCATGGCCCGGTAGATCTGCTCCACGAAGATGAGGCGGATCATCTGATGCGAAAACGTCATCTTCGACATCGAAATCTTTTCATGAGCCGCCCGGTACACCTTCTCCGAAAAGCCGTAAGGGCCGCCGATGATGAACACCAGGCGCTTGTTGACCGTATTCATCTTCCGCTTCATGTAGTCGGCAAACTCCACCGAGCGCATCTCCTTGCCGTGCTCGTCGAGCAGCACCACCACATCCCCCGGCTGGAGCGCTTTCAGAATCAGCTCCCCTTCCTTTTCTTTCTGCACCTCCTCCGAGAGGCTCTTCGTATTCTTCAGCTCCGGAATCACCTCCATGTCGAACCCGATATAGCGTTTGGTACGGGTCACATAGTCATTGATAGCCGTAATGTAATGTTGTTCCACGGTGCGTCCCACCACGAGTAAAGTAGTCTTCATAAGAAATCTATTATAAATAGGGATTCATTTCAATTTATTTCATTCGGAGCACAAAAATAGACAAATTTTATGGAATTCTGCAATATTTGCTTACCTTTGCCTATCATTAGTTGGCAGTATAAGTCTTTATACTTCAACTTAAAAAGATTGCGAATATGAAAAAACGAATGCTTGCAGGAATCGTTGCACTGCTTCTCTGTATCCCTCTTGTCCTGGCACAGGAGATACCCGAGGACGTAGTGTCGGCATTCAGCGCAGGAAAGGCAGCAGATCTGGCCCGGTATTTCGGAGATAAGGTGACGCTGGTTTTCCAGGGCAACTCCCGCCAGATGGACAAGCAGAAAGCTACTGCCGCCCTGCAGGAGTTCTTTGCAAAGAAGAAAGTAAAAGGATTCAGTGTGAACCATCAGGGCCGGCGCGACGAGTCGAGCTTCCTCATTGGCACGCTGAACACACAGCAGGAAAAATTCCGCGTGAATTGTTTCCTGAGGAGAGTGCAGGATAAATGTTTAATACATCAAATAAGGATTGATAAAATCAACGAATAATGAGTAAAGAAAAAGAACTGATCGACAAACTGATCGATCTTGCTTTTGCAGAAGATATAGGTGATGGTGACCACACCACCCTTTCGTGTATTCCCGCCACAGCGATGGGCAAGTCTAAACTGCTGATCAAGGAAGCCGGTGTGCTGGCCGGCATCGAAGTGGCCAAGGAGATTTTCCACCGTTTCGACCCCACCATGCAGGTGGAAGTGCTCATCGAAGACGGGGCTGAGGTGAAACCCGGCGACGTGGCCATGGTAGTGGAAGGCAAAGTGCAGTCATTGCTTCAGACAGAGCGTCTGATGCTCAACGTGATGCAGCGCATGAGCGGCATCGCCACGATGACACGCAAGTATGTGAAACAGCTCGAAGGCACCCGCACCCGCGTGCTCGATACCCGCAAGACCACTCCGGGTATGCGTATCCTCGAAAAGATGGCGGTGAAGATCGGCGGCGGCGTGAACCACCGCATCGGTCTGTTCGACATGATTCTGCTCAAGGACAACCACGTGGACTTTGCCGGAGGTATCGACAAGGCCATTACCCGTGCCAAGGACTACTGCCGCGAAAAGGGCAAAGATCTCAAGATTGAAATCGAGGTGCGCAGCTTCGACGAACTGCAGCAGGTGCTCTCTTTGGGCGGTGTAGACCGTATCATGTTCGACAACTTTACACCTGAAATGACCCGCAAGGCAGTGGAAATGGTGGGCGGACGCTACGAGACCGAATCATCGGGCGGCATCACCTTCGACACGCTGCGCGACTATGCCGAATGTGGCGTAGACTTCATCTCTGTGGGTGCGCTCACTCACTCGGTGAAGGGACTGGATATGAGCTTTAAAGCTTGTTGATTTATTTATATTGAGATTCACCCCAGCGGGAGACACTTTCTCGTCTGGGGTGAATTACTTTATTCTTTAACTTCTTTTAGCAGTACGCATGGCCGCATTTTTGCAGTCATCACGTCTGACAGATAAAAGGGTTTGCTTTGCTCAGATGAAAAGAGTATTTTGCTCAGACAAAAAGAGTATTTTGCTCAGATGAAGAGCTCGCTTTGCTCAGACAGAAGGGCTTGCCTTGCTCAGATAGAAAAGAAATTCGCAGCCCGCGCAGGTGGGCGGAGTGGCCACCGTGCTCACCCGGCGCCCCCACGGATCTGAATTTGCTTTGCGGACTCCGCATGACCTATTAATACCTTTATAGCAATATAGCAATGATGAAAAATACTTTGATACTATCCGCTTTGCTGCTCTCCCTGATGATGTTCGTCGGCGGATGCAGCCACGTAGAAATGGATTACACCAATCCCGACGTGGACCTTTTTGTGAAGCAGCTCAAGGCTGGCACCTACAACGTGAAAAATGAGAAAGGGGTGGTGGTGGTTCCTCTTTTCGAGGAAAAACACATCCCTCAGCTGCTCGGCTATGCCGACGACCTCAGCATCATCCCCTCTTTCCCTACAGTCTACACGGCCGGCAACGGTAAAATCCGTCTGGGCGAATGCATGCTCTGGATTGTAGAGTCCATCCGGCAGGGCACGGCTCCGTCCATGGGCTGCAAGATGGTGCTGGCAGGAGCCGAGAATTACGAACCTATCTACTTCCTCACCGACGAGGAGGTGCTCGATGCCGTGGCGCTTTACCGCGGATGGTGGGAGCAACGGAAACTGCCCCGCACCCGCTGGACCATCGACCCTTGTCATGACAATCCGCTCTGCGGCTCCGGCTATCGCTGGTGGTAGGGGCTCCGGCTGCTCTTATTTTATCTTTTTTTCGCAGGCTTATGAACAGAATAACTTCTCTATTCGGAATCCGATACCCCATTATTCAGGGAGGGATGGTGTGGTGCAGCGGCTGGCGTCTTGCCGCTGCGGTGAGCAATGCAGGCGGACTGGGTCTGGTGGGTGCAGGCTCCATGCATCCCGACACCCTGCGCCATCACATCCGTCAGTGCAAGGCAGCCACGCCTTTTCCCTTCGGCGTGAACGTGCCGCTCATCTATCCGCAGGTGGAAGAAATAATGCAGCTCTTAGTGGAGGAGCAGGTGAAGATTGTGTTTACCTCGGCCGGCAATCCCAAGACGTGGACTCCCTGGCTCAAAGAGCACGGCATCACCGTGGTGCATGTCGTTTCCTCTTCCCGCTTTGCCGTGAAATGCCAGGAAGCCGGTGTGGATGCCGTGGTGGCCGAAGGCTTCGAAGCGGGCGGACACAACGGGCGGGAAGAAACCACCACCTTCTGTCTGCTGCCCGGCGTGCGCTCGGCTGTGGCGCTTCCTCTCATAGCTGCTGGCGGCATCGCCACGGGCGAAGGCATACTGGCTGCCATGGCGCTGGGAGCTGAGGGAGTGCAGATAGGCACCCGCTTTGCTTTGACGCAGGAGAGCTCTGCCAGCACTCCGTTCAAGGAACGCTGTCTGCGCTTGGGAGAGGGCGACACGAAGCTTCTTCTCAAGAAACTGGTGCCCACCCGGCTGGTGAAAAACTCCTTCCGTGATGCTGTGGAGGCGGCCGAAGACCGCGGTGCTGCCGTGGAAGAACTGAAGACGCTCTTGGGCAGGGGACGTGCTAAGAAGGGTATTTTTGAGGGAGATCTGGACGAAGGTGAGCTGGAGATAGGGCAGGCGGCTGCGCTTGTCCACCGCTTGCAGCCCGTGAGCGAAGTGATGGCCGAGCTCGTATCTTCATTCGAAGAAGCTGCCCGGCGCACTTATCGTTGGGATTGAATCCGGATTTTGCAACTGACACAACTGTCACAACTGATTGGGATGAATACTGCTGCCATGCTGAATACTGCTGATTGGGATGAATGCAGCTTTGGTGCTGGATGCAGCTGGTTGGGATGAATCCAGCATCCATAGAAAGGCTGGTGGATTGGAAAAAACTGAAACAGTGTTGTAATATCCGGATGTATTTCCTGTTCTTTTAGTTTTTGATTAACAAGAATTAAGACTCAGATTTGCGCTGCTCAGCATTATAACCTTTATATTTGCAGTGCAAATCAGGTTTATACCTGAGGGGAAATTACATTACCTCGGCAATTCGACATGGCTCCGGCTGTGGTTGAAAGTAATGGGACGGCTCTTTTCTCCTTAAAATTACATGTTAGTAAGTACTGCGTCCCGTCTTGCAGGAATGATTAACAAGACTTCTTCCTTGAAAGAAGTCCTATGCAATTATTCTATGGCAAGTACAGTTGTTTTAAATCATATATTGTATACATCGTTGGCTGCATTTAGCCGCCGGATTAGCCTGTCAATAGCAGGTTGTCTGCATCCTTTATCACGGCAAGTTCACACCTGCAGTGTGTTTCATTCTATCTGTAGCTTTCGTATGTTCATGTGGGAGAAATCATTATTGGGGAGAATATAGCAGGGAAAAAACGTCACAAAATAAATATAAAGTTAGGGATTTTTGTTTGTAATCGAAATGCTCGAATGTAATCGGAATTTGCATGAGTGCACAGGGGGAAAGTTGCACGGGGGAAAAAAGTTGCACAAGGGAAGTTGCACAGGGGGATTTTTTTATTATAATACTTTGTTATATTTGTAGTGCATATTGTATGATATGTTTGATTCATTGTTGAGGCAAGTAGAAATATGTAACCTTTGCAGGTTATTATGATTTAGATGCTGGGAATGGAGAATTAACTTTTTATTTTAAGACTATGGACTATATTTTTATTGCGGCTATCTATTTGCTGAATATAGCTGTATTATATCATATAATTACATCTTGCGATACCACTTTTATGAAAGTGATTTATTCGTTGCTGGTTTTTCTTATTCCGATTATAGGAATTGCAGTTTTTTACTTTATAAAACATGTCTTGAATCGGGACAGAAGAAATCTTTAAGAATTAACTCAACGGGTTCATAACGTGTTTATGGAAGTATCTGTTACAAAGCAAATTCGTAATTTTAAAAAATAGTGCGTATGAGAAATTGTATTTTTTCCATTTTAGCTTTGGGTTTTCCAAAGTGAATAGAAATTGGCTGACTGAACGGGAAACTGGCGCAGGCTGAGGGGATGAAAAAATAGGGTAAAAAAATAGGGTGAAAAAAATAAGGTATTGAAAACCGGCGGATGGAGTTTCAATACCTTATTTTTTGTTTTTAATCAAAGAGGCTTTCCGGCTTTTCTCTGCCGGATGCTTTTCAGTTCAGCAAGCCCGGGTTGGCTTCGATGGCAGCCTGCGGGATGCGCAGCGTATAGCGGGCATCGTCCTGCTCCAGCACATAGCGTTTGTCCTTCACCGTCTTTTCGATGCGCCCACGGGTGGTGCGGCGCAAGTCGAACCAGCGGTGGCCTTCCACGGCCAGTTCGCGGGCGCGCTCGCTGAGGATTTCGGTGAGCAGGGCATCAGCCGAGAGCTGCTCCACCGTTTTCTTCTTTGCTGCATAGCCTGCGGCAGTGTAGCGCTTCTCCATCAGCTGCAGCAGTCGCTGGCGGGCAGCGGGCAGCCGGTTCAGGCGGGCAGCAGCTTCGGCAGCCGTGAGGTAGAGCTCGCCGGTGCGGAAGGTGCACTTCTGCTCGGCTTTGCCGCTCTTGATGGAGATGGTGTGGCCTTCTTCGCTCCGGGTGAAGTACTTGCCCAGACGCAGGTCGGCACCGGCATCGTAGGTAGCGATAAAGGCCGGAGTGAGGATCAGCGCCGAGGTAACGTCATCGTTGAACAGCTCGTAGGCGGTGATCATCTCTGCCGAACGGTAATCGCACGGCAGCTTGCAGTCTTTCTTGTTCAGGTCTTCCAGCGCCGGTTGCTGGGCCAGCACCCGTTCGGCTGCGTTGTAGGCTTCTTCCCACTGGCCCATGTACAGGCGCACGCGGGCTTCCATGGCATCTACTGCGCGGGCAGAGAAGCGGTAGCGGTAGGGCTCTTCCCACTGCTGGCGGTTCATGAGGGCGCGTGCCTGCTCGATGTCGCTGAGGATGGTGCTGTACACCTCACTCACGGTGCTGCGCACGGGCACTTCTTCGAGGTCGAGGCTGAGCTTCACGGGCACCGCTTTCGTGTCGGGAGCGCCCGGCTTGGTGTACGGCTGGCCGTAAAGGTTGACCAGTGTGAAGTGCATGTAGGCTCTCAGCAGGTGGGCTTCTCCCATCAGCTGGTGGATGTCGTCCAGGCTGCCTTCCGTCATCTTTTCGCCTTTGTCGATGATGGCATTGGCATAGAAGATGTTGGTGTAGTATTTGTCCCAGGTAAACTCGCGGGTACCTGCCTTGGGATGGAGGTCGTTCCAGATCTCAATCTCCCCGTAGGTGTTGAATGAGGTGGTGCTCGAAGGGTTCACCTGTGCCAGGTCGGTGCGCAGCTCGGTCACAGCCTTGTCCATCAGCTTGGTGTCATACACCGTGGTGAGCAGGGCGCGGTGTTCGGCCAGCGAGTTGGGAATCACCTTTCCCACAGGCTGGATGTCGAGATAGCTGTCGCACGAGGCCAGCAGCAGGCTTCCTGCCATCAGCATGCCTGCCATCAGCTTTCCTATTTTAGTTCTATTTTTCATTTTCTTCATTTTCTTTTCTACCTTAATTTATTGTTTAATGGGGGCCTTTTCAAACTCGTTTGGGCCCTTTTCTCTGCCTCTTAGAAATTGAGGCTGAGATTGAACGTAACCGACTTCGGAACGGGCGTGGAGTAGAGGTTGCTCATCGACTCCGGGTCCATGTAGTTCTTGTAGCTGGAGCCGAACACCAGCAGGTTACGTCCCTCGATGCCCACGGTAGCACTGCCGATGTGCAGCGACTGCAGCCACTGGGACGGCAGACGGTAGGCCAGGCGCACGTTCTGCAGGCGCACGTAGCTCAGACGGCGTGTCCAGATATCGAGCGACTTGTAGATGTCGCGGCGGGTGCTGAACAGGTAATAGTCGGCCGGGTTGGTGTTGTAGGTGGCCAGTGCCGGCAGCGAGCCGTTTTTGTTGGCAGGCGTCCAGCGGTTCAGCACGTCGCGGTTCATGTTGATGCCCGGGTCAAGGTCGGAAACCAGATACGAAGGCGTGGTCTGCACGTGTGCCCCCAGCGTGTAGCTGAAGTTTACGTTCAGCTCCCAGCCCCGGTAGTTGAACGTATTCATCAGTCCGCCCGTGTAGGGAGCATCCGTGGTGCCCGCATAGCGGTAGAAATTACGTATTTCCTCCGTGGAAGCCCCGATGGAATAGATGCCGTCGAGGTTGCCGCTGGGCTGCATGCGGAACAGCTCGTCCACGGTTACCGCCCGGCCGTCCTTGTCTTCCAGCAGAATCTGTCCCGTTTCCGGATGGATGCCCTTCGTCTTGATGTTGAACACCGCACCCACGGGATGTCCCTCCAGGCTCGGCGTCGTCTGGTTCTTGTCCGTCATCACCCGCAGCACCTTGTTCTGGTTGTAGGCAAAGTTGAACGACGTGTACCACGAGAAATGCTTGGTGGTGATGTTGCGTGTCTGCAGGTTCACCTCCACCCCTTGGTTCGACATGCTGGCCCAGTTGATAGCCATGCTTTCAAATCCGTTCTCAAGCGGCAGCATCTTGTAGCCGATGAGGTCGGTACCCTTGCGGTAGTAATAGTCGAGGCTGAAGTTGATGGCCTGATTGAGCACAGCCAGATCGAGCCCCACATTGTAGGACGTTGTCTTCTCCCAGCGCAGTTTGCTGTTGGGCGCACTGTCGATGGTGATATAGTCTTCAAACGCACCCGGCAGCAGGCTCGTGTTTTTGTAGCTACCCAGCAGGAAGGGCGACGTGTTCTTGTCGATGTTTCCCTGGATACCGTATGACAGGCGCAGTGCGAGGTTGTCTATCCACTTCTGGTGCTGCTGGATAAAGGGCTCGCTCGACAGACGCCACAGTCCGCTCACCGAGTAGATGGGCAGGAAGCGGTATTTCTTATCCACTCCGAAGAGGTCGGACCCGTCCATACGGATGCTTCCGCCCAGCGTGTAGCGGCCTAAGAGCGAATACGACCCGTTGGCAAAGAACGACGCATAGGCGTTCTCGCGGTAGATTTCATTCTTCAGTTTCCAGCGGCTCTCGTTGGCCTGAGCCTCGTCCTTGAAGTTGAGGTTCTTGAAGTTGAGCGTCTTGGGGTCGTAGCCGTAGCCCGTCGATACGTGGTTTTCATACCAGTTTTTGCGGATTTCCGAGCCCGCCATGATCTGCACGTCGTGGATATCGGCAAAGGTGTTCTTGTATTCACCCTGCGTCTTCCAGGTAATCTGTGAGGTGGTGGCTGCCGTATTCTTCAGCATGCCGCCTTCGGGAATGATATACTTCTTCACCCCGTCCTTGTAGAACGTGTTCGATTCGCGCTGGTTGCGCATGTTGAAGCTGTTCATGCCCACATACTCCTCCTGCGAGAGCTGTTCCCACTGCACACCGATCTGCGAAGTGAGCTTCCACTGGTCATTGAAGCGCAATTCCACGTCGAAGATGGAGTTGACCGCCGTGTTGATGGCCTCCTTGCTGGTGTTGGCCCGTTCCTCAAAGATGTTGAATCCGCGCTTCAGGTCGGTTTCCGAACCCGTCACGTCGTAATCGTAGAGGTAGCCTCCCGCCGCATCAAACGGCTCGAAGTAAGGATTGGCAATGCGCGAGTAGTACACCGGGTTGGTGAGTCCGTATGTATCCGTCATGAACGATGTGTTCTTGCGGCGGTTGGCAAACACCGACAGCCCCACCTTCAGCAGCTTGCTGAGCTGGTAGCTGGTCTTGCTCGTGAGGTTGAAACGGCTCATGCTCACCCCCGGCACGTTGCTGTTCTCGCGGGTAAAGCCCAGCGAGTTGTAGTAGGTCACCTTCTCGCCTCCGCCCGACAGGCTGAGGTTGTATTCCTGCGTCAGCGCATCCTGGAAGAGAATGTCGTTCCAGTCGGTATGGATGCCCCGCAGGCGGTTGATTTCAGCCTGAGCCGCCGGAGAGAGTCCGTCCCATCCCTTTTCACGGTACGTGTCGAGCAGGTTGTGCTTCTTCAGAATCTGCGCCACCCCTCCCTTTTCGGGATACACCGGCATGAACATGGCTCCCCAGCCGCCGTAGTCGAACGGCTTCTCCTGCATCAGCTGCAGTTCGAGGTTCACCTTCTCTTCCGATGTGAGCAGGTTGAGGCGCGAGGTATCGAGATTGGGCGTATAAGTCAGCTTCGTGTTGAAGTTCACCACCGGCTTGCCGCTCCGTCCGCGCTTGGTGGTCACCACAATCACCCCGTTGGCCGCGCGCGCACCGTAGATGGCGGTGGCTGCCGCATCCTTCAGGATGGTGATGCTTTCGATGTCGTTGGGGCTGATGCCGGCGATAGACGACTGGCCGATGTTGACAATGTCGTTGTCCGACCCGTTGGCATCCATCTTCGGGATGTCGGTGCCCTCTAAGGGAATGCCGTCGAGCACCCACAGGGGGTCTTGCGTGCCGTTGAGCGAAGCCGTACCGCGGATACGGATACGGGCCGGAGCACCCGGGGTGCCCGTCGTGTTGCTCACAGCCACACCCGCAATCTGGCCGGTCAGTGCCTGGTCGATGCTCTTTGTGGCGCCCACGATGGCATCGGAGAGGTCTACCTTGGTGATGGCTGCCGTCAGTTTGCGGCGTTCCAGGGTCTGATAACCCGTTACCACCACGTCGGCCAGCGTATGTGAAGTGGTCTGCAGCACGATGCGGTAGCTCTTCTTGTCGGCCTGCAGCGGCACCACCTGTTCTTCAAAACCGATGTAGCTGCAGCACAGCTGAGTCACCCCTTCGGGGACAGCCAATGTAAATTTGCCGTCGATATCGGTAATGGTACCGAGCGAGGTTTGCGATGCGCCGATTTTCTCCAGTTCGTCGGCATGTACATACACCGATGCACCGATGAGGGGTTCGTTGTCTTCTCCCGAAAGAACGATACCGGTTACTGTGCGGTCGGCTTGGCCGGCGGACGTCAGTCCTACTTCTCCGGCTGCCGCCAGTCTTACTTCTCCGACCGACAGGGCGCGGCCGGATTGGCTGGCGATGGCTGTGTGGCTTGCCCCACCGGCAAAGGCCGATGAGCAGGCAAACAGACACAGCAAAATGCATAGAAATTTAATTCTCATCCAAAAAATCTGTGGTTTTTAATGAATTCTTATATACTAACAGAATGTATCTTTATATAGAATCCGTAATCAATCCTTAAATACAATCTTTTTCACGTTGCTTACCGGTAGCTTCTTGCTTACCGGATGCCCAGCGCTGTGTTGATGCGCAGAATCATGTCTTCATAATGATAGCGCGTAGCGATGTCCGAGGTGCCGAGGCGGCCTTGCAGCAGCTTCTTGATGCGCAGCAGTTCGCCGCGTTTCACTGAAATGGCATCCGAGATGCGGTTCAGCTGGCTTCCGTAGAAATTGAGTACACGCGGTGCACCCATGCGGTCGGCGGGCTGCAGGGCTCCTGAGTGGGCAGCCTGGTGAAGTGCTTTCTGTTCGGCTGCATAGCAGCTGCAGAAATGCGTAGCATGGTCGAGCAGGAAGTGGTCGTCGGCCAGCTTCTTGTTGATTTTCACCGCTTCGGGTTCGGCAGCAGCCGTGAGCAGCGCATCGAGGAAGTTCTTCTGCAACGAGCGTTCGAGCACGTTCGGAGTGCCGCCGCGTTCGGTGATGCCGAAGAGGCTCTTGTGCAGCCCGTCCATCAGTTCCACCACCGTAAAGGCCTTCTTGCCGTTTACCGATTCATTCTCAATCATGCGCATCAGGCGGTTGTTGCCCAGCAAGTCCCACAGGATGTAGGCCTGTGCATTCTTCAGAATCTGTGTGGGCGCATTCTCCTGCGGTCCCACGGGGGTGTTGCGCAGCAGGTAGGTATATTGTCCCACTTCTGTGTCAAACAGCCAGGCAGGGTAGGTCAGCACTTCATCGAGCAGGAACTTCAACGCTGCCTGCTGCTTCTCTTTCTCTACAAACGTGTAGGTCTTCACGCCGTCGCCCACCGTGGTGTTCTCGATGTAGATACCGCCGATGTTGGCCAGCACATGATAGAGATAATTGTTCCACTGGTTGATGACCGCATAGTACAGACGCGAAGCTTCTTCATACGTCTGCCCCTTTTCGCCCGTAGTGGTCCAAGCCAGGATTTGCGGCACAATGCGCTTGAGGTTGGCAATGCCCAGCTGAGAAGAACGCACCGGGTCGTCGCCCAAGTCCTCGTTCTGTGCACGCGGGTCCACCGCATCGCGCACATCCTGCGCTTCACTGTACTTATAGAGACGGTCGGTGTGGCGGCTCAGGAAATCCATGAGGAGGTCTTTCTCTGCCTCGGGTGTTTCCTTGCCATACCAGCGGTAGCCGTATTCGATGGCAAACAGGTCGTAGGGACCGATGTGCGGAGAGAGCACCTTCACTCCGTCACCCGGCTGCGCCACGTAGTTGAAGCGGGCATAGTCCATGATAGACGAAGCCGTGGAGTGCATGCGCGAGGTGAACGCCTCCGAACGGAGCGAGTCGGTGGGGAACGCCCACGAACCCATCATGTTGTGGCGCAGACCGAGCGAGTGGCCCACCTCATGGCAGGCTACGAAGCGGATGGCATCGCCCATGAGCGCTTCGGGCAGCTGCACCTTGCGGGCATCTTCACACACGGCACCCGTCTGCACGGTGATCCATTCGCGCACCATCGACAGCACATTGTGCCACCACATGATGTCGGCTTCCAGAATCTCGCCCGAGCGGGGGTCGAGCAGCGACGGACCCATGGCATTCTTCTTTTCCGAAGCCGCATACGTCAGCACGGAGTAGTTCACGTCGTCCATGTCGATGTGCATGCTGTCGGTCACCTCCCGCGCCTGAATGGCATTCTTGAAGCCGGCGCGTTCAAACGCTACCTGCCAGTCTTCGATGCCCTTCTTGATGTACGAACGCCACTGGTAGGGAGTGGACTGGTCGATATAGAACACAATGGGCTTGGCAGGCTCCACTAGTTCGCCGCGCAGGTAGGCCGCACGGTCTTCGGGCTTGGGCTCCATGCGCCAGCGAGTGATGTAGTGGGTCTTAGCGGTGCCCTGCTGCGCATCGCTGAAGGTGAGCAGCGGGTTGGTGAAATAGCCCACTTTCTGGTTGTCGAAACGTCCCATCATGGGCTTTTCGGGCAGCAGCAGGATAGACGAGCTGACTTCCACCGTGACGTAGATGGTAGTGGTGCCCTCCGTTACCCGGGTGGTGAGCTCGGAAGTGGCTACCACGTTGTTGGGGAACGACTTGATGGACAGGATGCGCGACAGGTTCTTGATGGCCGACGTGCCCAGGTTGATGTTGGTAAACACGTTGTTGATGCTGGTCTCCGTGCCGTTGTAGATGTCGTTCACCTTGATGACCAAAGCCGTAGAGTCGGCATTGACAGCCTCTATCTTGAACGACGCAATGAGCGGAGAGATGAAGTTGTCCTTCACCGACTGAGAAATGGCATCACCTGCCGGCGAGAGCGGAAGCGGACGTTCCTGGCGGAACATCAGACGGCCGCTGGCTTTGTCCCATTCCATGCTGATCATCTGATTCTCATAGTTTACACCGCGGTTCACTCCGGCTTCGTTGAGCTCCGAAGGAACACGCTGCAGCTTGTTGACTATCAGCAGATGACGGCCAAGCAGGGAGGTGGGCACCTCAAAATAATAATCGTTGTCTTTCTTATGTACGGCAAACATGCCGGGAGTGGTCTGACTACCTTCTGTGAGTTTTTCGTAGTCAGTTTTACTTTTTTCCTCGTTTTTTTCAGCCGGTTTCTTCTTTTTCTTAAACCAGCTCAGACTTTCTGTAGCGGGGATGGATGCATAGGCCGGGCATGTTTCGCTGCTCAGCAATATGCATGCAATGGCCATGGCCATTACTTTTACACACATTCTCATTGATCTCTTTATTTTTATATATGATTAAAAACGTCGCAAAAATAAGCAATTAAATGCTATTTTGCTACCTGAAGAGGGTTTAAAATGACAATTAAAAGATTAATTAACTTGCTTTTTGCTCTTTATTGCTTCCATTTCTCCTTGTTGAATCAGTCGAATCAGTCGAATTAATTAATTAGTTGAATCAGTTGTATCAGTTAATTAGTCGAATCAGTTAATTAGTCGAATCAGTTGTATCAGTTGTGTCAGTTGTATCAGTTGTGTCAGTTGTTGTTTTGATTTTCGCTTTCGAGCAGCTTACTGCAGTTTTGCTGTAGAGCGATATTTCTTTTTTTTCGGAGAATAATGTACATTTGCGGAGAGAATCAGAATTAAGCTGTCTGATATCTGTAATAAAACTGTCTGATATCTGTAATAAAACTGTCGGATATCGGAGTAAAGCAGTCGGATATCGGAAATAAACGGATAAAAGCAGAAAATAAATTGAGTAATAGAATGAGAATAAAAGAATGGGTATTGAAAACAATGATAAAAGGAGGTATGAAGGACTTTCTGCCCAGGCAAATGGCGGCGGGCTGGCTGCTTACTGCCTGCTGTGCCCTCTACGCTCAGCCGAACCTGCATCAGCCGAGTGAGGATCAGTATCAGCAGGACCCGCATCATCATCAGGACTCGCAGGGTTTGCAGGACCCGCAGGATTTGCAGAATCTGCAAGCGGAGGTTGCTGAACGCCCGACGATGGTGCCGCCGTTCGACTTTCCGCTTACGCTGAGCGGAAACTTCGGTGAGCTGCGCTCCAATCATTTCCACGGAGGACTTGATTTCAAGACGGGGGGCGTGGTAGGCAAGCCGGTGCGGGCGTTGGCCGACGGGTATATTTCGCGTATCCGGGTGACGAACGGATCGGGCTATGTGCTCGATGTGCACTATGACAACGGCTATCACACGGTGAATCGCCATCTGGACGGCTTTATGCCGGCTATCGCCCAGCGGGTGGAGATGTTGCAGTATGACTCGGAGAGCTGGGAGGTGGAGATCGTGCCCGAGCCGGACGAGTATCCGGTGAGGCGGGGGGAGCAGATTGCCTGGAGCGGCAATACGGGTTATTCGTTCGGACCGCATCTGCATCTCGACTTGTTTGAAACGGAGTCGGGCGATTATGTGGACCCGATGCCTTTCTTTGCTTCGAAAATCAAGGATACGCGCGCTCCCAAGGCCAGCGGACTGATGGTGTTTCCGCAGCTGGGACGGGGAGTGGTGGACGGACAGCAGAAGCCGAAGGCGGTGGCTCTCGACCGCCAGACACCGGTGCAGGCGTGGGGCCTGATCGGTGTGGGTATCAAGGCGTATGACTATATGGACGGGGTGCACAATCATTACGGGGTGTATTCGGTGGTGCTGGAGGTGGACGGCGAGGAGGTGTTCCGCAGCACGGTGGACCGCTTCTCGCAGGAGGAGAACCGGATGATCAACTCGTGGACGTATGGCAGCTACATGAAGTCGTTTGTCGAACCCGGCAACCGCCTCCGGATGCTGCAGGCGGCTAACGGGCAGCGGGGACTGATCTGCATCGATGAGGAGTGCGATTACCGCTTTGTCTATACGCTCTCGGATGTGTTTGGCAATGTGTCGAAGTGTCGCTTCACGGTGCGCGGACGCAAGCAGCCGGTGCCGGCGGTGGATCGCCTCGACCGGTCGTTTCTGGCTTGGGACCGGGTGAATGTGTTGCAGGATCCGGGATTTCACCTGGTTATCCCCCGCGGGATGCTGTATGACGATTGTCTGCTCAGCCGCTCGCTGAAAACGGATAGTGGGGCGGTGGCGCATACGTATCAGGTGAGCAGCCGGCCGGTGCCGCTGCACGGGGCGGCCAAGCTGCGCATTGCTTTACGCAACCGCCCGGTGGAGGATTCAACGAAGTATTATGTGGCCCGGGTGAATGCGAAGGGCCGGAAATACAGTGTGGGCGGTCGGTATGAAGACGGGGCGCTGGTGGCTTCGGTGCGCGAACTGGGCACGTTTACGGTGGCTGTGGACACGGTGCCGCCGCAGATTACGGCGGTGGGCAAACAGCAGTGGGCCAAGAACAGGAAGGTGGTGTTCCGCCTGAAGGACAAGGAGACGGGTATCGTGTCTTACCGGGGCACCATCGACGGGGAGTTTGCGCTCTTCGGACGCCCCAATATCGTGCAGTCTGTCTGGGAATGTAAGCTGGATGAGAAGCGCTGGCCCCGGAGAGGAAAGCATGTGGTGGAACTCACGGCCACGGATGCCTGCGGCAATACGTCGGTGGTGAGGGAGACGTTCGTCTGGTAACTGTTAAGCTCGTTTTTCTGGTAATTGTTGAACTCGTTTTTTCTGCTTTAACAGCACAAAAAAACAAATAGTAAGAAGGAAGAATTCTACGATTGATAGATGATAGGGAGGAATTGGAATTTTAAAGTAGAAATAGAACAAAGTAGAAATAGAATAAAATTAGGAACTGACTGAGTAAAATCAATTTTTTAAAATATAGTAATATGAAGAAAAAACTCATGTGGTGTGCTGCTTTATTGGTGGCGGCTGTGGCAAACTCGTTTGCCTGTACCAACCTGATTGTCGGCAAGAATGCTTCGGCCGACGGGTCGACTCTTGTTTCCTATTCGGCCGACTCGTACGGGCTGTTTGGTGAACTGTATCATTATCCGGCGGCTACGTACCCCAAGGGCACAATGATGAAAGTGTATGAATGGGATACGGGCAAGTATCTGGGAGAAATTGAGCAGGCACGTCAGACTTACAACGTGATTGGCAATATGAATGAGTTTCAGCTCACGATTGCCGAAACGACTTTCGGGGGTCGTCCGGAACTGTGTGATACGACGGGTATCCTCGATTACGGCAGCCTGATTTATATCGCTCTGCAGCGTTCACGTACGGCCCGTGAGGCCATCAAGGTGATGACCGACCTGGTGCAGGAGTATGGCTACTACAGCAGCGGCGAGTCGTTTACCATTGCCGACCCCAATGAAGTGTGGATCATGGAGATGATCGGCAAGGGACCCGGTATCCGCGGTGCGGTGTGGGTAGCGGTGCGGGTGCCCGATGATTGCATTACGGCGCATGCCAACCATTCACGCATCCATCAGTTTAATATGAGCGATAAGGACAACTGCCTGTATGCACCCGACGTGATTTCTTTTGCCCGAGAAAAGGGATATTTCAGCGGGGTGAACAAGGACTTCAGCTTCTCGCGTGCGTATGCACCGCTCGACTTCGGTGCCCGCCGTTACTGCGAGGCGCGTGTGTGGAGTTTCTACAACCGCTATACCGACCTTGGGAAGGAATTGCTGCCCTACATCCAGGGGGAAACGGATGAGCCGATGCCGCTCTTCGTCAAGCCCAACCGCAAACTTTCGGTGCAGGATGTGCAGCAGATGATGCGCGACCATTATGAGGGTACGCCGCTGGACATTACCAACGATTTCGGTGCAGGTCCCTACAAGACACCCTACCGCCTTTCTCCGCTCGAGTTTGAAGTGGACGGCAAGAAATATTTCAACGAACGCCCCATCTCTACGCAGCAGTCGGCTTTCGTCTTCGTGGCTCAGATGCGTGCTTCGATGCCCGACGCCGTGGGCGGTGTGCTGTGGTTTGGCGTGGATGATGCCAACATGACGGTGTATGTGCCGGTGTATTGCTGTGCTACGAAAGCGCCCGAATGTTACACCCGGGTGAACGGAGCCGACTACATCACTTTCTCTTGGAATTCGGCTTTCTGGATCTACAACTGGGTGGCCAACATGGTGTATCCGCGCTACGACCTGATGATGGGCGATGTGCGCGCTACGCAGCAGGAGATTGAATCGACCTTCCTTCAGGCACAGGCAGGCATCGAACAGACAGCAGCAAGCTTGCTGGAAAAAGACAAGAAGGCGGCTGTGCGGTTCCTCACCAACTACACTCATATGTGTGCGCAAAGCTCGTTTGAAACCTGGAAGCAGCTGGGAACGTTCCTGATTGTGAAATACAACGACGGGGTGGTGAAGCGCGTGAAGAACGGACAGTTTGAACGGAACGAAATCGGTGAGCCGGCCGGCGTTATCCGTCCGGGATATCCTGCCGACTTTTTGAAGGAGTATGTGAAGCAAACCGGAGAAAGATATTTGGTGAAATAAAACGCAATAATCTTTTAATTCGTTAGGTTTTATAAACTTATTCTTTTACATTTGTGAGCTGAACTAGTTTGAAATAATTTATTAACCGTAAAAATAATAATCGAAATGGAAAATCAAGAATTGATCAAGCAGGTTACTGAGAAAGCCGAGAAATGGCTAACCCCGGCTTATGACGCAGAAACTCAGGCCGAAGTGAAACGTATGTTGGCCAGCGAAGATAAGACAGAATTAATTGAAGCTTTCTATAAAGATTTGGAATTCGGTACAGGCGGTCTGCGCGGTATTATGGGCGTGGGCAGCAACCGTATGAATATCTATACAGTGGGTCTGGCTACACAGGGCTTGGCCAACTATCTGAACAAATGTTTTGCAGGTAAAGACCAGATTTCTGTAGTGGTGGGCCATGACTGCCGCAACAACAGCCGTCTCTTTGCCGAGATTTCTGCCGACATTTTCTCTGCCAACGGCATCAAGGTGTATCTGTTTGACGACTTGCGTCCTACTCCGGAGGTGTCTTTCGCTATCCGCCATCTGGGCTGTCAGAGCGGTATCAACATCACTGCCAGCCACAACCCGCGCGAATACAACGGTTACAAGGCGTATTGGGATGACGGTGCTCAGGTGCTGGCTCCGCACGATACGGCTATCATTGATGAGGTGAACAAGGTTTCTGTGGACGATGTGAAGTTTGAAGGCAACAAGGAGCTGATTCAGATTATCGGTGAGGAAGTGGATAAAGTGTACCTGGAAATGGTGCATGGTATCTCTATCGACCCGGAAGTGATCAGCCGTCAGAAAGATTTGAACATTGTTTATACTCCGTTGCACGGTGCCGGACGTACGCTGATTCCGCGCTCGCTGAAGGAATGGGGCTTTGAAAATGTGAACCTCGTGGAACCGCAGATGGTGAAGGACGGTAATTTCCCGACGGTGGTTTCTCCGAACCCTGAAAATGCGGAAGCGCTGACGCTGGCTATCGAACTGGCTAAGAAAATCAATGCGGATATCGTGATGGCCAGTGACCCGGATGCCGACCGTGTGGGTATGGCTTGCAAGGACAAGAAGGGCGAATGGGTGCTGGTCAACGGTAACCAGACCTGTCTGCTGTTCTTGTACTACATCATCAAAAACCGTCTGGCTACGGGCAAGATGCAGCCGGGCGACTTCGTGGTGAAGACTATCGTGACGACCGAACTGATTAAGGCAGTGGCCGACAAGAACAACGTGGAAATGTTCGACTGCTACACAGGCTTCAAGTGGATTGCACGTGAAATTCGTCTGCGCGAAGGCAAACAGCAGTACATCGGTGGCGGTGAGGAAAGCTATGGATTCTTGGCTGAAGACTTTGTGCGCGATAAAGATGCTGTTTCTGCTTGCTCTTTGCTGGCTGAAATCTGTGCTTGGGCCAAAGATCAGGGCAAGACGCTGTATGATATCTTGATGGATATCTATGTGGAATATGGCTTCTCTAAGGAAACAACGGTGAATGTGGTGAAACCGGGTAAGAGCGGTGCTGAAGAAATCAAGGCGATGATGGAAAACTTCCGCGCTAATCCTCCGAAAGAACTGGGTGGCTCGAAAGTGGTGCTGAGCAAAGACTACAAGACTTTGAAGCAGACGGATGCGGAAGGCAATGTATCGGATCTCGATATGCCGGAAACTTCGAACGTGCTGCAGTATTTCACTGGAGACGGAAGCAAGGTATCTGTACGTCCTTCAGGCACTGAACCGAAGATTAAGTTCTACATGGAAGTGAAGGGTCAGATGGGCTGCGCTAATTGCTATGCATCTGCTGAAGCAGAAGCTGTGAAGAAAGTGGAAGCTGTGAAGAAATCGTTGGGTATCTGATCGTTTCTTTCTTAATTACAGAATAGAATGAGGGGGCATCGCTATTGAAGTGATGCCCCCTCTTTTTGCTTTTTCTTCTGAAGTATTCTTCTTCTTTAAAAGTCTTTTTTCTTTAAAAGTCTTTTTTTTGCTGCAGTGTGCTGCTTTGAAGTACTTTTTTCTGAAGTATTCTTCTGCTGCAGTGTGCTGCTTTGAGTCGTTTTATTCCATTGCCGAGGCGTCAAACGAGAGCGGAAGTAAATCGCTTACACTGCGGATTTCATAAATACCTTTCTTGCCATAGAGCAAAACCCGCAGGGGCTGTCCGTAGCGTTTCTCGGTTTCGAGCATGACCTGGCGGCAGGCACCGCAGGGAGGTATGGGGGTGTCGATGAAATCTTTCTCTGTCTTGGCTGCAATGGCCAGGGTATCTACCGGCTGGTCGGGATATTGAGAGTTGGCAAAGAAAAGAGTGGTCCGTTCGGCGCACAATCCCGACGGATAGGCGGCGTTTTCCTGATTTGTTCCTGTCACTACGATTCCGTTGGCCAAGCGTGCGGCTGCACCGACGGAGAACCGGGAGTAAGGTGCATAGCTGCGGCGGGTGGCATCCATCGCGTTGGTCAGCAGTTCCTGATCGCTTTCGCTCAATTCATCATATTGATAGACTTTGACAAGGGTGGAAATTACAAGTTCTTTCATACGCGTTGGGGTATTGGTTTTTACAAATAATGTTACAAAGTTAAAAAAGAGATTGATAATCCCAATTATTTTTCAGATTTTTGTGTGCGATAATAACAGAATGGCAGTTGGTTTTCTCTGCGTTCTTTTCGTTTTTTGTGTACATTCATTTCATGAGTTTGATAAAATGGAGCATTTTTTAAAGCGTTTTTTGTTCTTTTCATTGGCAGTTTGTTTGGCTTGGGGCGCACAAGCTCAGCGCAAAAACAGCCGGTATGTGGAATACATCAATAAATACAGTGATTTGGCGGTGGAGCAGATGAAGCTTCACAAGATTCCGGCCAGTATCACGCTGGCGCAGGGCTTGCTGGAGAGCGGGGCCGGCTATAGCCAACTGGCCAAAAGAAGCAACAACCATTTCGGCATCAAATGTGGGGGAAGCTGGAGAGGGCGTACGGTGCGCGCCAATGACGATGCACCCAACGAGTGTTTCCGGGCTTACAAGACGCCGCGTGATTCGTATGAGGACCATTCTGACTTCCTCCGCAGGGGAGCCCGCTATGCTTTTCTCTTCAAACTGGAAATTACCGACTACAGGGGCTGGGCACGCGGATTGAAAAAGGCGGGCTATGCTACCGACCCTTCGTATGCCAACCGGCTGATTACCATCATCGAGGATTATGACTTGTATAAGTATGACACGAAAGGAATCTATTCCAAGCGTCAGCTGCGCAAGAATCCTTGGCTGATGAATCCGCATCCGGTGTATATCGCCAATGATATTGCGTATGTAGTGGCCCGGGGAGGTGATACGTTTAAGGAGTTGGGCAAGGAATTTGATATCAGCTGGAAGAAACTGGTGAAGTATAACGATTTGCATAAGGACTATACGTTGACGGCAGGGGATATCATCTATCTGAAGGCAAAAAAGAAGAAGGCTGCCAAGAAATATACGTATTATATTGTAAAGGACGGTGATTCGATGCACGGCATTTCTCAGAAATATGGTATCCGTCTGAAGTATCTTTATAAGATGAACCGCAAGGATGGAGAGTATGTGCCTGAAGTGGGCGACCGCTTGCGTCTGAGGTAGATGCAGCATCAGAGAGTAAAACTATATCTGCGGATAAAAGCGTACAGGGTGTTCGATATCGGACATCCTTTCTTTTTATGTTGTATTTGATAATCAGGTATTTATATCTTATTCACTCATGAATGCCATGGAATTTATGAATGACTCGTATTTTTCCTGGGATGTTACCTACTTCTTGAACGGATGGCTTTTCAATCGTGTTCCGCTGTTGAAAAAATAAAAGTGGAGGGAGGTCGTCTCTTGCAGGGGGTTGTATGGGCATTTGAGTGATAAGAATAATCCTGCGCTGACTGACGGCTTGTTTGCATTTCCTATCAAGGAAACACGTGCAATGGGAAAAATTCCTTACGTGTAAGTGGGGTTGGAATTGAAAATATTCTTAAAGTGCTGAGATTGGATTATGTGTGGAGGCTTACTTATCGTGATTTACTTCAAATAGATAAATCAGGCTTGAGAATCAGTCTGCATATGACGTTTTAAATGTTAAATCCTGCTAACAAACATGTTTATAAATCAGACAAAAGTCGTATTAATAATTAAATTAATCTTATTTTTGCAACAACTTTAGTCTAATTTTAATCGAATAGGAATGAAACAAGAAATTAAACCGGCTACTGGTCGTCTGGGCGTTTTGGTAGTTGGAGTGGGTGGTGCTGTTGCAACCACTATGATTGTAGGAACGCTGGCCTCACGCAAAGGACTGGCTAAGCCGATCGGGTCTATTACCCAGTTGGCTACTATGCGTATGGAAAACAATGAAGAAAAACTTATCAAAGATGTAGTGCCTTTGGCTGGTTTGAATGATATTGTTTTCGGTGGATGGGATATCTTCCCTGACAATGCATATGAAGCTGCCATGTATGCCGAAGTTTTGAAAGAAAAAGACTTGAATGGCGTGAAAGATGAATTGGAAGCTATCAAACCGATGCCGGCTGCTTTTGATCATAATTTTGCTAAGCGTTTGAACGGAACATATATTAAGAATGCTTCCACCCGCTGGGATATGGTGGAACAGCTGCGTCAGGATATCCGTGACTTTAAGGCTGCCAATCAATGTGACCGTGTTGTGGTGCTTTGGGCTGCCAGCACGGAAATTTATGTTCCTTTGTCCGATGAACACATGTCATTGGCTGCGTTGGAAAAGGCCATGAAGGAAAATAATACGGAAGTGATATCTCCAAGTATGTGCTATGCTTATGCTGCCATTGCAGAAGGTGCTCCGTTTATTATGGGTGCTCCTAACTTGTGTGTGGATACGCCGGCCATGTGGGAATTCTCCAAGCAGATGAATGTGCCCATTGCAGGCAAGGACTTCAAGAGTGGTCAGACACTGATGAAGACAGTGCTGGCGCCGATGTTCAAGACCCGTATGCTGGGTGTGAGCGGATGGTTCTCTACCAATATTTTGGGCAATAGAGATGGTGAAGTGCTCGACCAACCGGAAAACTTCAAGACAAAAGAAGTCAGCAAGTTGTCTGTTATCGATACTATTTTCGAACCGGAAAAGTTCCCCGATTTGTATGGAGATGTTTATCATAAGGTTCGCATCAACTATTATCCTCCCCGCAAGGACAACAAGGAAGCTTGGGATAATATCGATATCTTCGGATGGATGGGTTACCCGATGGAAATCAAGGTGAATTTCCTTTGCCGTGATTCGATTCTGGCAGCACCTATTGCATTGGATTTGGTGTTGTTCAGTGACTTGGCTATGCGTGCGGGCATGTGTGGCATCCAGACTTGGTTGTCGTTCTTCTGCAAGAGTCCGATGCACGACTTCGAGCATCAGCCTGAACATGATCTGTTCACTCAATGGAGAATGGTTAAACAGACATTGCGTAACATGATTGGTGAAAAAGAACCTGATTATTTAGCTTAATTTGGAACGGTGTTCCTTGTATAAATAGATAAACTTTCCCCTTTTTAATGAGGGGAAAGTTTTGTTATTCTTAGACAATCCCATTGAAAGAAATGAAAAGACCCCCTTTATTCCCTGTTTTGATTGGTACAGGCTTTGGCTCCGGTTTCTCTCCTTTGGCTCCGGGCACGGCAGGAGCTCTGCTAGCATCTGCTGTTTGGATGTTGCTGTATTATTTTGTCCCGTTTACTGCTTTGTTCTGGATTACTTTGTCGTTGGTGCTTGTTTTTACCATTGCCGGTGTCTGGGCTGCCAATAAGCTTGAGCCTTATTGGGGGGAAGACCCTTCGCGGGTGGTAGTGGATGAAATGGTAGGGGTATGGATACCTTTGCTGGCAGTTCCCGATTCGGTAAACTGGTATTGGTATGTGCTCGCTGCTTTTATCCTGTTTCGTGCTTTCGATATTGTCAAGCCTTTGGGTGTGCGCAAAATGGAAAGCCTGCCGGGTGGAGTGGGTGTGATGATGGATGATATTTTGGCTGGTGTATATAGCTTGATATTATTGATAGGTGCAAGATGGGTGATTGGTTGAGAAAGGTAGCGCGGATGATTTCACAGAAAGGGGGTGTCTTTATGTTTCTACGGGCGCAGCTTTCGGCTCAGATGGCCACCGTTTCTGACTTTTTTGTTACGATTCTTCTTGTGAGTCTGTTTGACATATACTATGTATATGCTACCTTGACAGGAGCTCTCTGCGGGGGAATCGTCAACGGAATCATTAACTATAAATGGACCTTTAAATCGAAAGGGAAAAAAACGAACGTGGCTGCAAAGTTTGTCATTGTGTGGCTTTGCAGTGTCTGGCTGAACACATGGGGTACGTATGCGCTAACCGAATCGTTGGCAAAGATTCCTTGGGTGCGTGATACGTTGAGTTTGTATTTCGGTGATTTCTTCATCATCCCTAAGGTGATAGTGGCCATTATCGTTGCTTTGTTTTGGAATTACAACATGCAGCGTTGGTTTGTATACCGGAATATTGATATTAAGAGTCTGCTTGGAAAAAGCGATTCACAGGAAGCGGAATAAACTGAAGATTTTTATATATAAACAAATTTAGAAACATGAATTACAGAGATTTTTTACAGCAGTTGATTTATAAGATTATCAATCCTTTTATCCGTGGGATGATCAAGGTGGGTATTACTCCTAACTTTATCACGACCACTGGTTTTATCTTGAATGTTGTAGCAGCGGGTATGTTTGTTTACGCCGGGATGAATAGTGAAGGTGAGGGCCTTTCGATGATTGGATGGGCAGGCGGTATGGTGCTTTTTGCCGGCTTGTTTGATATGATGGACGGCCGTCTGGCACGTTTGGGCAACATGAGCTCCAAGTTTGGCGCTCTTTATGACTCTGTTCTCGACCGTTACAGCGAACTGGTGACGTTGTTTGGTATTTCTGCTTACCTGGCAATGAAGGATTACTATTTGTATGTGATCATTGCTTTTGTAGCTCTAATGGGTTCGTTGATGGTCAGTTATGTGCGTGCTCGTGCCGAAGGATTGGGTATCGAGTGTAAGGTAGGATTCATGCAGCGTCCCGAACGGGTGGTACTGACTAGTCTCGGTGCTTTGTTCTGTGGTATATTTAGTGATGTTACCGCTTTTGATCCGATTCTGATTTTGGTTGTTCCTTTGGCTGTGGTGGCTGTCTTTGCCAATATCACGGCCTTTGTTCGTGTGAGACATTGTTATAAAGTAATGAAGGAGTAAGAGGAAGTTATGTCGATGTTAAAGAACAATCAGAAACCTTCGAGAAGAGAAACGTTGACCGTTTTGGCTTGTATGGGCTTTTTCTTGCTGATGACAAGTGTCTTTATCGGATTCCGTTCGGAACACTTGATGATAGCAGGGCTGTATTTGCTTTTGTTTTTTATGGGGTTGCCCACTCGTAAGTTGGCGGTTGCCCTGATTCCTTTTGCCCTTTTCGGCATTTCTTACGACTGGATGCGCATTTGTCCTAATTATGAGGTGAATCCCATTGATGTGGCTGGTCTGTATGAACTGGAAAAGTCTTTGTTTGGTGTGATGGATAATGGTGTCCGGGTGACTCCTTGTGAATACTTTGCTGCACACAACTGTACCATCGCCGATATATTTGCAGGTATTTTTTATCTGTGTTGGGTGCCGGTACCGATGCTTTTTGGTATTTGTCTTTATTTCAAGAAGAAACGTAATCTCTATCTACGTTTTGCCATGGTGTTCCTGTTTGTCAACCTGATAGGCTTTGCGGGATATTACATTCATCCGGCTGCTCCGCCTTGGTATGCCATCAATTATGGCTTTGAACCTGTACTGAACACTCCGGGCAATGTGGCGGGACTGGGACGTTTTGATGCCTTTTTCGGTATTTCGGTCTTTGATTCCATCTACGGACGCAATGCCAATGTATTTGCTGCTGTTCCTTCTTTGCATGCTGCTTATATGGTAGTTGCTTTGATTTATGCCGTTGTCGGCAAATGCCGTTGGTATATTATCGCTCTTTTTGCTGTCATCATGGTGGGTATTTGGGGTACAGCTGTGTATTCTTCTCATCATTATATCATCGATGTGTTGCTGGGTATTTCTTGTGCTTTGCTTGGCTGGCTCATTTTTGAATACGGATTGATGCGCCTCAGTGGTTTTAAGAAATTCTTTGATAGATACCAGGCTTATATTGAATAGGTCGGGTGTCTGTGGAATGTTGATTTAAGTTGGTAAACGAAGACAGTAATGAATAATTTTGTTTTTTATAGTCCTACTGAGTTTGTTTTTGGAAGAGGCACTGAAAAACAGACGGGTGCTTTGCTTCAGAAATATGGAGCAAAGAAAGTGATGATTGTGTATGGTGGCGGTTCGGTGGTGCGTAGCGGTTTGCTGAATCGTATTGAGCAGGCTTTGAAGGAGGCTCACATTGCCTATTGCTTGCTGGGTGGTGTGCAACCCAACCCCATCGATGCTAAGGTATATGAAGGAATTTCGCTCTGCCGGCAAGAGGAAGTGGATATGCTGCTGGCAGTAGGGGGCGGTTCGGTGATTGATACTGCCAAGGCTATTGCTGCTGGGGCGCTGTACGATGGTGATTTCTGGGATTTTTTCGCGGGTAAAGTGCAGGTGGAGCAGGCTTTGAAAGTGGCAGTGGTGCTTACGATTCCGGCTGCCGGCAGTGAAGGTTCGGGCAATGCTGTGATAACGAAAGTAGATGGCTTGCGAAAATTGGGCGTTCGGTCTCCGGAGCATTTGCGTCCGGTGTTTGCTGTGATGAATCCCGAACTGACGTTTACGTTGCCTCCTTATCAGACAGCTTCAGGGGTAGCCGATATGATGGCGCATATTATGGAGCGGTATTTCACTAATACAGAGGAGGTGGAAATTAGTGACCGGTTGTGTGAGGGTACTTTGCTGGCCATTGTGAAGGAAGCCAAGCGGGTGATGGTTGATCCCGAGAATTATGACGCACGTGCCAACTTGATGTGGTGTGGCACTATGGCTCATAATGGTACTTGTGGGGTGGGTCGTGTAGAAGACTGGTCTTCTCATGCTCTGGAACACGAAATCAGTGCTATTTATGATGTGACGCATGGTGCAGGGCTGGCCGTTGTCTTTCCTGCTTGGATGACATGGATGGCGGAACATCATCCGCATAAGATTGCTCAATTCGCTAATCGGGTGTGGGGGGTAGCTGAATCAGACGACTTGAAGGCGATGGCTTTCGAGGGCATTGCTCGTCTGAAGGCATTCTTCACGTCTATAGGGCTGCCGGTCACTTTCCGTGAATTGGGAATCGCACAGCCTGATGTCGACCGGCTTATCGAGAGCTTGCGCCAGAATAAGGGAGAGCGTCTGGGTGAGTATGTGTCTTTGACCATGGATGATTGTAGGGAGATTTATCATCTTGCTTTTTAAAAATGATTTGAATAAAAAGTAAGCTGAATAGTAGTATAAAAAACAGAAGGCGACCCGTGTAAACGAGCCGCCTTTTTGTTTATTTGATTTCAATTTCCTCCTTCATGTCAATTTCTTCACCCTGTGTGTCGTAGAACACATATTGCAGGAATGCGAGTTTCTGACTGGGAATAATCTTGATACCGAATCCATATTGCATTTGCCATTTACGTTTCAGGGAAACAATGCCCTGATTGATGTAAGCGGCAACATACGGATGGACGTGTAGCGAGAATTTTTTTACCTTCAGTTTGTTGACCAAGTAATCAATTTTGCTCTCTAATGTATCTGTAAAGAGAATAGAAGATTTGATGGTCCCCTTTCCGAAACAAGTAGGACAGGTTTCGGTTGTGTTGACGTCCATAGCCGGGCGTACACGTTGCCGTGTTATCTGCATTAAGCCAAATTTACTAAGCGGCAAGATATTATGCCGTGCTCTGTCTTTCTGCATGTTGGCACACATACGTTCGTAAAGCTTCTGACGATTCTCAGCTTCATTCATGTCGATGAAGTCTACAACAATGATACCTCCCATATCTCTCAGTCGTAATTGACGAGCAAGCTCATCGGCTGCGCCTAAGTTGACTTCAAGGGCATTGCCTTCTTGTCCGTTGGCATTTTTAGCTCGATTACCGCTGTTTACATCTACCACATGAAGTGCTTCTGTATGTTCGATAATCAGATAAGCACCGCTTTTGTAAGAGATGGTTTTACCAAAAGAAGATTTAATCTGTTTGGTGATACCGAAATTGTCGTAAATGGGAAGTTGGCCTTTGTACCATTTCACGATATTGGCCCGTTCGGGGGCAATCAGTGAAACGTAATCTTTGATTTCGTTGTACACAGCCTCGTCATTGACGTAAATATTTTCAAAAGATGGGTTGAAAAGATCACGCAGCAGGCCTACGGCACGGCTGGTCTCTTCGTAAATCAATGTCGGATACTTAGTGGCTTTCTGAATTTTTACCACTGCTTCTTCCCAATGTTTGACGAGAACTTTAAGCTCAGCATCAAGTTCGGCCACGCGCTTTCCTTCGGCTACAGTGCGTACAATCACACCAAAGTTTTTAGGCTTGATGCTCATCAGCAATTGTTTCAGACGGGCACGTTCTTCACTTGATTTAATTTTTTGTGATACAGAAACCTTATCGTTGAAAGGAATCAGTACGAGATAACGTCCGGCAAATGAAATTTCGGATGTCAGTCTCGGTCCTTTAGTTGAGATAGGCTCTTTGACGATTTGCACCACTACTTCTTGTCCCACCTTGAGTGTATTAGACACTGTTCCGTCCTTGTCAAGATCGGGAAGCAGGGTTGCTTTACTAATGGATGTCAGCTTTTTCCTATCGCTTAAAGTCTGCTTTACAAACTTCTCCAGAGAGTTGAATTGAGGACCCAGGTCAAGGTAATGAAGGAAAGCATCTTTCTCGTAACCGACGTCCACAAAGCATGCATTCAGTCCCGGCATCAATTTCTTGATACGTCCCAAATACATATTGCCTACTGAAAAAGATATACTTCGTCCTTCACTTTGGAGTTCCACCAGACTTTTGTCTTCAAGAAGGGCGATTGATACCTCTTTGGGCTGTACGTCTACTACTAATTCGCTTGTCACTGTTTTGCTTCCTTATTATTGAATGAATCTCATATATATGAACAATTAAAAAAAAAAAAATTGTTCACTTCAAGTTAGCTACTTAAACAAAGAACAAACTTGAAAGACTTTGTGCTTCACAAGTTTGTTCTTTATTTCTGTGCGATCAGACAAAAAAATTATTTTTTGCTTTTATGTCTGTTCTTTCTTAATCTTTTTTTACGCTTGTGCGTAGACATTTTATGTCTTTTTTTCTTTTTTCCGCTTGGCATAGCTTCACATTTTATGGGTTAATACTCTTGTTTATTATTTCTTTACTGAAAGTGTAAATGTCTTAGCCGGTTTGAAAGCCGGGATGTTGTGTTCGGGGATGATGATAGTCGTATTCTTGGAAATATTACGAGCTGTTTTTTGAGCTCTTTTCTTAACTACGAAACTACCGAATCCACGTAAGTACACGTTCTCATCATTTGATAATGAATCTTTTACAGCATCCATGAAGGCTTCAACTGTAGTAAGAACAGTCTGCTTGTCAATCCCAGTTTTCTTTGTAATTTCGTTTACAATATCTGCTTTAGTCATTTTTCCTTAAAAAAATATTGTTACTATTATGTTATTGCTAATTTTTTGGACTGCAAATATATAGCTTTTTAGGCTCCTAAAAAAATATATCATGCAGATTTTTCTAAAAAAATAGTGCCATCGGTGTTTCTTCGGCTCAAAAACGTTATTTTTGCAGCTCTGAACTGGAAGGTGTTTTGGATAAAAGTTTGATGAACATAGTAAGATTATATAGGTATGAAGGTATTTGCTGAACGAATTGTGGGGTGGTATGAAGAGAATAAACGGGATTTGCCTTGGCGCGAGTCGTCCGATCCGTATTTGATTTGGATTTCCGAAATCATTCTTCAGCAGACGCGTGTGGCTCAGGGGTACGACTATTATCTCCGTTTCATCGAGCGTTTCCCGGATATTCAGACGCTGGCTGAGGCTTCAGAGGATGAGGTGATGAAATACTGGCAGGGGCTTGGGTATTATTCGAGGGCGCGGAATCTTCATGCGGCCGCCAAGAGTATGAACGGTGTTTTTCCTTCCACTTATGCCGGGGTGCTGGCGCTGAAAGGGGTGGGCGAGTATACGGCTGCTGCCATCTGCTCGTTTGCGTATGGGATGCCTTATGCGGTAGTAGACGGTAACGTCTATCGGGTGCTGGCACGTTATTTAGGTGTGGATACTCCCATTGATTCGGTGGCTGGAAAAAAACTGTTTGCTGCTTTGGCCAATGAAATGATGGATAAAAAGCGACCGGCTCTTTACAATCAGGGAATTATGGATTTCGGTGCCCTGCAGTGCACCCCGCAGTCGCCCAACTGTTTGTTTTGTCCTTTCTCCGACAGTTGCGTGGCTTTGGCCAAAGGTTTGGTGAACCAGTTGCCCGTGAAGCAGCATAAGACGAAGACGACCAATCGCTATTTTAATTATATTTATGTACGTGCGGGCGCGTATACTTATATTAATAAACGGACGGGTAATGATATCTGGAAAAACCTCTTTGAATTGCCTTTGATTGAGACTGCCGATGCGTTATCTGAAGAACAGTTTCTGGCCTTGCCGGAGTTCAGGCAGATACTTGCTCCGGGCGAACATCCCGTGGTGCGGTTGGTCAGTAAAGGGGTAAAGCATGTTTTGTCACACCGGGTAATTTATGCCGACTTCTACGAGGTGTGTTTACCGGAGGCTACTGCTTCCTTTGCCGGTTTCCAGAAGATCCGCCATGAGGAATTGGATCAGTATGCTGTTTCCCGTTTGGTACATGCCTTTCTGGAGAAGTATATGGCAGATCAATAAAAAATCTAACAATGCTTGCATACTATTGTTATTCTGTTTAATTTTGGCACAAATTTGATTTAAAGACCTATAAACTTGATTCATATATGTCAGTAAATAAAGTGATATTGATAGGAAATGTGGGACAGGATCCGCGGGTGAAGTATTTTGATACCGGTTCTGCTGTGGCTACTTTTCCGTTGGCTACGACAGAACGCGGCTATACATTGCAGAATGGTACCCAAATTCCCGAAAGGACTGAGTGGCATAATATCGTTGCATCCAACCGCTTGGCTGAGATCGTAGACAAATATGTTCACAAGGGGGATAAACTGTATCTGGAAGGTAAAATCAGAACCCGTTCTTACAGTGACCAGACGGGTGCATTGCGTTATGTGACGGAAATTTATATCGACAACATGGAAATGCTTTCTCCGAAAGGCAGTAACTCGGGTGCTCCGGCTTCTGACCAGTCCGCCAATACTGTCAAGCCGCAACCGGTTCAGCCGGCACAGCAATCTCAGGTACAGGCTGTACAGCAAGATAATCCGGCAGATGATTTGCCGTTCTAAATTGATATGTGATAATGTGTCAATCGCTTTTACAGGTCGGTTGACACATTGTCTTTTGTTAAACTAAAAAATTGATTCTTTGGACTCAGATGGTTATTTAGGCCAGTTGGCCGACATTTTCAACGGTTTTACCGTAAACACTCCTTCTATTTCAGCCTTGGTTGCCATTGTTTTGGCTGGTATTCTTTTGCTTGCTTCGGGCTTTGCTTCGGCATCTGAAATTGCTTTTTTCTCTCTTTCTCCTTCGGATAGGAATGATATCGATGAGCGGAAACATCCTTCGGATGAAAAAATCAGCATGTTGCTGGGTGATTCAGAACGCTTGCTGGCTACGATTCTGATTACGAACAATTTTGTGAATGTGACCATAATCATGCTCTGCAATTTCTTCTTCATGGATGTGTTTGTCTTTCATTCACCGGTGGCCGAATTTTTGATACTCACGGTTATCTTGACGTTCCTGTTGCTTTTGTTCGGCGAAATTATGCCGAAGATTTATTCGGCACAGAAGACTTTGGCTTTTTGCCGTTTCTCTGCTCCTGGTATTTATTATCTCGAAAGGATTTTTCGCCCCATTGCTACGGTGCTGGTCAGCTCTACGGCTTTTTTGAACAAGCATATTTCTAAGAAAAGCCACAATATCTCTGTGGATGAATTGTCACAGGCTTTGGAACTGACTGACAAGACGGAGTTGAAGGAGGAGAATAATATTCTTGAAGGTATTATCCGTTTCGGCGGTGAGACGGTGAAGGAGGTGATGACTTCTCGTCTGGATATGGTCGATTTGGATATCCGTACTCCTTTTAAGGAGGTGATGAAATGTATCATTGATAATGCTTATTCGCGTATCCCCATTTATGCCGGTTCACGCGACAACATCAAGGGGGTGCTGTACATCAAGGACTTGCTTCCTCATTTGAATAAGGGCGATAATTTCCGTTGGCAGTCGCTGATTCGTCCTCCTTATTTTGTGCCGGAGACCAAGATGATTGATGATTTGCTCCGTGATTTTCAGGAAAACAAGATTCACATAGCCATTGTGGTGGATGAATTCGGGGGGACATCCGGCTTGGTTACTATGGAGGATATCATTGAAGAGATTGTGGGTGAGATTCACGATGAGTATGATGATGAAGAACGTACGTATGTCGTACTGAATGACCATACATGGGTGTTTGAGGCAAAGACCCAGCTTACTGATTTTTATAAAATAACGAAAGTTGACGAAGATGTGTTTGAAAAGGTAGTGGGTGATGCCGATACCTTGGCCGGTCTGTTGCTCGAAATCAAAGGAGAGTTTCCAGCCTTGCACGAGACGGTGGCATATGATAATTATGAGTTTGAAGTGTTGGAGATGGACAGCCGCCGTATTCTGAAGGTGAAGTTTACGATTCATCCCAAGCCGTCGGATGAGTCAGAATTGAAAGAGTAAGTACGTTTATTCATTCATTGTTGATTTTATGGCGTTATTTCTTCACGGTGATGTCGGTGACCGACTGTGGGCTGTCTGGAAAACAGAAGAGACCGCCGACGTCCTTTTGTCTTTTTTACCGGTAAAACAGCAAGAGGCGTGCCGGGTGGGAATGGAGCGTTTCACGGCTCTTTCCCGTAAGCTGGAGTGGCTTTCTGTGCGTGTATTGCTCTATACTGTTCTGCAGGAAGAAAAGGACATCGCTTATACTCCCGAAGGAAAGCCTTTTCTGGCCGACCATTCGTATTTCATCAGTATTTCTCATACACGAGGCTACGTGGCATTGGCTTTGAGCAAATCGGGTCCTTTGGGTATTGATATTGAGCAGTATGGAAAGAAAGTACATCGGGTAGCAGAACGTTTTGTGCGTTCTGATGAGTCTGTTTGTCCGTATCAGGGGGATGATACATGGAGTCTTCTGCTTCATTGGTCGGCCAAGGAAGCTGTTTATAAGCGGATGGAACATCCGGATGCTGATCTCTGCAAGCTGCGTCTGCTACCTTTTGTTCCTCAGAGGCAAGGCACGTTCTGTGTGCAGGAAGAGATGACTGCATTGCGCCGGCAGTTTGATGTCGGGTATCAGATTCATTCCGACTTCGTACTGACTTGGACGTTGACTTAGCTGTTTGTTTCTGTTTATTTAAGAGAGCAGCCACTCTTAAATATCGTTTTTGCAATTGAGTTGCAAAAGCTTTGCATTATCTTTGCATGCAAAGAAAAAGATATGTCTGAAACAGAACTGGAAATAAGTAATATTGAGCATGTGCTCAAGGATGCAAGTATCCGCCCTACGTCTATCCGTATTATGGTGCTGAAGGAGATCATTTCTTATGATACTCCTTTTACGCTTGCCGAGATGGAGGATAGGCTGGACACGTTGGATAAGTCCACTCTGTTTCGCACATTGACGCTTTTCCTTCATCATCACATTCTTCATGAAATAGACAATGGAAGCGGATCCAAACTCTATTGCCGGTGTGTATGCAGCTCCAGTCGGCATGCATCGCATCTTCACTTCACGTGCATTTCTTGTCACAAGACTTTCTGCATCAAGAATATTGACTGCTCCCAGATACCTCGTCCGGAGAATTTTGAAATCATGGAAATAAATTGTGTGATGAAAGGACTTTGTCCCGATTGTAAATGTTCATATAAAAATCATATAGCAGATGAAAGAAGTTTTTGATCTTATCACTGGCATGACCCCTTATTTGTTGCTGGGGTTCTTTCTGGCAGGCCTGATGCATGCTTTTGTGCCGAACACTTTATATCGCCGTTATGTAGGCGGCAGTACGTTCCGTTCTGTTTTTAATGCAGCCATGTTGGGCATACCGTTGCCCTTGTGCTCCTGCGGGGTAATACCGACTGCGATGTCGCTTCGTAAAGAGGGGGCTTCGAAAGGAGCTACGGTTTCTTTTTTGATTGCTACTCCGCAGACAGGGGTCGATTCGATTATAGCAACTTATTCTCTCATGGGACTTCCTTTTGCTTTGATTCGTCCGTTTGTGGCATTGGCCACTTCGCTTTTTGGCGGTGTGCTGGTCAATCGTTTAGACGATAATAAGACTGTGGTTTCCGATTCTGGGCATGCTTCTGATACCTCGGCGTTTGCTGCATCCACGACAACTTTCGGTCAGAAGTTGCTCCAGGCTTTGAAGTATGCATTTGTGGAGATGATGCAGGACATCGGTAAATGGCTGGTGGTGGGACTGATTGCTGCTGGACTGATTACGGTGTTTGTGCCGGAGTCTTTCTTCTCTCTTTTTGCCGATAAACCGTTGTTGAGCATGCTGTTGGTATTGGCTTTTTCCATTCCGATGTATTTGTGTGCCACAGGTTCCATTCCCATTGCAGTGGCTTTGATGCTGAAGGGCCTTTCGCCGGGCACGGCATTGGTCTTGCTCATGGCAGGGCCAGCTGTCAATGTAGCTTCCATGCTGGTCATCAGTAAGGTGATGGGGCGTAAAACACTTTTCCTCTATTTGCTGTCCATCATTACCGGTGCCGTCGTTTTTGGGCTTTGTATTGATTATCTGTTGCCGCGTGAATGGTTTACGGCTCCGCTGATGCAGATGCACAGTGGTCATGAGGAAGGCCTTTCGCTGGTGAAAATGGTTTGTTCGGTTGCTTTCTTTTTGCTGTTAGGCAATGCTTTCTATCAGCGCTACTTCCGTTCGTCAGCATGTTGTTGCGGATGTCATGGACATGCTGACCATGCGTGCAGTGATGATGCATGCTCCTGTGAATCAGCTTCTCATGCTCATGCAGCCGAACCGGTTAATGAATTTAAGGTGAAGGGGATGACTTGTAACCACTGCAAGAACAATGTAGAGAAAGCCATTTTGAGCGTTGAAGGAGTGACGCGCGTTGAAATCAATCTGGTAAGCGGGCAGGCATGGGTGTATGGTAAGGCCGACCCTTCTGCTGTAGTTCAGGCGGTAAAAGAAATTGGTTTCGAAATCTGATAGGTGTATGATGAATGCTTAGCACTTCTTCCAAGTGTATCTGCATGCGTTGTCATGTCCTCAGAAAAAATAACCCCTGCCACACATGTTGCGGCAGGGGTATTATTTTAATCGAAACGAGTTCGTTAATTGAATACAATTTTAGAAGGCATCCAAAATTTACCGGTGTAATCGATGATGGCTTTCTGGCGACCGGTCTGTCCGTCGGCAACGTAGATGTTGGTATTCAGATAGTGTTCTCCCCAGCCGTCTTCTGTATATACGATGTATACATCTCCGTTGTTCGGATTCACGTTGATACCGGCACCGTATACCGACTTGTCGTCTTCGGGGGCTTCGAAGAATTCAGTAGCCTTCTGCTGGTCAATGTCGTATTTGTAGATGTCCTTGCCATAAATAGTCCATCCTTCACCCGTCTTTTCTGCAAAATACAAGGCATTTTCGGTGGTTGAGGCCGACAGTCCGGAAGGAGTGTAAGCCATGCTGTTGTAGTAAACATTCAGTCCATCGGGCAAGGTGATTTCTTCAGTTTCCAATGTCTTGACGTTGATTTTAACCAGTTTGTTGTCGTTGGCGGCCCACAGCGATCCGTCTTTGCTCAAAGCAAAGCCTGTATTAACCGCATGACTCAGTTCTTTTTTGAAGGTGAGGTCGGCTGCATTAAACACCTTTACTTTATTCATTGCTATGATAAACACATAGTCACCTGTTTGGCAGATGTCTTCACTGTCATTGTAGATGCCGTCCATGTTACTCAGTTTCTGAATTTCAGACAAGTTGTTTAAGTTGACTTTGAACGCACCATTTGCGCTGGTCAGCACACCATATTCGTTGTTGGCGATGCAGAAGCTATTGCCTTGACCATTTGCTCCCAATACACCTTTTTTATCCAGTTTGTCTACAATCGTTGCATCCGATAACTTCACTTTCGTGAGGTATGGTTCATCTTTGGAAACCACATACATGTATTCTCCGTGCATCACTCCCATCGTAGAAGTAGTTCCGAATCCGCCTTCCACGTAATTGTACTTCCATTCACCTGCAGTGTATTTATTCAAGCTTCCTTTGGCCTTGCTATATTGTCCTTCATTGACCACGTAGAAGTTGCTCTGATACATCTGTGCATTCAGCGTAATGGCTTTTTTGAACGTGCCGTTGGCACCTGTAGCTGTCAGTTCGATGCTGTATGAACCGGGTTTCGTAGCCACGAACGTATAGTCGTCATCTGTTTCCACTTCTTCTCCATTTACAGTCCAGCGGTAGGTGATGTCTCCTTCTATGAGGCTGAGCTGAGCTTCCAACTCCACTTCTTCTCCCACGTTCACCGTAGCACCATCTTCTATACCCATGTGTGCTACTCCCACAAAAGGATCATCGTCGTCGCAAGATGACACAGTAAAAGGCAAAGCCAGCAAAGCTGCTAAAAATAAACTGCTCATCCAATGTTTGAATTCTTTCATTGTTCTCTAATTTTAAATGATTAATTGAATTTGTTTTTATGTATAGAGATTTCTATTTTGATTTTTTTCATCCAACATAGTTCTCTCTCTCTCTCTCTCTCTCTGTATGTTTCTTGTTCAGTAGCTTTTGGGAAAGTAACTGAACATTATTTATGGTTTGCTTTTGCATTGATTTCCTTTTTAGCAAAATGCAGATCTTCTACAGCTTGCACTTCTGTGGAAATTTCTCCCATCCACCCGCAGTACTGGTTGACAGCCGTATAAATCTTCACGAAATCAATGCCGTCCAGTTTGACGGATCGACCTTCTTTATCTACCGCCCAGTCAATTTTAAACAAAGCACCTTTTTCGTCATTGGGATGGTTGTCGGCATAGCCATACGCATAGCAATAGCCCACCCAGTGTTCCGGCATGCCTGGTCGCGGTTCATTCACTGCATTGTCCTTCAACCGGCTTCCGTAGAAAGTCATTTCATCCTCTTCTATCCAAGCCGGATAATAATCGTTTTTCGTGTGCGTCTCATTCCGGTAGACATACCCTGTATTTCCCTGATTGTCGGTCCATTTCACAGAGCTCAGCGGTGAGGCAGGACGATGGTAGGTGATGGCGTAATCTTTGATGGTATGTTTCGAATCATACTCACTTCCCTTCAGTTCGTACCATTCATCATCCGCCAGTCCGTTGCCGTTCACATCCTTCGACACCAGCACGATGCCCGGTTCCGAACTGCCTCCCAAAGCTCCTGTCAGGGTGCCGAATGAATCATAGGAGGCATTGCCATAAATCTTGAAGTCGTAGGCACCGCTTATATTGGGCACTGTGTGGTCGAATCCCACTACGATAGACCCTCCGAATCCTCCTAGGCTCAGCAGGCACAAGTAGGGGTCTTTCAATTTTTCTTCAGCCTTTCGGCGCACATCCTCGGCAGAGAAGCCTTTCTCGTATGCCGTGGTGGATGTATTCATGAACTGACCCGGGGCAGGGCAGTAGGCCAATACTTTATTGGCGTATGCCGAAGGAGCATCCGGTGACGGCTGTTCTTCTTCTTCTTCTTCTTCTGTATCGGTGGACGAAGCGCGGTTGCTGAAGACCACCGTATTCGGGTTCAGTCCGATGCGGTTGAGTCTGAACTGCAGCTGTCCGTTCTGGTTGAAACAAAGCACATCGCCTGTCACCGTGTAGCTATAGGCTTCTGTGATATAGATGTTACCGCTGTACGGATTGATGTGGATACCATAGGGGGTATGAATTTGGGTTCCGTCGGTGATGAAGTGCTCCCGGATGGTTTCCCCTGTCTGTAGGTTGAACATTTTGATGGAAGCATCTTCTGTCTGATAGTTGTAATTATACAGATACCCCACGTTGCCCTGGATGGCAAAGTTCATCACTTTCTCGTCAAATACACGTTCCACTTCATCTGTGTGGCTGTTGATTTTCACCAGGTGATAATCCCCTTCCACGATGTTTTTGCCGTGAGTAGCTACGTAGACAAAGTTTTCCGAGTCCGGAAGAATACATCCGGGGTTGGGGCCCACTGTGATTTTCTTTATTTCAGTGAAGGAAGCAAGGTCGATGACAGATACTGTGTTGTCCACTCCGATACCTTCCGAATAATCCAGTCCGCCCGAGTTGGATACATACAATTTTTCGTTCTGCACGCAAAGACTTTCCGGATTGCGTCCGGCCTTAACCGTTGCTTCTATTTCCAGCGAAGTGGTATCGATGCGGGCCACAGTGCCGTCGAATGAACAGACGTATGCCTTGTCCTTATGAAAAGCAATGTGGCGGGGTTGGCGCGAACTTCCGTTTTCCGTCCGCATGGGTATTTGTTTGATGGATTGGCCAGTGGTGAAATCCACTACTTCGAGGGTACTCGATACGTTGACCACGATATACAGTTTGTTACCGTAGAGGGCTATATCGTTGGCCGTATCACCCAATCCCCGTTTGTTGATGTTGCTGAAATAATTCGTTTTCAGCTGATGGGTGCGGAATGAATAACGGGTCAGCGAACTGTTGTTCAGGTTGAACAGCCCTTCGCTCAAAATATAGATCTCTGCTGTACCCGTTTCCGTAATCTGTCCTTCCACCGTTGATGTCACCGGCTTGTCTTCCATGTCGTCACACGATGCATAGAAAAGCGGAAGCACACAGCCCATGAGCAGGCACGCCCATTGAATTGGTTTTATCTTTCTCATTTTCTGTATTTTCATGTTGCTTTTTCCCGTTTTATATTTATTCGTAATAGCAAATCATGACGTCTATTCGTCACATCTAATTGTATAGAATCGTCTTTAGTTGGGTGTTCATGGCCAACATCAGTATTTCAAGGTGATCGAGGCTCTGAATGAACGTCCCGGCATGGGGAAGTTTTTTACGATTTCATAATTCTTGTCGGCAATGTTCAGCACTTCCACAGCCAGGGTGGTATGTGTTTTCCAAAGGTCCAATTCCCGGCTCACCGACACACTGTGGTCGCTGTAACGGCCCATGCGGTTTTCGGCAATGTTTTCTCCCTGCACATACCGCTTGCCTGAATAAAGAAACGAATAGGCCACATTTACCCAAGGAGTTTCAATCGCTGCACGGCCTGAAGCCGATACCCTCGGCGTATAGGCTATCTGGTGCTTGTACGTGCGTCCTTCCTCTTTGCTGGCATCCGGTTCGGTGACATCCAGTGCTCGCTGATAGGTGTAGTTGGCCGACAGCTGCACTCCGATTTTCTCCCAGGGCTGAAGCGAGATATTTCCTGTGACGTCTACCCCCTTGATGTCTACACTTCCTAAGTTGCGCATACTCCAGATGGCCAGGTTCTTGGTAGGGTAGGCCACAATCTTGTCCGTCACCTTGTTGTAGTAGGCATCTACAGTGGCCGATACATACGGCATCCATGTACATATTTCCCTGCTGTAAGTCAGTCCCACATTGTATTGTTTGGCACTTTCAGGCTTTAGCTTCTTGTTGCCTACTTCCTGAAAATACAGGTCATTGAAACTGGGCAGGCGGAAGATGTCTTTGTAGAAAAGGCGGATGCGGAACTCCTCGTTTCGGAACGGTTTCAGTGCCAGGCTGACATAGGGAGAGAGTTTACGGTGATTGCCGGCACTGCCTCCTTCTTTCACATCTTCGTTGATGACCGTGGCCAGTGCCGAAGCCGTCACTGTCAGCCAGCTGTTCATGTATTTGCCGGCCAAGGCTGTGAGCCAGGCATAGCGTGTAGGTTCGGCAAAATCTTTCAGATTGGCATTCATGGTCTGAATGCTGCCGTCGGTCGACAGCGAGAACGACAGGTTGCTCAACACCCGGTAGAGCACCGATGTAGAAAGGTAATACTCTTGCTGATAATAGCTGTTTTCTGTCTTGCCCGAGGTATTCTTGGTGTCCGGGTCCAGATACCGCTGGTAACTCCAGTTCCATTTTCCGGCAGTCTGCCACACCCATTTCCGGTTGAACTCCTTTTTATATTGGCTTTGCACAAATACGTTCTTGTCCCAGAGGTGTTGGGAAGAAAAATCGTTGTAGAATGTCGTTGCCTTGGGTAATCCGCGCGACGACTGGAAATAATAGGCTTTCAATCGCCATTGCTCCCGTTCGGAGAAATTGCCGAAGAGCCCCAGCTCGGCCCGCAGATTCTTCACCTCCGTGTTTCTTCTCTTTTCTTTCGACGATAAATCCCCTTCCGCCTGGCCATAATGCAAGGTAAACGGATATCGTCCGTCGGACGACATCCATTCGCCGTTGGCCGACAGCGTCCACTTCGGAGCCAGCTGCTGTTCCAGTAAGAGGGAAGGATTCACCAATCCCCATGAGCCCGTCTTGAAAGCGGCACGCACATTCGTACGTTTTCCTTCCTGAAAGCGGGGAGTAAGGGTTTGGATGTTCAAGATACCGGCTGAGGCAAAAAATCGCGCCGGTTGGAAAATCTGGTCACTCTGCCCGTTGCTCAGCGACAGCTGATCCACATTGTCGAGTGAGAACCGTCCGATGTCAATCTGCCCCGTCTGGCAGTCGGTCACGGTGATGCCGTCGTATCCCACTGCCGTGTGCTGTGCTCCCAAACTGCGCACCGATACTGTCTTCAGTCCGCCGATACCTCCATAATCCTTCACCGTCACTCCGGCAAAATGCTTCACAGCATCCGACAGCTGAAGTGCCTGCAAGTTGTCCAGCGCCTTTCGGTTTAAGAGCTGCAGCGGAGCAGACGACCGGATTTCCCGTGTCTGATACCTGTCGGATACAGTGATTTCAGGAATGGCGTAGGTGTGGAGCGTGTCTACTTGCTGTGTTTGTGCCAGTAGCGGGCTAAAGAGGCATAGGCAGCCGACTGCTGCACAGATGCGGTCGCATAAATGGGTATGTTTCATCTTTCTCTGTCTTTTTCTGCCTGTGTTTTTTAGCGTGTCCGGGCGAAATCCCTTCGGCCGGACACGTGAAATAAACTTGGCAGAGTTTATTATATACAAAATCTACTTTCTTTGTAATAGAGTGATGAATGAAATGAGACACCATGACCGGTTCATTAGATTCAGCGCTTTTTCCTCGAAAGCAGTGAATTAGAGTTTACATGGCAGGTCTTCTGACTTTGTTCCTGTTGTCGGACAGCCTTCCCGGAAACATGCTTCCAGTGGCGGAGAGTAGTGGTCCGCAACATCATGATGATGGAACTTACAGCAGCGGGACTGTTCAGGATTTTCACCTGATTCCCTTTTAATTGCTTCCCTTACAAAAGGGGTGCAAACCAATGCGCGACAAAGATAGAGAGATTATTTGGGTTTACAAAAAAGAGAGGAAGAAAAACGCTCCCTCTCTTTCTCACTCTTTTATTTGAGTGGTCCCAATCAATATGCTATTCAGGTTAGTTACTTTTTTAGTTGCTATGTCCTCCGGAGTCCTTTACTTTCCTTTAGCTAACGTAAAGACAAATTCCAGTCCGCCGCCTTGCGTATTCTTGGCAGAAATGCTACCCCCGTGGATAATGACTGCATTCTTCACGATAGCCAGTCCGAGGCCCGTGCCGCCCAGTTTGCGGGAGCGGCCTTTATCCACCCGGTAGAACCGTTCGAACAAGCGGCTCAGGTGTTCAGGGGGTACCCCCACACCTGTATCCGCAAAGCTGAAGTAGTAGAAAGTTTCATCCTCCCGGAAACAATGGATATGAATCTGGATTTGGCTGCCGGCATACGCAATGGCATTGTCCATCAAATTGCGGAAAATAGAATAAATGAGCGAATAGTTCCCCTTAATTTGAATCTCCTTCTTCAGCGAGTTCACCACGGTTATATGTTTCTTGTCCAAGTCCAGTGACACTTCATTTATGATATTGCCCACCAGCATACTCACGTCAATCTGCTCCATGTCAATCATGTTGGCCGCTTCATCCATGCGGGTCAGCACCGAAATGTCGCGCAGCAGACGGCTCAGCCGGTTGCTTTGGGCATAGCACCGCTCGATGAAGACATTCAATTTCTCGGGCGGGATGCTTTCGTTGTTGACAATCGTTTCCAGATACCCCTGAATACTGCTCACCGGCGTTTTCAGTTCGTGTGCAATGTTCTGTGTCAGCTGGCGTTTCAGGCTGATTTGTTCTTCCTCCTGCGTCACGTCATTGATGGAAATCTCAAAACTGTCGTCCTGAAACAGAATACATTCAACGATAAACGTCCGTCCGTTTTTCTTGATGGTAATCGACATACGTTTCTCATCCTTGCTCCGCGACACCTGCTGCTGGTTCTTATTGATAAACTGGATAATATCCTTCAGTTCGCTGATAGCAAACACTTCCTCCGTCGTTTCAAGGTTCGAGTCCGAAATCAGGTTACTATATTGCGTAAACAGGTTGTTCACCAGAATTTCTTTCTTGTCTTTTGTGAAAACTCCCAGCCCTTCATGAGAAATCTGAAGGTGCGTAATCAGTTTTTCCCTTTCGATATACAATGCCTCTTTCGTTTCGTGCAGACGCTTGTAAATCTGTATGATATGCTGCGAAATCTCTCCCAGTTCATTGTGCGGGAATGCCTTTTGCATCACCGTCTCAATCGGTTCGTTGCGGTCGGCCCTCATGGCAAATTCCCTCAGCTGGCTGATGGAAGTGCCCAGTTTGTTGGTAAACTTATAGAAGATGACAATCAGCAGCGAAGTGATAATCACTGTAAACCACAGATAGTGAGGGTCGGTCTTCAGATTATTGATGAGGCTTACGTTATAAGGCAGTGCCGACCGGATGATATAGTTCGGAAAGCACGATGCCGAATAGAAATACGCCATTCCGGTGGTTTCCGACGTTCTTCTCACATCGAAGCCGCTTCCTTCTCTCAGCGCCTTTTTCACCTCCGGTCGGTCGGCATGGTTTCTCATCTGTTCCTCATGGTTGGAATAGCTGTCGTAAATCACCTTTCCGTTGAGGTCAATCAGCGTCACCCTCAAGTCTTTCAGCGCATGATGCCGGATATAATGATTGATGACAGTGCTGTCGGGAAGCTCTGCGTCCAGCCTTTCATGCAGCTGGCTGTTGTAATCTTGCAGTTTACCGTGCAGCAACTCCACTTTGAATTCCCGTTCCCGCTGATACTGATAAGCAATGAAGCAGGCCACAAAAACCAAAAACAGCGAGATGACCGAAAGAAACAGCTTCCGGTTGAAAGATAGAAAATGCTTGTGAGAAATGGGAGCATTCATAAGGCAATAACAATCCTATTTTATGAACAACGGCAGCAGCGGGCTGCGTTATTCCGATTCAAAACAATAGCCGTATCCCAAGCGGGTGACGATGTTTTTGCCGTAAACACCGATTTTCTTGCGCAGACGGGTGATGTTCACGTCAATCGTGCGGTCGAGCACATACACCTCATCGCTCCAGATACGAGCCAAAATATCTTCACGTGAAAAAACGCGTCCTTTGTTTTGCACCAGCAGGAGTAAAATTTCGAATTCTTTTTTCGTCAGCGACACCTCTTTGTCATCGATGCTTACCTTTTTCTTGGTAATATCAATCACCAGCGACTGGTGCACCAGCCGTTCTTGCCGCTGTTCCGTTTCGCGCGTAGCCGTTCTTCTCAGCACCGCCTTCACGCGGGCAATGACTTCTCTCAGCGAGAACGGTTTGGAGATATAATCATCCGCTCCCAGCGTGAGACCGGTCACCGTATCATTTTCCGTATCTTTGGCTGTGATGAAGATAATAGGCACCTGTGCCGTTTTTTTTTCTTTTTTCAGCATGCTTGCCATTTTGAATCCGGAAATTTCTCCCATCATTACATCCAGAAGAATGAGTTTGTATTGGCTGAGGTCTTTCTTCAGCGCCTCCTCTGCCGAGTTTGCCGTATCCACCTCATAGCCTTCGTTTTCAAGGTTAAATTGCAGAATTTCACAAAGGTCTTCTTCGTCGTCAACCACTAAAATACGAGTTTCATTCATAATTCATCTGTTAAATGTGATGTTACAAAGTTACGTTTTTTATTTAAACCGCTGCAAAGTTGCGCATAGATTGTTACGGACAAGTGAAACAGGTATTACAATCCTATTACATTTATTTTCTTTTTCGCGGCTTTTCCCTATTTTTTCCCTATTTTTGCCCAAGTAATCATTAATAATGCAAGAAAACATGGAAAGCATGGAAGGCAAGAAATTTATCTCTCCCGGAGCCTGGTTCTCGATGATTTATCCGTCCGACTGGAATGAGTTTGAAGATGGAGAAGGCTCATTTTTGTTCTATAATCCCAATGTGTGGTCTGGTAATTTCCGCATCTCCGCCTACCGGGGCAAGGCTGGCTATGGCAAGGAAGCTGTCCGTCAGGAGCTGAAGGAGAACGAATCGGCCCGGCTGGTTCGGGTAGGATCGCTGGAGTGTGCCTACAGCAAGGAAATGTTTCAGGAAGAAGGCACTTTCTATACTTCGCATCTTTGGATTGCCGGCATTGACGATCTGGCGTTTGAGTGCTCTTTCACCGTGGCCAAAGGGCAGCCGGTGGACGAGGCTGAGCAGGTCATTGCCACGCTGCAGGTGCGCAGAGAAGGTGAAAAGTATCCGGCAGAAGTAATCCCCGTGCGCTTGTCCGAAATCTACCAGATTAACGAAAGTTACGAATGGGTTTCGTCGCTGGTGAAGGACGAACTGAAGACTGATTTCCAGGGTACGGAAGACGATCTGGAACATCTGCAGCAAGTGATAGACAGCGGCAAAATTGGTCCGAAGAAGAGAGACGAATGGCTGGCTGTCGGCATCATGGTATGTACGATACTTGCCAACGAACTGGAAGACATGGAGTGGAGAACACTTGTCGACGGCAACCGTGAAGCTCCTGTGCTTCAATACAGAGATCAAATCATCGACCCGATGAAACTCACCTGGAGCCGTGTCAAGGCCGGTCAGCCCTGCAACGTGGTAGAAGCCTACCGCTCGGTCATTGACAGCCTCTGATGTAGAATTAACCGATTAAAAACTTTCAAATGGCTGTACCTTATTTACAGATAGACAATCTCACCAAGTCATTCGGCGACTTGGTTCTTTTTGAAAATATTTCGTTTGGCATTGCCGAAGGCCAGCGTGTGGGCTTGATAGCCAAGAACGGAAGCGGCAAGAGCACCTTGCTCAATATCATTGCAGGCAAGGAGGGACACGATAGCGGAAGCATCGTGTTCCGCCGTGATTTGCGTGTGGATTACTTGCCGCAGGATCCTCAGTATCCCGAGGAGATGACGGTTATCGAGGCCTGCTTTCATCATGGCAACCGCACGGTGGAGCTTATCAAGGAGTATGAACGGTGCATGGAAACCGAGGGCAATCCCGGACTCGATGAGCTTCTCACACGTATGGACCAGGAGAAGGCTTGGGAGTATGAGCAGAAGGTGAAGCAGATTCTTTCGCAACTCAAAATCCGCAATTTCGACCAGAAGGTGAAGCAGCTTTCCGGCGGACAGCTCAAGCGGGTGGCATTGGCCAATGCGTTGATTACCGAGCCCGAACTCCTCATTCTGGATGAGCCCACCAACCACCTCGATCTCGACATGACCGAATGGCTTGAAGAGTATCTGCGACGCACGAACCTGAGTTTGCTCATGGTGACGCACGACCGCTATTTCCTCGATCGGGTGTGTTCGGAAATCATTGAAATCGACAACCGGCAGGTGTACCAATATAAGGGTAATTACAGTTATTACCTCGAAAAGCGGCAGGAACGTATCGATGCCAAGAATGTGGAGATTGAGCGGGCTAATAATTTGTATCGCACCGAACTGGACTGGATGCGACGCATGCCGCAGGCCCGTGGACACAAGGCCCGCTACCGCGAAGAGGCGTTCTATGAACTCGAGAAGGTGGCCAAGCAGCGTGTCCGCAACGATAACGTAAAGCTGGAGGTGAAGGCTTCTTATATCGGAAGCAAGATTTTTGAAGCCGACCACTTGTGTAAGCGGTTTGGCGACCTGAAGATTCTGGATGATTTCTCTTATATCTTCTCACGCTATGAGAAGATGGGAATCGTGGGCAACAACGGTACGGGCAAATCGACTTTCATCAAGATTCTCATGGGGCAGGTGCAGCCCGACAGCGGAACGCTTGATATCGGCGAGACGGTCCGTTTCGGCTACTATTCTCAAGACGGACTCCAGTTTGACGAGCAGATGAAGGTCATCGATGTGGTGCAGGACATTGCCGAGGTCATCGAACTGGGCAACGGCAAGCGGCTGACGGCCTCGCAGTTCCTTCAGCATTTCCTCTTTACTCCCGAGACACAGCACAGCTATGTGTATAAGTTGAGTGGGGGAGAACGCCGCCGGCTCTATCTCTGCACCGTACTGATGCGTAATCCTAATTTCCTGGTGCTTGATGAGCCTACCAACGACCTTGATATCATCACGCTCAATGTGCTTGAAGAGTACTTGCAGAATTTCAAGGGGTGTGTCATTGTTGTATCGCACGACCGCTACTTCATGGATAAGGTGGTGGATCACTTGCTGGTGTTCAACGGACAGGGTGACATCCGCGATTTTCCCGGTAATTACAGCGATTACCGCGACTGGAAAGAAGCCAAGGCACAGCAGGAGAAGGAAGTGCGCAAATCGCAGGAGGAGAAAACGGCCCGGGTGCGTCTGAACGACAAGAAGAAAATGACTTATAAGGAACGGCTGGAGTTTGAACAGCTGGAGAAGGATATCGCTGCTCTGGAGGAAGAGAAGGCGGGTATCGAGGCTTCATTGTGTAGCGGCGAACTGGCTGTGGAGGAGCTTACCCGTTGCTCCAAGCGGCTGTCGGAAGTGAACGACCTGATTGACGAGAAAACTATGCGCTGGCTCGAACTGAGCGAGATTGAGGGGGGAGTTTAGGGTATGAACAGTCATCTCACCAACTACCATAGCCATTGCCTCTATTGTGATGGGCGGGCCAACATGGAAGACTTTATCCGCTTCGCCGTGAGTCAGGGTTTTACCTCCTATGGATTCTCCTCGCATGCTCCTTTGCCTTTTTCTACGGCTTGGACCATGGAGTGGGACCGCATGGACGATTATCTGAGTGAGTTTGTCCGGCTCAAGGAACAGTATGCTCCGCGCATTGAACTGGCTATCGGGCTGGAGATTGATTACCTTCATGACGACAGTCATCCGGGGGCACCTTGTTTTCAGCAACTGCCGCTTGACTATCGCATCGGGTCGGTTCACATGGTGTTGTCTCCTGCCGGCTCGTTGGTGGATATTGATACGCCGGCCAGCCGTTTCAAAGAGCTGGTCGACACGCATTTCGAGGGTGATCTGGATGAGGTGGTGAGGCGCTACTACCGCAACCTGAACCGTATGGTGCAGCTGGGTGGCTTTGATCTTATCGGGCATGCCGATAAGATGCACTACAATGCTTCGTGCTACCGTCCGGGGTTGCTCGACGAACCTTGGTATGATACTCTTGTGCGTGATTATTTCGAATCCATTGCCCGTAGGGGATATATAGTCGAGATCAACACCAAGTCGTATGGCGAACTGGGCACTTTCTACCCCAATGAACGCTATTTCCCTTATTTACGTGAACTCGGTATCCGGGTACAGGTAAACAGCGATGCACATTATCCTGAACGGATCAACAACGGACGGGAGGCGGCTCTGCAGGCTTTGAAGAAAGCCGGATTTACTTCCGTTGTGGAGTGGTACGGCGGACAGTGGCAGGATGTAGGTCTTTAAACGGACCATGCACCTGAGGCCGTATGGTTCTTTTTTCCATTAGAGTGATATCCCCATTTATGATGGTTGACATGCTTATTTCCATCATAAATGGGGATTTTCTGTTTTTTCTATCCCCGCTATCTTTGCACCGTAACATTTAAAACGAATCAAAGATGAAAAGAATTGCAGTATTGTTCGGTTCCACTACCGGAACCACTGAAGATTTGGCACGTCGCATTGCTGCCAAACTGAATGTTCCCTCAGGTGATATCATCGATGTGTCTAAACTCACAGAAAATATTGTAAATGAGTTTGATGTCCTCATTTTGGGCACCTCCACCTGGGGAGCCGGCGAGTTGCAGGACGACTGGTACGATGGGGTCAGCCTGCTGAAAAAGTGTGACCTTTCTCATAAATATGTAGCCCTGTTTGGCTGTGGCGACTCCGACTCTTATAGCGATACTTTTTGCAATGCCATCGGCATTTTGTATGAAGAACTCAAAGACACGAACTGTACATTCTGCGGAGCTACGGATACCGAAGGTTATACGTTCGATTCTTCCGAGGCTGTGGTCGACGGCAAATTCGTGGGGCTTCCTCTCGATGAAGTCAATGAAGACAGTTTGTCTGACGAACGCATCAGTGCCTGGACCGACCAGCTGAAAAAAGAACTCTGTTAATTACACTCTTCCGATATAAAAAACGTTTGCATTATGGCTACAGAAAGAATCCTCCCCAGTGAAATCCGTATTTTTCTCAATCATATCTATGAATTCAAGAAAGGTGTGCGCAACATGGTGCTCTACACCATGAGCAAGGATTATGAAGCATTTGCCGTGCGCCGGCTGGAGAATCAGCACATCTGCTATATGATACAGGAAGTAGGTGCCCATAAAATCAACTTGTTTTTCGGCAAACCGGAGTGTATGGAGGCTATGCGCCATCTCATTATCCGTCCGCTGAATCAGCTCACCGCTGAAGAAGATTTCATTTTAGGGGCGATGCTGGGCTATGATCTTTGCCAGCAATGCAAGCGTTATTGTGATAAAAAAGACGGATTAAAACTGGCTGTGTAGAAATCTCTTCGCGCGCACGCATATTATATATTGTATATTCTTGCAGCCTGATTCGGACAGCT
>ERZ791889.61-NODE-61-length-101899-cov-123.079592_pt1 | contig 101899 bp, 95 predicted proteins | sample MGYA00510156_ERZ791889 | MGnify/ENA primary metagenome ERZ791889 (study PRJEB30046, sample SAMN00792108) | human gut metagenome | study: EMG produced TPA metagenomics assembly of the A metagenome-wide association study of gut microbiota in type 2...
GACGGGAGAGCTTAAGCAGGACAGAAGTGACCGTATGAACGTCCGTACCTTTAATAGTACATAGATTTTATATCCGGGAATTGTTCAAAGAGTATTTGGGTTCTTACCTTCTGGCTTTGCAGCCACTTCTCCGGAGCCTTAAACAGCAGGTACCGGCTTCTGGCTAACAACTGTCTGAGCGTATCTCCATTGCTAAATACTTCAGGTTCATAATACTCCCTCTTGGCTTTAGCTTCCTTTATTCTCTTGTTTTCATCTTTCATAACTTGCCAGCGATAAGCAATCCGCAGATCCTGTACAGCTTCATAAACCAGCTTTGAAACATGGAAACGATCCACTACCTGCATAGCCCCGGGAAAGCAACGTTTTGCTATTTTCTGCATACTGCCGGCCATATCAAGTGTGATTTCCTTTACCTGGTTGCGCTTATCGGCATCTATTTTGAGAAGCACATTGATAACATCCTTCCCTTTACAATAGCTACGATGGTGCCTTTCTGCCCATGCTTATCCCGATTGGTAAGATAGTATACAACTCTCCTTTGCTTAGCGCCGTTTCATCAATACATAGATGATAACCTATATTTTTAGGATAAAGAATAAAGTCTTCAGCATGGTCCTTCTGATTCCAGTTATTGAAATCACTTAAATGTTCTTTGTATTGGGTCTGGAGTTGCTTGCCATCCATACAGTAATGTTCAGCTATACTTTGGCAACTAACGGCATGCTTGTCTAAGTAACGCTTTTAAAAAAGCTCCGAACTCAGCTGTTATGCGAGTACCGGAGGCTACTAAGTTCCAATCACGACTATAGGTTTGTCCTGTTTCCGGGTCTTCCCAATGACGGCGCCTGACGCGTAGATATACAGCTTTGCTACGAATAGGAAAGTCTTGCACTTCTATTTCCGGGAAGAAACCTTTGGAATGTAGGTGTAAATGGGAATACTCTTGAGGAATGGAAGGCTTTTCCTCAAGAAAAAGAATAAAGCAAGTATCTTGAGAGAGCAGCAAGACCTTTCGGGCTTGTTTGACAATTTAAGCATGATTGGCATATTAGGAGAAGATTGTAGCCGAATTGATATTCATATTACCGAAGTGCGGAAAATGGATAGTAGGGAATATGAAATAAAGGGTATCAGTCGTACCTGATTATCCGTAATTTGTCCGTTTAAGGGAAAGATTTGTATAGATAGCATCTCTTCCTGTTCTCAAATGGTAAAAAGTGAATATACGGAATTGGACGGTTTCATATACGGGCATTACTCGTTTGCGGAATACGGAGATAAATGATATAGCGGTACATTCTCCGGTTCTTTCAAGCAGGGGTATCGGATGAGCGGACAACAAATAGAGAAAGGACGGAATGAAATAGCAGAACTGAAATTGAACTTATCTGAATATTGGGGTAAGTGGAAATCCGCAAAGGGACTGACAAAAGTCTGTTCTTGGGCAAATGAGATTATCCCCGATACTCCTGCAAACTTCTGCTTGTTTAATGATGCAGGCGAATGGGTTGTATCACCGAAATATCGTAAGAATGGTTGGGAAAATCTATATAATGCCTATCACAATGAGAATCTGACAACGGACGAGATACAAAAAGCTCGTGAGGTGGAAGAACAGGAATGGTGGATAATTAAAAGCCAATCATGTAAAATAAATTGAGTTTATAACAAAGCGTGATAACGCCTTACAGCGTTCTCTGCTGAACCATTAACATTATAATCTTCAAATTATGCGATTAAGCAATAGGAAAATAATACTTTATACTGGAACAACAAAACTACTTACAACATAAATGCAATATAAAATCACATCTCTTCACATATAAATCAGTAAACAAGGGAATTTCGATTGTCGTTATAGTCAATTATTTAACGTGAGTTCGATATAACTTAAAATGACACAAGTTGCCTGTCCTTGATAAAAATCACATCAATGGCAGGCATCTTATCAAAATAGTAGGCAGCAATAGTTGAAATGATATTGGTAATAAAGTTGTTGGATGCCCTGTGTCTGGAATGTTCAATCTGTGCAATATTTTTTGTCTTATATCGGACTCGCGTTAATTAAATGAGTGTAATGTTATATTGAACTCATGTTAATATCAGATTATCTGAATTTATCCTGAAACTAGTTATTAGTGTTCTTAAAATTATATATTAACTAAAAATAGTAATTATTAGCACAATTCTTTGTCTTGAATTATAATATTTGCAAAATATTACTTGTAATGATTGTGTATAAATGAAACAATGTAAAAAATTATAATTTATAAATACCTAAATCTTTTAGCTATGATTGTTGAAAATAATTTACATGTAAAATTAATAAAAAAGATAAAACAAGGTTCTTATGAAGATTTTACTCGTTTGTATTTTATTTATGCACACTTACTTTATGGTTTTATATTAAAATTAACAAAAGATCCTAATGATGCTGAAGATATTTTACAAGAAACTTTTTTGAGAATTTGGCAAACTAAAGAAAATCTTTCTTTAGAGATTTCATTTAAATCCTATCTTTATACTATTGCACACAATCTTATCATAGATTCATTTCGTAAGAAAATTGATAGTGTTGAATTTGAAGTTTATATTCAAAGTGACGCATATCAGAATTATACGGAAAATGATACAGAAAATAAAGTATATTTTGATGAATTTCTCGATAAACTAAATGAGGCTAAAAAGAAACTTAGCAGTAAGCAATTAGCTATTTTTGAGTTGAGCCGTGAAAAAGGATGTTCGATTAAAGATATTGCCGAAAAAATGGCTATTTCAGAAAAAACTGTAAAGAATCAATTGACTCTTGCATTGAAGACTTTAAAATTAGAATTATCTCCCTTGCATTATTTGTTATTAGTCTTATTATTGCATTATTAAGGAACGAATTTAAGTTTATGTTTTGTAACATATAAATTTGGTCGGGACTAGTCGGAGCTATTTGCGTATTTCTTAAAAATAGAAATATGAAAAATAATTTGCTCCAAGTTTTGTTAAGGCGGTTTTTCCATGAAAAAGTTAGTCCTGCTGAATATACAGTCCTTAAATCTGAAGTTCAAAAAGCAACGGATGAGACTATGGACTCTGTATTGGATATTTTGTGGGAAGAGCAAAACCTGCAAGTTCCGGTGATGGATGATACTGTTAAATTCAGAGTTCTTAATAATATTCGAAATCAGATAACAGACAACAGGCCTTCACATAATTTTTCTTGGGTACGAATTGCGGCTGCAATTTTGATACCGCTTCTTGTTTCGGCTGCTTCATTTTATTACTTCTCAGAAAAGTACAACAGGCAAGGAGATGTCTTTACCGTATTTGCAGAAAGAGGACAAAAGACACAAATATTCCTTCCGGATGGAACCCAAGTCTGGCTTAATTCGGATTCTTATCTTAGCTATTCTTCCGTATTCAATCGTGATAACCGTGAGGTGACTCTCAAAGGCGAGGCTTTTTTTGATGTGACCAAAGATGATGAGCATAGTTTTACTGTTAAAGCAGAAGGTATTAATGTAGTGGTATACGGTACAGCTTTCAATGTTTCTGCCTATCCGGACGAAGAAATGGCAACCGTTTCTTTGCTCAGAGGAGTTGTCACAGTGGAGAATGCTGTAGAAAGTGTACAATTAGAACCTGGGCAGCAGGTACAGATACCGAGAGACAGACAATCATGGAAACTATTTCCCTGTGATGTTGAGATGGAGTGTTTATGGACACAGAATATGCTTAGGTTTGAAAACACTCCGGCGGTAGAAGTGTTTACGAAGTTGGAAAAATGGTATGGAGTAAATATTCACGTAGAAAATTCGAATTCGTCTGTTAAATATGGATTTGTTCTGAAAAGTGAATCATTAAGAGAAATATTAGATCTAATAAATAGAATAACAGCAATTGATTACCAGATAAACGGAGAGGAGGTGAACATCAGATATAAGTGAAAATATAAATTAAAATATATATTAAATTAATCATTTCTTTTTTACTTAGTCATAATATTATGGAAAAAATAACAAAAAAGATACTTGTTAATGTCTTTTTTTTCTTATTGATATTTCAGTCTTTGAGTGCCCAAAATTCTCAAAGAATAGATTTATCTTTGAAAGAACAAACGCTTAAAGTCTTTCTTGAGATAGTCGAACAGAAGACGAATTATACATTCATGTATAATAATCTTGATTTGGAACAAAAAACATCGGTTCAAGTTAAACAAGTTACTATTGATGAATTGCTGACAAAAGTATTGACCCCACTGCATATTAATTTTGAAATAGTTAATGATAAAATTATTTTAACAAAACCAGACCAGGTAAATAATGGCTCAACCACAGTAACAGTGAAGGGGGCTATTGTAGACAAAGCGGGTGAGCCTCTAATTGGAGTTAATATAGCTGCAATGTCCACAGGTAAGGGAACGATCAGTGATATCAATGGAGAGTTTACTGTCGAAGCGGCTAAAAATGAAATTTTGAATATATCTTATATAGGTTATATTTCACAACAAATTAAGGTCGGTACTCAATCATCTATCCATGTAATCCTTAAAGAGGATATTCAGACTTTGGACGAAGTTGTTGTTACTGCATTGGGTATCAAGCGTGCAGAAAAGGCATTAAGCTATAATGTACAGCAGGTTAATACAGATGCGGTGACGGAACATAAAGATGCCAACTTTGTGAATGCCCTTAACGGTAAAGTGGCAGGTGTCACAATTAATGCTTCTTCATCAGGAGTCGGAGGCGTATCTAAAGTTGTAATGCGTGGAACAAAATCCATCATGCAATCTTCCAATGCATTGTACGTAGTAGACGGTGTCCCGATGTTTGCCGGTAGTAGTAAAGGTGGGGGGAAAGAATTTGATTCTCAAGGAGCTACCGAGCCTATTGCAGATATCAATCCGGATGATATTGAATCTATGTCAGTTCTGACTGGTGCCGCTGCCGCTGCGTTGTATGGTTCGGAAGCTGCCAATGGTGCTATTATCATTACGACTAAAAAAGGAAAAGTCGGTAAGGTTAGCATATCTGTAAATTCAAGTATGGAGTTCAATCAGCCTTTCGTAATGCCTCGTTTCCAAACCCGCTATGGAACCGGTGTAGGAGGAAGCTTCCTGGATGGTTCAGATCGTAGTTGGGGAGAAAAATTAACAGTGGCTAATTATCGTGGCTATGATCCTAAGGATGATTACTTCCAGACTGGTATTATCAACACGGAAAGTGTTTCTTTCTCTACCGGTACAGAAAAAAATCAAACTTATGCATCGGCTGCTGCCATCAATTCAAAAGGTATTACTCCTAATAATAAGTACAGCCGCTATAATTTCAGTGTACGCAATACCACTTCTTTCTTGAACGACAAGATGACTCTCGATATAGCTGCCAGCTATATTTTGCAAAATGACCGTAATATGGTGAACCAGGGAGAATATAATAACCCGTTAGTGGGAGCTTACCTGTATCCTCGCGGTAATGACTGGGAAGATGCGAAGTTGTACGAACTGTATGATCCGGCACGTAAAGTTTATCTTCAGAATTGGTCAATCGGTGATGCTGCAATGACGATGCAGAATCCATATTGGGTGAATTACCGCAACTTGCGTGAGAATAAGAAAGACCGTTATATGTTGAGCGCAAGTTTGAATTATAAAATATTGGATTGGCTGACTGTTTCAGGACGCGTAAGTCTGGATAATGCCAATAATGATTATACAGAGAAATTTTATGCTTCTACCAATACACAGCTTACGGAAGGCTCTTCTCGTGGTTTGTATGGTATAACCAAGACTTCGGATAAACAATTGTATGCAGATTTTTTGGTAAGTATCAATAAGAACTTTGGTGAAGACTGGAATCTGAGTGCTAATATCGGTGGATCATTTACTGATGTGCGCTCAGATCAAATGACAGTCCGTGGTGGAATTGCTGATGGCAGTGATGCATTTCCGGGTGAGCAGGTCGGTTTGACCAATTATTTCGCTATTCAGAATTTGAGCCAGAAAGCCCGTCGTCTGCAAGAAGGATGGAGAGAGCAGACTCAGTCTATTTATGCTTCTGCTGAATTGGGATATAAGAGTACTTATTATTTGACACTTACCGGACGTAACGATTGGCCTTCACAATTAGCCGGACCTAATTCTACATCAAAGAGTTTCTTCTACCCGTCAGTAGGTTTGTCTGTTGTTCTTTCAGAACTGATGCCTAATTTGAATAAAGATTATTTGTCTTATCTTAAATTTCGTGGTTCGTTCGCCTCTGTCGGTTCGGCTTTTCAACGTTATCTTGCCAATCCGCGCTACGAATGGAGTACTTCTGCCAATCAATGGAGCGTACTGACTCAATATCCGATGTATTCATTGAAACCGGAACGTACTAATTCTTTTGAAATTGGTTTTAATGCTCGTTTCTTGAAATATTTTGAGTTGGATGCTACTTATTATAATGCAAAAACTGAAAATCAGACTTTTAATCCGCAACTTCCGATTAATAAATATTCAAAAATGTATATTCAAACCGGCAGCGTACGCAATCAAGGTATAGAGCTTGCTCTGAATTTTGAAAATACATGGCGTAATTTCACATGGATGAGTGGTTTGACCTATTCAATGAATAAGAACAAGATTGAATCTTTGGCGGACAATGTCATCAATCCTATAACCGGGGAGCTTTTCTCCATACCTTCACTTGATATGGGCGGATATGCAGATTTACGTTTTATCCTGCGTGAAGGTGGTAGCATGGGAGATTTATATTCACGTACAGATTTACGTCGTGATGCTAACGGTGCTATTTATATGGATGAATCGAATAACGTATATACTCAGAAAATAGATAATCCCGATTCTTATATCAAGTTGGGAAGTGTATTGCCGAAGGGAAATCTTGCATGGCGCAACAACTTTATGTGGAAGAATTTCCATGTAGGATTCATGATTTCTGCTCGTTTGGGTGGTGTAGTATTCTCAAGAACACAGGCTGTACTTGATAAGTTTGGCGTTTCCGAGGCTTCAGCCAATGCGCGTGATAATGGTTTTGTATTGATTAATGGAAATGACAGAATTAATCCGGAGAATTGGTATACAACAGTAGGTAGTACCGCTGTGCCGCAGTATTATACTTATTCGGCTACCAACGTTCGTTTGCAGGAGGCTTCGATAGGTTATACTATTCCGAGAAAATGGCTGGCTAATATCTGTGATATCAAAGTTTCATTGATAGGTCGCAACTTGTGGATGATTTACAACAAGGCTCCTTTCGATCCGGAGGCTGTGGCATCGACAGATAATTTCTATCAGGGAATTGACAACTTCATGATGCCTTCTTTGCGTAATGTAGGTTTCAGTCTGAATTTCAAATTCTAATAAAAGTGACTATGAAAAAGATATTAAATACATTTATTTTCGCTTCATTAATGGTGGTTGTGTCATCCTGTACCGCCAAATATGAGGATATCAATTCAAACCCTTACCAACCGGGCGACTTGTCTGCCGATGACTATGCTTTGGGTTCGGCCATGAACAACCTTGCCGGTTGTGTGGTCTCTCCGGATGTCAATACGGCACAGTTTACAGATTGTTTGCTGGGTGGTCCTATGGGAGGATATTTTGCCGATTCCAAAGCATCATGGGAACGTACGATTTCGAACTTTAATCCTGAAGATGGTTGGACAAATGTTTTTCTGAAAAGTGATAAGGTGCTTCCGGTACTTTATTCCAACTTGAATATTGTAGAGGTGGTATCACAAAATACGAACAATCCGGTTCCTTTGGCTATTGCGACAATTATAAAGGTTGCAGCTATACATCGTATTGCGGATGCTTACGGACCGATTCCGTATTCTAAAATAGGGGCGGATGGTTCTTTGACAACTCCGTATGATTCGGAACAGGAAGTTTATAATAAATTCTTTGAAGAACTGAATCATTCTATCGGTGTGTTGAATGAGCACCCGAATGACCGTTTGACAGCTTCGGCTGACTATATTTATCAGGGTGATGTGAAAAAATGGATTCGTTTTGCCAATTCGCTTAAACTTCGTTTGGCTATTCGCATAGCCAATGTCGACAAGGTGACAGCACAGAAGATGGCGGAAGAAGCTGTTGACCCCAAAAACGGTGGTGTAATCGAACAGAATACGGATAATGCGGCATGGAGTTATTTTTCCGGTTCTGTGAATAACCCTATTTATGTGGCTAAGGAATACAATCATGTTAGTGCTCACGAAAAAGATAATAGCGCCTGTTTGACAGGTGGAGATACACATGCAGCAGCCGATATTATCTGCTATATGAATGGTTATGAAGACGCTCGGCGGGAAAAATACTTTGTCAAGTCGGAATGGAAAGGATATGAGTATGTCGGATTGCGTAGAGGTATTATTATCCCGGTGCTTGAAACTACCGGACACAAATATTCTGGAATTAATATTAAGCCGAATGATCCGTTATATTGGATGAATGCTGCGGAAGTCGCTTTCCTGCGTGCAGAAGCAGCGGCTGTCTATAATTTCAATATGGGAGGTGAAGCCGGTGAGTTTTACAATACCGGTATTCGCTTGTCATTCGAACAGTGGGGAGCGGACGGAGCAGAGGAATATCTGAATAACGAGACTTTACGCCCTGAAACTTATGTAGATCCGGACGGAAAGAATTCTTATGATAGAGACTTGTCCAGAATCACTGTGAAATGGGATAATGCTGCTTCACCAGAAGAAAAACAGGAGCGTATTATCATTCAGAAGTGGATCGCTAATTGGCAGTTGGGTAATGAGGCATGGGCGGATTACCGTCGTACCGGCTATCCGCATTTGATTCCTGCTACTGCGGCCGGTAATAAGAGCGGCGGTATCGTCGACTCGGAAAGAGGTGCGCGGCGTATTCCTTATCCTGCATCGGAATATGGAGATAATCCTGTAAATATAAATTATGCCGTGACTACTTATTTGGGTGGCCGGGATGATATGGGACGCGATCTCTGGTGGGCTAAAAAAACAAAGTAATATATAAAGTAGATAATGTTTATGAAAAATACATTTGGATATAGCGGACTGTGTGTTGCGATATGCATGACTATGTCACTCTCATTCTGCTCTTGTGAGGACTGGACGGATGTGGAGAGCTTGGATATACATACTCCTTCGCTTGAAGAACAAAATCCTCAATTATACGCTGATTATCTGAAAGATCTGAATATTTATAAAGCAAGTGAGCATAAATTGACTATAGTATCTGTGGAGAATGTGGCAGATCCTTCCAAACAGGCCGAAAGATTGTCCGCTTTACCTGACAGTATTGACTATATCAGTTTGAATAATCCGGATAAATTGTCCGGAAATATGCTGGACGAAATAAGAATAGTCAGAGAGAAAGGTACGAAGGTGGTGTATGGTATTGATTTTTCCAAATTTGAGGAAGAATGGAAGGGGATGAAGAAAGCTAATCCTGACTTGACGGAAGAAGAAGCGCGGGCGTATTTGGACAAACGTACGGATGAGATGCTTTCTTTGGCTGGTAATTATGATGGTATTATTGCTGATTATACCGGTCGTTCTTTGGTTAGCTTGAAAGGTGAGGAGCTTGAGGTATATACATCTCGTCAGACAAACTTTTTGAACAAACTGAAAGAGTGGAAGCAAGCATCCAATAAGTCGTTGCTCTTTTATACTAATGTGCAATATCTTACTGCTGAAAATCAGGGAATAATAGGGTTGGCTGATTACATTATTCTTAAAACAGCTTTGTCAACAAATGGTGATGATTTAAGTGTCAAGGCATTATTGGCTGTTCAGGCAGGAGAAGATGCGAAAGAACTGTATGAAGGGATAAATCCTGTTCCTGCTGACCGTTTTATTGCGTGTGTTCAACTGCCGCAGCCGGATGACAAGAATCAGGTGATAGGATATTGGAATACAGTTGACTCTGAAGGGAATAAAACTTTAGCTACTCAGGGAGCCGCATGGTGGAATGTGCAGGCGTCAACTGGATTTGAAAGAAAAGGAATGTTTGTTATGAATGTACAGGATGATTATTATAATAATACGTTCTCTTCAATTCGTGAGGTTATTAGTATAATGAATCCGTCAAAATAAAAGAAGATATGAAATTACATAAGTATATGTTTGCTTCCCTTTCTTTTTGTTCATTGGTATTGGGAAGTTGCCAAAATAATGATATTGATGATGAACACCATTATGATAATAAGGTATTTGTCACTTCCCAGCAAGTTAGGGATGATTTGTTGATTAAAGAGACTGTTTCGGAAACTACCCGGTCCATATCTTATCGCTTGGCTGATCCGTTGGATAGAGAGGTGAATATTTCTTTTGATGCTGCTCCGCAATTGACTGCTGCTTATAATTTGGCTTTTAATGATAGTGCTCAGGTTTTGGCTGCCGATTATTATGAGATTCCGGTTAAGTCGGTTACGATTAAAGCAGGAGATATCAGTAGTGATGATGTTGTTGTTAACTTTAAAAACACAAACAAGTTGGACAAGTCAAGGCGCTATGTGTTACCGGTTACAATAACGGATGCGGATATTGAGGTACTTGATAGTAAAAGAACTGCTTATTTTATATTCAAGGGTGCGGCATTGATCAATGTGGTAGCTAATATTGAGAAAATGTATTTCCCTATTTATTGGGATACTGATGTACATTCTGTAAATGTTGTAACAGTGGAAGCTTTAGTGCGTAGTAATGATTGGGTTGCAGGGCGTGATAACGCACTGAGTACGGTATTTGGGGTTGAAGGTGAGTTTCTTGTTCGTATTGGTGATGCTGATCGTCCGCGTGATCAATTGCAATGTGTAGCTCCCGGTGGAAATTTCCCTGCTCCGAATGCTGTTGCCAGTTTACCTGTAAAAGAATGGGTGCACATTGCCATCGTCTATGATGCAACTACTCATGAACGTATCTATTATAAAGATGGAGTGAAAGTTTATTCGGATAATGCCGCCAGCCGTGCTGTGAACTTATCATCAAATGGCTGTTATATTGGTAAAGCTTGGGATGATTCTCGCTGGTTGCCTGGTGATATTTCAGAAGTGCGTATTTGGAATATTCAGCGTAGTGCTGAGGAAATTGCTAAGAATCCATATGAAGTTGATCCTCATTCTCCAGGACTAATAGCATATTGGAAATTTAATGAAGGAACTGGAAGTGATATAAAGGATCATACAGGAAATGGTAACGATATTAGCGCTGTTGGTGGTACTCCGACATGGGTAAATGTTGAACTTCCGCAAATAAAATAATACAAACTTAATATAGGATTGTACATATGAAACGAAAAGATATATATACGTTATTGTTTGGTGTTTTGTGTTGTGCAGGAACATCATTATGTTTTTCTTGTGCTGATGATTTAGAGATTGGAAAACAGTTTGATGAATCGGCTTTGGGGGGAATTTATGAAAATAGAGTTTTTCTTTGCGACGCTTCATCTAATAAAGTCAATAATATTATTGAATTATATACTTCTAATCAGTATTCAACTAAAGTTCGAATGTCTTTATCGAAGAATTCTTCGACTGAAACTTCTGCTAAGATAGTTATAGATGAATCCTATTTGGAGAACTATAATCAAGAGCATAATACAGATTTTGAAATGCTTCCAGCAAGTGCGGTCATTTTTGCTAATGATGGTACTTTAAACTCTGGAAATTGTGGAAGAAGTTTAGAGGTAGAAATGATAATAAAAATTTCAGATGATTTGGAGACAGGAAAGACATATGCTTTACCTCTCTCAATAGCGGAACCTACTTCTGACCTTACAATAAAAAATGAGCAAGATCGTCACTGTGTATATTTAGTTAAGGATATGAGAAAATTTGGTGACGCTTTCAAAGGAGAGGATAAGCCAAAAGGATTTTTGTTTTTTGAGGTAAATGATGTAAATCCATTAAATGCTCTTTCTTTCCAATTGGAAAACGGTAAATATTTTTGGGATGTAGTTGTTTTATTTGCTGCTAATATCAACTATGATTCTGAAGCAGGGCGTCCATATATAAAGTGTAATCCGAATGTTCAGTATTTATTAGATAATAATGAGACTCTTTTGCAGCCATTGCGTAAACGTGGTATAAAAGTCTTGTTAGGTTTATTGGGTAATCATGATATGGCAGGATTGGCTCAACTTTCTACTGAGGGGGCTAAAGTATTTGCACGTGAGATTGCTCAATATTGTAAGGCTTATAATTTGGATGGAGTAAATTATGATGATGAATATTCGCTTTATCCAGATCTTGATAATCCTTCATTTGCTACCCCTTCTGCTCAAGCGGGAGCACGTCTCTGCTATGAAACTAAACAGGTGATGCCTGATAAGTTGGTCACTGTTTTTGCATATGGAAATATGTATGGAGTTGAATCTGTAGATGGAGTAGATGTTGATGAGTGGATTGATATAGTTGTGCCTAATTATGGTTCAGCAGCTTATCCTTTAGGTCAGATGACTAAATGGAAGTGTGCTGGTTTGGCAGCAGAATTTAATTTGCATGGTGGTGGTTCTTTGGATAGTTATGGTGCTCAGAAAATATTGAGTGGTGGTTATGGATGGCATATGGGATTTGCTGCTAATCCGAATAATTATAGAACTATTTTTCAACGTTTGAGTGGTGCTTATGAACTATATGGTTCTAAATTGAAAGATCCAACAATCTTTTATAAGAAAAATGAAACTACTCCATCTAAGTATCCGGAGGATTTATGATAGTTAATGCTAGAGAAAAGTATTTTTAATGTATTAACGACTATTCGAATGTTATATTAACTTGAAAATAAGAATATGAGAATAAAAAAATTTTTTTATATACCTGTTCTTTGTATGGGTATATTATCCTCTTGTCTGGATGACGAAATTTTGGATTTGAAGAATTTTCCTATTAACCAACCTGAAATATTAGTTCAAGGTAGTAATGATGATAATAATATTGTTGCTACTTATCTGAGCGATGGTACTTTGAAGTTGGATGCTCCTTTAACAAGAACATATGTGTTCCGTTTCAAAGCTTCTCCAGAGGATATGACTGTAAATTTTGAACCAATTTGTTCTAACATCCCAGCAGAGAAAGTTATCTTGAGCACTTCTGAGGTTTTACTGGCTGCCGGAGAGACAGATGCGGTAGTAACCGTTTCTTTGAAAGACGATGATTTTAATTTTGCAGCTGCTACTTTGGAAGAAGAAACTTATGTACTTGGCGTTAAAGCTAATGTGAATGGGTTTAATATAGGCGGAGAGCCTATGGAAAGTAAGATTATGATAGAAAAAGAGGCTTATAGTGTGGCGGTATCTTTACATGGAGAAAATCAAAATAGTGCCTCTTTTGAGCGTACATTTGTTGATGGTTCCATTGAGGAACAAGATCCTATTGCCTATAAATTCAAGGTAATGTTGGATAAGCCTGCAAATAAGGATGTTGCTATACAGATATTTACTGAAGGAATTGCAGAAAAATATTTAGAGAATGTAACCATTATTCCTAATAAGATTGTAATTCCAGCTGGTCAAACTTCTTCGGAAGAAGTGACGTGGGCTATAACAAATGACTTTCTGTTAGAGGATGCTATGCCTGCTACCTTCTTGATAAATCTGAAATTAGGTATAGAAACGGAGGATGCTACAGTAAAAAAAGAAGGGGAGAATTCTATATCTATAACAGTTAAGAAAAAAATGCTGAATATGGGTGTCGTTGATAACCTTCCACAAGAGTGGAGTATGATTAATAAGGAGGATTGCTCTGTTTTTGACTTGTTAAATTTCTCAGGGAATGGAAGTGTGTTGTTTGATTCTGTTATAGATGCTTCGCTTTATTGTGCTAGCTGGTATTTGCCAGCAAGCTTTGTAATAGATATGAAGAATCTGCATGTATTGAAAGGTATAAAAATAGATTGTAAATCCTATTCTAGTGATATGCAGGGTATTAAGAATATCAAAGTATATACTTCAAAGGATAAAATTCAATGGGTAGAACAAGCCGATTTGATGAATTTGCCTAATAGAAACGAAAACCTGTTGGAATTTTATACAGGAATGGAAACAAGATATGTTAAATTGGAATTTTTTGCAATATATTCATATAGTCTCAATGTTGCTGAGATGTCTTTGTATGAATAGAAGTTTTTTATTGATTTTAATTAAATATTTATAAGATATTTGGAATAATATCAGACTAAATGAAACGCAAAATTTGAATATTATTGTTCAGATTTTGCGTTTCTATTTTCTAAGAGACTAGTTTAAAATAATGGCTCAGTAGATTTTTAGTGGGGATTATTTTTATACTCGTGAAGTATTCCTTACTGAATCCAAAGGTTTTATGGAAGCTGTAAATGTGACGGACTTTCCCATACGAGACCATAAGGTAATTCTCAAAATCAGACGCCAGCGTTGGACAGACTTACGCACAGGCAAAAGCTTTAGTATTCTCATCGACCTCGACATTGTGGCCAAGAGGACCCGATACTCCAAAGAATTTGGAGCTTTTTTAAAAGAAACGTATGGAGACATCCCCGGTAGCTTGTCGTATGCTTGAGGAATTCATCATATAGACTGTCACACATTTGAGAAACAGTATAAGGAGGTCCTCAGCGGATATCGCAAGTGGGAGCAGTTATCTTATGCCGACGAATGGATGCTGTTTCCGGAGAATATGGGGGCCGTATCTGGCAATTGACGGGACCTCACTCTCCAACGGTGAACTTTACACCTTTGTGACCAACCGAGATGCTTGTACGAGAGAGTGTTCCCTGGTAGCTGTCGTGGCAGGGAATAAATCAGAGGATGTAATAGCTGTGCTGCAACGAATTGACGAAGAAAGCCGCTATGCCGTTAAAGAGGTAACACTTGAACTTTCAGACTCCATGCGCAAGATTGTACGGACTGCATTTCCTAAAGCCGGCCGGGTTATAGACCGTTTTCACATTCAAAAATTGGCTTGTGATGCCGTGCAGGAATTACGCATCAAACACCGTTGGGATGCCATACAGCAAGCCAACGAGGAAATGGAGGAAGCAAAACAGAACAACAAAGATTATGTCCCATACCGATATTCCAATGGTGATGCTCGCAGGGAAGTGCTTATACGTTCCGGTATTTGCTTTTTAAGTCAGCCGATAAATGAACAGAAAGACAGAAACAAAGAGCAGCCATCCTATTTGAGGAATACCCTGACATCAAGAAGGCATATGGTTTGTGCCCCATTCCCTGCGGATGATATTCTCAAAGAATACCATAAAGGATGCTGCACGTCTGGCTATGGCACGGTGGTATATAGAAGATGCAGGGATGTATTCATTGAACGTCATTGCTGCTACTTTTTATGAACACTATGATGAAATACTCAACTTCTACAACCACCGTTCTTCAAATGCGAGGGCAGAATCTTTCAATGCCAAAATCAAATTGTTCAGAGCGAACCTTAGAGGTGTAGCTGACAAGAGGTTCTTTCTATTCCGCATTGCTAAGCTATATGCATATCCCCACTAAAAAGCTACTGAGCCTTCATTTTTCTTCTTTAGAAGAAGAGTTCTATAGTATATACCGAACCAATTCTTATAATGAGGACTTTTCTACTCCCTCGTAACTCGTTGGCTTGCTGATAGATTAAATGGGTAAGTAGATTTTAAGTACATGGAAAAAAGATCCGAAAAATGTTTATTTCATTCTCCTGTACTTAAGTACTCATATATTTCCTGCAAATTGTATTCTGGAGAACATTCGAAAAGGTAATTTAGGATATTCATATGGTCTGCTCCAAAAATTACAAGAATCCTATCCTTAGGCTTGGTCATAATTCTCTGTATATTTCTGAATATGCGGAGGTTTCGGTTAAACCATCGTCCCGTTTCAAAATCAGTTCCAATAAAATCGTAGACATTAGCTTCATATTTAAAATGCCCTATTAAATAGTTTCCTAAACTTCGCCGAATATTTTCTGGCTTATTAAGCAAGATTAATTCGGATATTATCCCTTGTTTTTGAAACACAGGTTTTGGATAATACCCCTTGGTAGAGTCTGAATGATGAATAAAACTATCCTCAAAACGAATGTAGCTTTCACTATTTTCATCCTTCAACAATTCTTCTATATTCTCATAATGTTTTCCCCACTCATCAACACAATAAATTCTGTTGATACACAGTTTTTTGGCCAAACGGAAACCTATTTGTTCATACTCACCTTTCTGTAAAGCATATTTCCCTGTTTGATATAACTGAAATAGAGAGTCTATTTTATTCTGCATTTCTACAGGGCGTTCTATTACAATAATAGTAGGGGAAAATTCAGACAATGCATTAACTAATTTTTCAATTTCAGCTTGATACTTTGGTTCAGATACATCAATGATTTCATTGTTATTATATTGTATCCTATCCAAATTAGGAAAATCAAAGTGGAAAATCCCCAATGTAAGTACAGGTATAGGTTCTTGTATGGTATCTTGTGCTAAAAGTGGGCTGACAAGATTGAGAGAAAATATAAATATAAATAATATGGATAGAAAATGTTTCATACTACCAATTACATAAACAATAGCCAAATATAATGTAAATGAATAATAGAACAGCTTATTAAACAATTTCTTTCTTGCTGTATTTAAACAAATTAACTTTTGTATTTCATCGGGCGAAAGCACATCTGAGTTCCGGTTTAATGCTACACTCTCATTCATGGGGTGTTTTTAAGCGGTAGCCCAACATACTTTTTTTGAACTCTTGTTCACGCTCTGCACGTATGTGCATGGCAAGGTCCAACGTTTCCTTGTTCTGTTGTCGTTCCGCAGGGGTATTGTCTATCAGATACAGGCTAAGGTTTTCTTTTCGCCTGTTATGCTTTACTGCAAACTTGGGTTTACCTTGTATTTTCCCTATCGTAATACACCTGATTACCATTCTAAAAGTGTACTGAATAACAGAAAATGGGTAAAATATGGCAAAATGACGGAAATAGGAAATATGCAAATTATTGATAATAAGTAAGATATTTTTTTCTGTGATTCCTATGGCTTGTACCGGCTCTGGGTACTAAAATAAAAGCTAAGTGTTGATAAATCAATTGCTTATCTTTCTCTTTTTATGGAATTTTCCCCCACATTTTTCCCATACGTGCAAAAAATATAGCAGTAAATCATTATTTCCTTTGGTTGAACGTAGTAAATAAGTTACCTTTGAGAAGAAATAAAGCCTATTAAATAAGTGGTATGGAACAAGGTGTTTGGCAAGAGATAGAACAGTTGTACCAGAAGTTTCAAAAACTTGGTATCAGTGAATCGGTGGACTATGATAAGTACTACCTTTATTCTCTTATTACCCATTCCACAGCCATAGAAGGCTCTACGTTGACCGAACTTGACACGCAGCTTCTCTTTGACGAGGGAGTGACAGCGAAAGGAAAACCGCTTGTACATCATCTGATGAATGAAGACTTAAAGCAAGCGTACGAATTTGCTAAAGCTGAATCCGACCGTTTTGTACCGATAACTCCTGCTTTTCTGAAAAGGTTGAATGCTATGCTGATGCGTACTACTGGCTGCATTCATAGTGTGATGGGTGGTTCTTTTGATTCTTCCAAAGGAGAGTTTCGCCTGTGTGGGGTTACGGCTGGCATTGGTGGGCATTCTTATATGAACTATCTGAAGGTTCCTGCTAAGGTGGATGAGCTTTGCACCATTTTGCAAGAGAAGCAAAAGAGCGTGGGAACATTTCGGGAACAATATGAATTGAGCTTCAATGCCCAACTTAATTTAGTAACCATACATCCATGGGTGGATGGTAACGGCAGAACAGCTCGGCTGCTAATGAACTACCTCCAATTTTGCTATCACCTTTTCCCCACCAAGATATTCAAAGAGGATAGGGAAGAATATATCCTTTCCCTGCGTCAGTGTCAGAATGAAGAAACCAACCAGCCTTTCCTGGATTTTATGTCAGAACAGTTGAAGAAATCGCTTTCTTTGGAGATTGAAAGGTTCAAGGATTCGCAGAAGAAAGGGTTCAGTTTTATGTTTTAGAGGTACGGAAGCCCGTCTCTCTGCAACAAATATTGAAAATTAATGATTTATAGAAATGATTCCCAATTTTATACTCCAAAATGTAAGATTGGGTATTTCATAGTGGTTATTTGATTTGTTTGTTCGATTTGCTTTTGGTTTTTTTTATAATTTGTATCCTTTTATTACTTTTGCCTCAAATTTATTATTTGAAAGAAGGCATTTATGAAACGCCGTTTCCTGTTGTTTAGGGGGCTGTGTAGAAGTTTGAGCGACAGGATAAGCGGAAAGTACAGACTTCTATGCCTTTTGATGTATTAATTTTATTGAATCCGGGAAGTCTATAAGAAGATTTGCGACTTATGAAAATGTTTAGAATGATTGCTGCTTCCATGCTGAGTGCAGCGTTGTGTCTGGGATTTACTGCTTGTAGTGACGATGACGAAAATGAAAATGGTGAGGGTGGCGGAAGCACTGCCACTGTGGTCAAGCCGTCGGAGGTATTCAAGGGAGGACTACCGAAGTCGGCTGCCGGGATGTCTATCACCCAAAACAAAGAAGGACTGGTGACAAGTATCATAGGTGAGGATGGGGAAAAAGCCGTCTTCGAGTATTTCTTTGCCGAAACGAAGGCAGATGCAACGAAAGACCGCGCAAAAATCACCGTGACAGATGACGAGGGCGATGTTACCGAACTGAACTTGCAGCTCAACAGCAATGGCTATGTGGAATATTGCAACTCCATAGACCACGCCGGCACTTCCGATGCCAGTGAGTTCACTTGGGAGATGAAGTACGATGCCGACGGTCATCTCATAGAAATGAGACGTTCTGAAGGTAGCGGTGAGTTGACGAAAATCACTTATAAAGATGGTGACGCTGTGAAGACTTCCACAAGCTATATGGGTGGTGGAGATATGAATGGCGACGGAGTTCTTGACGGCAATGACGAGCGGGAGGACGGTGCTATCATAGACTATACGACGGGCGAGATTGCAACTCCCATTGATAACAAGGGTTGCCTGATGATGTTCGACGAACTGCTGGATGTGGATATGGATGAGATGATATATGCCTACTACGGAGGTATGCTTGGCAAGGCTACCAAGCATCTGCCGCTTGCGATGCGTGATGCTGATGATACTTCTGTTGAATTATCGAATTATAAGTGGACACTGAATTCCGACGGTTATCCTACGCAACTGCTTATTATAGACTGGGGGAATGAGGAGAAGTACACATTTACTTGGTGACTTATCGGAAAATGACAAATAGCGAGAAGGCTTGCATCGGTCAGGTGCAAGCCTTCTCGCTATTTGTCAATGATTAAGTTTAGTCCATTTCTCTTGTATATCTAAAATGAACTAAACCTTTGTTTTTATTGAAAGTTGTTAGCCTGTCTCCTTTGAAAGAAATCTCTTGATTTCTTCCTCACTGGACAGCAACTGGATTTTATACTTTTGTACAAAAATATTCGGGTCTAGTCCTGTTTCATAATGTTACCATCTTACCGGTTCGTTTAATATATTTCCGTCTGTTGTATCTTCTTGTGCGAATGTTGCAGCCTTATATTGAATGCAAAGCATAATAAGGGGAATTATGCCGTTGTTCCGGACAGACCTTTTACCTTTAGGGGCTACACGTACCACACTTCCTTCCGAAACAGGGAATACTTGGCCGTCTACTTGAAATTCTCCGTTTCCACTAAGGAAGAAATAAAGTTCTTCATGCGTTTTGTGAGTATGAAGAAAGCCGGTTTCTGTTCCCGGTTGGAATAACTGGAATGAAAATTCGCTTCCTGTGGCTTGAAGTGCAGCCCCGCCAAACACTTTTCCCGGAATTTTTATTTCAGGAGCAAGTTCCAACAAGTAATCTCCTAATTCATTTAACTTGCCTAAGTTGATAGCGGTGAAGTTTGTCGCTGATGCTGTTTTTTCAATCTGTTTCATAGCTTTTAATTTTGATGTTTATACTTCTATTGATTACGTATCGCAAATTAACTAACTTTGCATTGGATGATTGCTTTCTTTTTGATACTGCAAATATATGAATCAATTATTTGCAATACAAGAAGTTACAAATATGTATCAAAGTTACCTGGAGGTTACTTATGCAGAAAAACAATAGATTGTCATGACGAAAAAAGAAGAAAAAAAATCTATCATTGAGATTTGCCCTATTCGGAATGTCGTTGCACGTTTTGGTAATAAGTGGGCATTGTTAGTTGTTTTCATTCTGAATGAGAATGGTTCAACCCGTTTCAACCAATTAGCGAGGCAAATTCCTGATATATCAACCAAAGTGTTGTCTAATACGCTACAGATATTGGAAGCTGACGGACTGGTAAAACGAACCGTTTTTCCGGAAGTTCCAATAAGAGTGGAGTATGAGTTGACAGCAACAGGAAAAAGCCTTGTCCCTATCATTATATCGTTAACCGAATGGGCGCAAAATAATATGCAATCAATAATGGAGCACAGAAAAAAGTTCGAGAGCTTGTCATAGAATGAATATATAGAATAGCATTGTTGTTAAGAATCGGAACGGCAAAGGGTTATTTCATGGTAACACCGGCAGCTCTGTTCCGTACGGAAAGACTCTTTATAATATTCGGCTACTCTATTATCGGTATATCAATATTCTCGTTTTTCTCGTTCCAGTCATCGACGGTAAAGTCACCGGAGGATTCTTCAGAGAAAATATCACCCAGACTTAACGTTAATGTCAGTTTGGCATTGGCATCGAGCGGGCTGCTCAATGCTTGTCTGAAGCTTTTCACATTACCGTTTTTAAGAATGATTGCCAGTTGGAATTCCGGTTTTCCGGCGGACGGGAACAGCATAACGGTGCTGTTGCTCATCTGAGTACCATCGTTCGAACGAATCAGAGGGAACGCGATTGTACGTGGTGTACCTTGCGGTTTTCCCGTATAATAATTGAGTTCGCTGTAAATGTTGGTGATGCGTACGGACACACTGTCTATACTGGAACTTAGTACGGCATTGTCTTTGTCCTTCAGAACAACCTTTATTCCGGCTACCACTCGTTTTAAAGAGCCACTGAGGCTTTCGCTTCCGATGTTTACCGGCTGTGTGGCGTACACCAGGTCGAATACGGGATAGTAAATGGTATCGGCTGATATTCTGAACAAGCCGAGAGACTGTTTGGACATATCGGCTCCTATGCTGTGAGCCGCCTCTTTTATGGCAGGGTGGGCATAAATGGGAGTCTGGTATTGGGGTGTTCCCCAATAAATCATATTGTAAGTGCCTATCGGCAGAGAAATCTCCCTATTGATGGAATTGTCATGGAAACTTCCGTCCTTTACCCGGTAATAGCCGTAGAAAGGAGACAGTTTTCCTTTTACATAATTTCCATAGTATATGGAGCTGTTTGCATCGCATGGCATAATTGTAAGAATGCCGGTAAACGGGCTTTGGCGGCCGTCGGTGTTGCTGATGCTCACAGCCATTGAGGGACTGACAAGATGCTGATTATCCGTATCGTTGTTCCGGTCATCGTCTGAACAGCTTGCTATGAGAGCTGCAAGGCCCATTAACAGTATCGATTTTTTCATTATCCGTTGGGTTTTGGGTTATTTCCATAGAGAACATTCTGCAGTGGGAATGGTTCCCGGATACGGTACATTTCGGGAAAATTATTCGTCCGGCGGGGGAACGGTTGTCAAAGGAAAGCTGTGCGGTTAGCTTCCGTTTCAGGTTTTTCCGTATTTTTGCAACACAATAAAGAATTAACTTGTGATGAACCGTATGTTACTTGCGCTAAAGCGCCCTTTTATCTGGCTGTACCGATTCCGCCACCGCTGCGGTTACGGGGTGCACTCGCCTTTCGCCTTCAACCTGATAACGCACGTTATCTATGAAACTACTCCTTATTATAAGTATAAGGAGCTGGCTTCCGAGCAGAAGAGGCTTATGCCGCAGAAAGACCGGGCATGGGGGTACGAGTCCTTAAAGGTGAAACGGCTTCTGTTCCGGCTGGTAAATTATGCACAGCCGGCTACGATTGTGGATGCAGGCATGCAGGCTGCCTCTTCCTTATATCTGAAAGCTGCGAAGGAAGGAGCGGACTACACTGCCGCCGCCGACCTGTCCGAACTGTTTCTGGAGAGTGGCGCGTCTGTCGACTTTTTATACCTGCACGATTACCGCCGTCCGGAGTTTGTGGAAGAGGTGTTCCGTATCTGTGCTGACCGCACTGCGCAAACGTCCGTCTTTGTAATCGAAGGTATCCGTTATACTTCCCGGATGCGTGCCGTTTGGAGGCGTATCAGCCGGCACGAAAAGGCAGGCATCACTTTCGACCTTTACGATCTCGGTATTATTTTCTTTGATAAAACCAGGATAAAACAAGACTATATTGTCAACTTTTGATTACCTTTAGGCGTTTCAAAGGAAAAAAGACCATTATGAAGAAAAGCCTTGTATATACAAAGACCGGAGATAAAGGAACCACTTCCCTTGTAGGAGGCACGCGTGTTCCTAAAACCCACATCCGCCTCGAAGCCTACGGTACGGTGGACGAACTGAATTCCAATCTGGGGTTTCTGATTACTTTCCTTTCCGACGAGCCCGACAGGCAGTTCCTGCAGCAAGTCCAGGACAGATTGTTTGCAATAGGTTCTTACCTTGCTACGGATCGTGAAAAGACACGGCTGAAGGAGGCGAGTATCATCACCCCGGAACAGGTGGAGGCGATAGAGCGCGAGATAGACCGGCTGGACGACAAGCTTCCCCCTCTCTCTGCTTTTATTCTTCCGGGCGGGAGTCGCGGAGCCTCCGTTTGTCATATCTGCCGTACCGTTTGCCGCCGTACCGAACGTCGCATTCTTGCTTTGGCGGAACAGACGGACATCTCTTCCGAGCTGTTGGCCTATGTAAACCGTCTATCTGACTATTTGTTCGTTCTTTCGCGTAAAATGAACCAAGACGAGAAAAAAGAAGAAATATTTTGGAATAATAGTTGCAAGTGAAATATTTTGTTATACTTTTGCCGAAAAATAAAGAAAGGAATTACTACTCACAATTTTAATACTTAGAAACTATGTATTGGACATTGGAATTGGCATCTAAACTGGAAGATGCCCCTTGGCCGGCAACTAAGGACGAATTGATTGATTATGCCATGCGTTCGGGTGCTCCGCTTGAGGTTATTGAGAACCTGCAGGAAATGGAAGATGAAGGCGAGATTTATGAAAGTATTGAAGATATTTGGCCTGATTATCCCAGCAAAGAAGATTTCTTCTTTAATGAAGAGGAGTATTAATGCGCTTTGATTGAATTTCATCCGTCGGCTTACGGATATACAAATTATAGAAAGAGGTAGTACGAAGGCCTTTACTATGGCCGGAATACTATCTTTTTTCTTTTTAATCCCCCATTATATTAATGATGACACAAACAGGAGAGGCACACCGCTTGCCCGTATTGAAAGAACGCCACTTGCCCGGGGAGTGCCGGCAAAGTGTAACGGAACTGCTGAAAGAGACCTATGGTTACGACGGGTTCCGCAATCTCGAAATTTACGATGATTTGTTTAAAAACAGGGATACTCTCTGTATCTCTCAGGGACAACTGGTTGAAAATGTAATCCGGGAAGCGGAAAAGGCGTACAAAGGCGGCGAACAGCCCGACAATATCCTGCTGACTGCTCCGACCGGTGCGGGAAAGTCTCTCTTGTTCCAGCTCCCCGCCATCTATCTGGGAAAAGAATATAACCTGCTGACTATCGTTGTCTCTCCTTTGAAAGCGCTGATTGTGGACCAGGTGGAAGGCTTGCAGGACGTAGGGTATGAACGTGTGGCATATGCGTCTTCCGACCTTTCGCCGGAGCAGAAGATGGAAGTGTACCGGGCGGTGCGTGAGGGGGAAATCGACTTGTTCTATCTTTCACCGGAGCTGTTGCTCTCCTACGACATCAGACATTTTATCGGCAACCGCCGCATCGGTATGGTTGTTGTCGATGAGGCGCATACGGTAACCACCTGGGGCAAAGAGTTCCGCGTGGACTATTGGTTTCTGGGGCGTTATTTGGACGCATTGAAACAGAACCTCGGTTATTCGTTCCCCCTGTTTGCCCTTACCGCCACTGCCGTGTGGAATCCCAAAGGCGGCAACGATATGGTATTCGATACCATTCGCTCCCTGCAAATGGAACCTTGCATACTTTATGTAGGTACGGTCAGACGCAAGAACATCGGTTTTGACATCCGCCGGCTCACATTGGAAGAGGGGGAGACTTATGACAAAGGCAAGCAACGCGTCATATCCGGGCGTGTGGAGGAGTTTCTCGACGGGCATAAGGCGCTGCTTTACTATCCTTTTGCCGGTGGCATAGATATGCGTATCAAGACCTGGGTGGCTCCTGCCGACTGGCGTCTGGTGGCCTCTTACTACGGCAAGAAGGACAAGGCGCAGAAGGCTGCCATCGTCAGGGACTTTAAAGAAGGCACGAAGCGGATGATTGTTGCTACAAAAGCTTTCGGCATGGGAGTGGACATCAGCGACATCGACCGTGTTTACCACGTGGCGCCTTCCAGCACGTTTGTCGATTACATTCAGGAAATAGGCCGTGCCGCCCGTGATGCGGACGTGCAGGGTATTGCCGCCACCGATTATCACGAACGCGACTTTTATTACATGAAGCGTCTGCACCAGACCGGCAACATCGGGCAGGACCAGTTGGAACTTATCCTGAAGAAACTCATGGAGGTATATCGGATGAAAGGGAAGAAGGAAGAGATACTTGTTTCCCTGTCCGATTTTGAGTTCGTGGTGAAGCTGCCGCGTACCAAGAATAAGCTGGAGTACGAGGCCGAGTTGGGGCAGCTTATCAAAACGGCCCTGCTGTGGCTGGAGGATGATTTGGAGCAACGCTACGGCACACGTCTGCTGGAGGTAAGTCCGCAAAATCTGTTGACGGAGGGTTACATCCAGGACAAGACGGGCGATGCCTTTGCGCGCGAATTTCAGGCCTATCTTACCGGGGTGGACGGTGAAGAGGGAGTCTACCGTGCCCGTTTGGACACTCTTTGGGAAGAGCGTTTTCCGGAGTTGGGATACAGGGAGTTCAAGCAGAAACTGAACAGCGGCATGTTGTGGGAAGGTTCACGTGCTGTTTCAGTGGGCAAGCACGAAGTGTTGCTGAAAGAGGATGCAACGGTTATCCGCCAGCGCATGGATGCTTTGTTCAAGAGCCTGATATCGATGTTGAAAACAGCTTTGCTGAAGTCGAAAGGCCGTTTCGACGAGGAGGAGTTGCGTGCAGTGTTTGCCGAGCACGGCATGGATGTGCCGTCGGCCAAACGTTTCATCGGTTCGTTGCTGGAAAGCCGCACCGAGGAGGGGCGCAGCGTAAGTTACATAAGCAGCGTCAAGAAGAAAGACTCGAACGAGCTTTCGTTTACCGTCACCAAAGGTTTCGACCTGCTTCTGTCCCGTTATCAGAAGCTGTTCGCCCAGCGTATCGCAGGTAACAGGGGCGACCGCTTGCAGTTCTATTGCACTCCGTTCTCCGATTTGAATATGTTGCTCAACCTTCTTTCCATGCTCGACTGCCTGTCGTTCAGCGTCGAGGGAGGCGGTACGCCTTGCGTGCATGTACGGTTCGATAACCCGGAACTTCTGCAACAGTTGGCGGATTCCGACGAATATCATAATCTTATACTGGACACGAACGAACGTATCTTCGAGGAGCAGATTGAGCTGTTCTCCTTTTTCTTCGGTACGGATACTCTGACCGACAGCCAGCGTTGGGATTTCGTGGAAGAGTATTTCACCGGAACAACCGTGGAGGAGCTGAAGAAGAAATACGGCGGCAGCCGGCCCGTATGAGTTTGGTGCGTGTGCCGTCGCTACAGCTTCTGAAAGGCCAGCCGTTCGTCTCCATTATGCAGGTATATGATGCCGCAATATTGGAAGCCGTGCTTTTTGAGGATGTGTTGCAGGATATGGTTGTCGCGGTGCGTGTCTGCCCGTAGGTTGGGAATCTGGCGGTAGCACCATTGCAGGCAGGCGGATGCCACTCCTTTGCTTTGCTCCGTGCTTGCCAGGCGGTGGATGACGCCGTAGGGACGCGTGTCGTCACTCCATGCTCCTTCGTAAATTCGGGCGTAAGTAGGGTCGTTCCCTTGTATGAAGGTGAAAGTCCCTACTATGTTCCGTTCTTCATCGAGGCATACGTAGCTGTTTCCGTTCTCGATGTCCTTCTTTACAAGTTCTTCATCGGGATAGCCGCCGGTCCACTGTTTCATGTTTCCGCTTTTGCGCATAATGCGCTTTCCCTGTTCAAAGAGCTCCATAAGGATGCTGAGTTCTGCAATCTCTGTTTTCCTGATTTCTATCATATTCCGTAATAAAGAAATGTGTTTTTTTGAATAATGTTTTGCAAAGGTAGTCAATCTATGCTTTCCGATGCCTATCTTGCATTTTTAATCTCCTAAAAAAGAAAACACGTTTTTTCTCGTCACTCGTCACCGGTAGCGTTCTATCCCTTTGCAGAAAGGAGATGGAGAGGGTGTTGACAACGGTGACGAGAGTGTTGACCAATTGTTTGTCGTCACTTCCGGTCGTCACTTTTATTCTTCTTGTTTGTTGTAACAGGTTTATACTCAGATATAAAACCTATGTGAAGTGAAGTTTGTTAACTGCGGTTAAAAGCCTCCGTTTTTCAAGGGCGGAGCGTTCCAAACTCTGCGGCTTAATGTCGCTGTAGCTCATTGGTTTTGTCGTTTTACAGCATGTATAATGTAGGAAAGCCGGATGTAAAACCTCGTTTTCCAGTTGCGGGCTCTCCGGTTGCCGGTTGCGGGCCGTACGGTTTCCATATGCGGGCTGTACAGCCCGCAGTTGCAGGACGAGGAAAACGATGTGGCATAGCAGGTTTTTGCATAGGGTATTTCTCCTTTATACATAAGGGATGTCGTGGAAAAACACCGGCATACGGAATGTTCCGGGCTGGAGATTGGGACGGTCTCCCACCGGTGGCGCACCGGGACTCTTGTTTTAATTTTGAACAATTCGGAATGCCTGTTGTTTTTTTAAGGGATAATTTGCATATATTTGTCCGCGAAATTTAAACGTATTGAATTATGAAAAAGTTCTTTAGTGTTTTTATGATAGCTGTATGCTGCATGGCATTGGCTATGCCTGCCCAAGCTCAGTTGATTAAGTTTGGTGTGAAAGGCGGTGTGAACTTGTCGAAACTCAAGTTCGAAGGAATGAAAGACAACTCTACCGGATTCTTTTTCGGACCTATGGCGGAAATAACGATTCCCGTTATAGGACTGGGAGTGGACGGTGCGTTGCTGTATTCTCAGAAAGGCGATAAGATGGAAGGCCTTGATATGAAGCAATCGGGGCTGGACATACCTGTCAATCTGAAATATTCCATCGGTCTGGGCAGTATGCTGGGTATTTATGTAGCGGCCGGTCCGGACTTCTTCTTCAACTTCAAGGGTGATAAGAATTTTGAAGATGGAAGAAAGCTGGAAAGCAAGAAAGCGCAGGTGGGTATCAATGTGGGAGCCGGTGTGAAACTGGTTCGGCATTTGCAGATAGGTTTCAACTATACGATTCCTTGCGGCGACTCGTTCACCTGGAAGAGTGCCAGTGAGGCTATCGGAACAAAGAATAAGACCTGGCAGATTTCCGCTGCTTACCTGTTCTAAAGATATAACGGGATTATCTCTGTATGGCGTTGCCGATTTTGATTGGCAACGCCGTTTTTTTACGTTATCTTTGCCGTTGCAATGGAAAAGTTCGTAGATGTCATATTGCCCCTTCCCCTGCATGCCTGCTTTACATACTCGCTGCCGGAGGATATGGAGGAGAGTGTACAGATTGGCTGCCGGGTGGTCGTTCCTTTCGGACGGAAGAAATACTATACGGCTATTGTGCAGAACATACACTATTCCGCACCGGCCGGGTACGAGGTAAAGGAAGTGAGTGCCCTGCTGGATGCGCATCCCATCCTGCTGCCCGAGCAGTTCAGGTTTTGGGACTGGCTGGCGGATTATTATCTCTGTACCCGGGGCGATGTCTATAAAGCGGCGCTTCCTTCAGGACTGAAGCTGGAGAGCGAGACCATCGTGGAGTATAACCCCGATTTCGAATCGGATGTGCAACTGCCCGAAAAGGAACAGAAGATACTGGACCTGCTTGCTGCGGAGCCGGAACAGTGCATTACGAAACTGGAGAAGGAGAGCGGCATCAGGAATATCCTGTCCGTAATTAAATCCTTGCTGGATAAAGAGGCGGTCTTTGTGAAAGAAGAACTGAAGCGCACCTACAAGCCCAAGACCGAGACCCGCGTACGCCTGACGGAAGCGGCAGGCAATGAACACCGTCTGCACTTCTTCTTTGACGAACTGCAGCGCCGCGCTCCCAAACAGTTGGACTTGCTGATGAAGTACATCGAACTTTCCGCCTGTTTGGGCAAAACGCCGAAAGAAGTCACCAAGAAGGAACTTTTGCAGCGGACTTCCGCTACGCCTGCCGTGTTCAACGGGTTGGTGGAACGCGGGGTCTTTGAGGTATACCAGCAGGAAATAGGCAGGCTGAACGCAGCCGCTGCCCGGACAACCCTCCCTTTAAATCCTTTGAACGGGCATCAGCAGCGGGCATACGACAGCATTGTGGAAAGTTTCCGGACAAAAAATGTCTGTTTGCTGCATGGAGTCACGTCCAGCGGAAAAACGGAGATTTACATTCATCTGATAGAAAAAGTTATCCGGCAAGGGAAGCAGGTGCTGTATCTGTTGCCGGAAATAGCCCTGACCACACAGATTACCGAAAGGCTGCAACGGGTGTTCGGTTCGCGTCTGGGCATCTATCACTCCAAGTTTCCGGATGCCGAACGGGTGGAAATCTGGCAGAAACAGCTTTCGGACAGCGGATATGACATTATTTTAGGAGTGCGTTCTTCCGTGTTCCTGCCCTTCCGCAAGCTGGGCCTGGTTATCGTGGACGAGGAGCACGAGAACACATATAAGCAACAGGACCCCGCCCCCCGCTACCATGCACGTAATGCCGCCACTGTGCTGGCTGCGCTATATGGCGCCAAGACCCTGCTGGGCACGGCGACTCCTTCCATAGAAACCTGGCACAACGCCATGTCCGGAAAGTACGGGCTGGTGGAGCTGAAGGAGAGGTACAAGGAGATACAGTTGCCGGAGATTATTCCGGTAGACATCAAGGAGTTGCAGCGCAAGAAGCGGATGAACGGGCCCTTTTCCCCTTTGTTGCTGCAATATGTCCGCGAGGCACTGGAACGGAAAGAACAGGTCATTCTGTTTCAGAACCGCAGGGGGTTTGCCCCGATGATAGAATGCCATACGTGCGGGTGGGTTCCCAAATGTAAGAACTGTGATGTCAGCCTGACCTATCACAAAGGACTGAACCAACTGACCTGCCACTATTGCGGATATACCTATCAACTGCCCCGCATCTGTCCCGCTTGCGAAGGAACGGACTTGCGCAACCGCGGTTTCGGTACGGAAAAGATAGAGGACGACGTCAAGCTCCTGTTTCCCGAAGCGACCGTTGCCCGTATGGACCTGGATACCACCCGCACACGCGCGGCCTACGAGCGTATCATCGCCGATTTTGAACAGGGAAAGACGGATATTCTTATCGGTACGCAAATGGTTTCCAAAGGGCTGGACTTCGACCACGTAAGCGTGGTAGGCATTCTGAATGCGGATACGATGCTGAACTATCCGGATTTTCGTGCCTATGAGCGTGCTTTCCAGTTGATGGCGCAGGTGGCAGGGCGTGCCGGACGGAAGAATAAAAGGGGCAGGGTAGTGTTGCAGACTAAGAGCATTGAGCATCCTATCATCCCTCAGGTAATTGCCAATGATTACGAAGGCATGGTCGACGGACAGCTTGCCGAGCGGCAGATGTTTCATTATCCCCCTTATTATCGCCTCATATATGTGTATCTGAAGAACCGCAATGAGTCCCTGCTCGATTTGATGGCGCAGACTATGGCGGGCAAGCTGCGTGCCATCTTCGGCAATCGGGTGTTAGGGCCGGATAAACCGCCGGTGGCACGTGTGCAGACGCTGTTTATCCGCAAAATTGTAGTGAAGATTGAAACCAAAGCTCCTATGGCGCGTGTCCGCGAATTGTTGCTGCAGGTACAGAAGGAGATGATAATGGAAGACCGTTTCAAGTCGCTGATTGTATATTATGATGTAGACCCGATGTAGATAGCCGTAGTGCGGGTTGCGGAATGTTTAATATGTGTTTGAGTATGAAAGAGAAGAAAAAGATATTGTTTGTTTGCCTGGGCAACATTTGCCGTTCTTCTTCGGCGGAAGGGGTGATGAGGCATTTGGTAGAAGAGGCAGGGCGTGAAGATGAGTTCGTTATCGACTCGGCAGGTATTCTTTCCTATCATCAGGGAGAGCTGCCCGACAGCAGGATGCGTGCCCATGCCGCCCGTCGGGGTTACAACCTGACGCACCGTTCCCGTCCGGTATGTACGGATGATTTCTATGAGTTCGATTTGATAATCGGAATGGATGACCGTAATATTGATGATTTGAAAGAGCGTGCCCCTTCTGTGGAAGCATGCGGAAAGATACATCGCATGACGGAATACTGTACTAAGTTTACCCATGCCGATTACGTGCCCGACCCTTATTATGGCGGAGCCGAGGGGTTTGAATACGTACTCGATATATTGGAAGACGCCTGCGCCGGATTGCTCGGAGCGGTTGGCGAATAATCACCGCTCAATGCCTGTTGTCATGATAAAAACGCTTGTTGTCGTTGAGGCTGCACGTTGCATCCACTCCGGCCTGCTGCAACCGTTCGGCAATCTCATTCAGCTTTTTCCTTGAAACCCGGCCGATGTAGAAAAGACGGTAGCGGTAGTCCTTGTCGAGCAATTCCATGACGTGGGTGAAAGTCTGCTCCCGGGCAAAATCGAAGTTGACCTTGCGCAGGTCTGCATACGGATAGCGGATTGTCCTGCCTGCACTGTGTACGGTGAGGTTTTCGTTGTCCAGCGTCAGGTAGCAGAACCGGGTCATCAGCATGCAAATGAAGAAAAGGCTCAGTCCGAAGGACAGGATGGCCGGAATGAATCCCCACCATGCATCGATGCCGACGGAATAGTAACCCAATATCAGGAACATGAGGAATAATATGAAGAACCAAAACATATACAGCGAGGGACGCCGGTAAGTTTCCTCCGGGAGGGTTTCCATGCTCCGTCCGCGCGGAACATAATTGGCAAAAGGCACTCCTTGCGACACCAGAAAGCGGACGAGTGATGAAGGATGCCTGAAGGGAGGCATGTATATTACCTTATCCTGCTTTTCCTTTAGGTGGAATACGAATATTCCGGGACCGTATTTGGCTTTTCCTGCCGGGATATCCTTATGCGCCTGCCGGGGGTAGCGTTCCATGAAACTGAAACTTTCAATCTGATGCAGTTGAATCCGTTGGCTTTGCAACAGAAATTCCGCTCTTTGCTGTTCTTTGGTACTGATTTTCATAGGTCTTGCTTTTTAAGTTCCGGGTAACTGATGCGGGTGTGGTAGATGGTTTTCAATTTTTCTTTGAAAACGGCTTTTACCGTTGCTATGTCCTTGAACGTGACGGGGCACTCCCTGAAATAACCTTCCTCCACCTGCGAATCGATAATCTTGTCTACCAGGTTGCTGATGCTCTCTTCCGTATATTCGGGCAGGCTGCGCGAGGCTGCCTCTACGGAATCCGCCATCATCAGGATGGCTTGCTCCTTGCTGAAAGGGTTGGGACCGGGATAGGTGAATGACTCGTTGTCGGGTTCCTCGCCGGGATGCTCGTTTTTCCAGGATATGTAGAAGTATTTTGTCTTTCCCCTACCGTGGTGAGTAGTAATGAAATCCTTGATGACTTTAGGAAGGTTGTTCTTCTCGGCCAGTTTCAATCCGTCCGTTACATGTCCGATGACGACCTGCGCACTCTGCTCGTAACCGAGATTCTTGTGCGGATTGACACCGCCCGACTGGTTTTCGGTAAAGAATGCCGGATTCTCCATTTTGCCGATGTCATGGTATAAAGCGCCTGTACGCACCAACTGGCTGTTTGCGCCGATGCGGTTGGCTGCTTCGGCTGCGAGGTTGGCTACCTGCATGGAATGCTGGAATGTGCCGGGTACGGTTTCTGACATGCGCCGCAGCAAACTGTTGTTGATGTTGGACAATTCCACCAGAGTAACATTCGAAGTGAAGCCGAAGGTCTTTTCCACCAGGAAAAGCAACGGATACGTGAAAAGCAGCAATACGCCGTTTATCACGAAGTAGGTGTACATACTGCCGTTCAGTTTGGAAAGGTCGTTTTCCGTTATCAGTTCAAAAGCGAAATAAACGGCTGCATAAGTCAGAATCACCAGGATGGCCGTGCGGAACAACTGCGAGCGTTGCGATAATTCTCTCAAACTGAAAATCGCAACCAAACCTGCCGTTAGTTGCAGCAGGATGAACTCGTGCGGATAGCGCAGGCAGATGGAACAAATCAGTATTGTGACGACCTGTGTGAGAAAGGCTGTCCGTGAGTCGAGAAACACGCGGATAATGACGGGCAGCATGGCATAGGGAATGATGTATACGTTGAATATATTGTTTGTCACCATAACGGCCGTTACCACACAATAGAACATGATAAGGGTGAAAAGCAGCGCGAGGTTGCCTTTGCGGTTGTAATAATCTTTGCGGAAGAGGTCGAGATAAAGCATGAAGCACAATATGAAGATGCCGACGTACAGAATCTGCCCTGCCAGCATCAGTTGTTTCTGGCCGATGGACTCGCTGCGCTGGATGGACTCTTTGCGCAGGCTTTCGAGGATATTGTAGGTTTCCCGGCTCACTATCTCGCCGCGGTCGATGATTTTCTGCCCGCTCAGTACGATGCCGTTTGCCCATGAATAGTTGTCGAGGATTTCTTCCTTGGCGGTCTCTGTCCGCCGGGCATCGTAGGTGAGGTTGGGAGAGAGATATTCGTTGAGGGAACACTGCCGGAGTATGTTCGGACGATAGTGTATGGTGTCGGCCGTAAGCAGATAGGCATATGCCTGCTTTACGGAGTAGAGTTTGTCGATGCTCCGTTGGTTGGCAAGCTTGTCGTCTATCACCATAACGGCAGATGTGCTGTCTTTGTGCAGCCGGGCAAGCTCTTCAGTGGAAAGGATGCCCGCCCGGTACACCTCGGATAGTATTTTTTCGATATGGCGGATGTAATCGGAAGAGGGCAGAATGTCGCGCAGATGAGTCTGATAGTCGTTCTTCAGTTTCTTGAGCGCCTCTTTCCCGGTGCTCTTGTCCAATTGGAAATAGGGTTGGAAAGAGGCCAGGATGCTGTCTTGTTCTTTTTTTACGACTTGGTCGTCCTTGTAGATGGGGAAGTCGAAGGTAGCCATCAGTTGCCCGTACTTCCAGGGTTTGTCAATGTCAAACTGGTAATTAAACTTACCGTCTCTCGGCAGGAAATAGACAATAACTCCTACCGTACCTATAAAAATAAGTGCCTTATATATCAAATCTCTGAACGAGAACTCTTTGTTTTTACCTTTGAAATAGTTCATATCGGTTGAAATTTTTGCGAAAAGTACAAAAAAAAACAATAGTATGGAAAAAAAGGTTTAATTTTGCCGTCTAATTTAGTTATAAGTAAGATAGATTATGACAGAAAGAAAAGTCAGAGTCCGTTTTGCCCCGAGTCCTACGGGGGCGTTGCACATCGGTGGTGTGCGCACTGCGTTGTATAATTATCTCTTTGCCCGTCAGCATGGAGGAGATTTGATTTTCCGCATTGAGGATACCGATTCCAACCGGTTTGTGCCGGGAGCGGAAGAATATATATTGGAGTCTTTCAAGTGGTTGGGCATTCCTTTTGACGAGGGTGTCAGCTTTGGTGGAGAACATGGTCCGTACCGTCAGTCCGAACGCCGCGACATATACAAGAAGTATGTACAGGTGTTGCTGGATGCCGGCAAGGCATATATCGCTTTCGATACTCCGCAGGAGCTGGAAGCCAAGCGTGCGGAGATTGCCAATTTCCAGTACGACGCTTCTACGCGCATGCAGATGCGCAATTCGCTGACGATGCCCAAAGAGGAAGTGGACGCGCTGATTGCCGAAGGCAGGCAGTATGTGGTCCGTTTCAAGATAGAGCCGGACGAAGATGTGCATGTGAACGACTTGATACGTGGCGAGGTCGTGATAAACTCGTCTATCCTTGACGATAAGGTGCTTTACAAATCGGCGGACGAACTGCCTACCTATCACCTGGCAAATATTGTGGATGACCATTTGATGGAAGTTTCCCACGTTATCCGCGGTGAAGAGTGGCTGCCTTCCGCTCCGTTGCATGTGCTGCTGTACCGTGCTTTCGGTTGGGAAGATACGATGCCGGCTTTCGCACACCTGCCGCTGTTGCTGAAGCCCGAAGGTAACGGTAAGCTCAGCAAGCGCGACGGCGACCGTCTGGGCTTCCCGGTATTTCCGCTGGAATGGCACGACCCCAAGTCGGGCGAAGTATCTTCGGGCTATCGCGAATCGGGCTATCTGCCGGAAGCTGTCATCAATTTCCTTGCCTTGCTGGGCTGGAACCCGGGTAACGACCAGGAACTGATGTCGATGGATGAACTTGTAAAACTGTTCAATCTGAGTCATTGCAGCAAATCGGGTGCTAAGTTCGACTATAAGAAAGGTATCTGGTTTAACCATGAATATATTCTTCAGAAATCGGACGAGGAGCTTGCGGAACTTTTCAAGCCGGTACTGAAAGAGCACGGTGTAGACCTTGGTGCATACAGCGATGCGTTCCTTACTACGGTAGTCTCCCTGGTAAAGGGCCGCGTCAACTTCGTGAAAGAACTGTGGGATCAGGCACGTTTCTTCTTTGTTGCTCCTGAGCAGTATGCCGAGAAGGATGTGAAGAAACGTTGGTCGGAAGATACTCCGCGCATCATGATGGAATTGATGGAAGTGCTTCGGGGCATTGGGGATTTCTCCTCTAAACCGTCGGAAGATGTAGTTATCGGCTGGATTACGGAGAAAGGATATCACATGGGTAATGTGATGAATGCTTTCCGGCTGGCAGTGGTAGGAGAGTGTAAAGGACCGCACATGTTCGATATTACCGCATTGTTGGGCAAAGAAGAGACGCTTGCTCGCATACAGCGTGCCATCGACGTTCTGAAATAAGTTGAAGCGGAGAAAAGTATGTTTTATAATTTAGCAATAATACTCTATGATATTGCGGTGCACCTGGTGGCTCCTTTCAGCCGTAAACCGCGGAAGATGATGAAGGGGCATTGGGTCGTGTACGAACTTCTTCGGCAGCAGCTGGAGAAGGATGCGCGTTATATCTGGTTTCACGCTGCTTCTTTGGGAGAGTTTGAACAGGGACGCCCGCTGATTGAGAAGATACGTGCCAAATATCCGGATTATCGTATTTTGCTGACATTCTTTTCGCCGTCGGGCTATGAAGTGCGCAAGAACTACCGGGGGGCGGATATCGTGTGTTATCTGCCTTTCGACAAACCGCGCAATGTGAGGAAGTTTCTTGACCTGGTGAATCCCTGCATGGCGTTTTTTATCAAGTATGAGTTTTGGAAGAACTACTTGGATGAGTTGCATAAGCGCCGCATCCCCGTTTATAGCGTGTCTTCCATCTTTCGCCGCGGGCAGATTTTTTTTAAATGGTACGGCGGTACGTATAGGAACGTGCTGCGCAACTTCGACCATATCTTCGTGCAGAACGAGCGCTCCAAGCGTTATCTGGCGAAGATTGGTATCAACCGGGTGACTGTGGTGGGGGATACCCGTTTTGACCGCGTGCTTCAAATTCGGGAAGAGGCTAAAGACTTGCCTTTGGTTGAGTTGTTCAAGAACAATACGATGACTTTTGTTGCCGGAAGTTCCTGGCAGCCCGACGAGGATTTGTTTATCGAATACTTTAATCAGCATCCGGAAGTAAAGCTGATTATCGCTCCGCATGTAATCGACGAAAATCATTTGGTAGAGATAATCCGTAAGCTGAAGCGTCCGTATGTGCGTTATACCCGTGCCGACGAAAAGAATGTCCGTAAGGCGGATTGCCTGATAATAGACTGCTTCGGCCTGCTTTCCTCCATCTATCGCTATGGAGAGATTGCCTATATCGGCGGCGGGTTCGGAGTGGGTATCCATAATACGTTGGAAGCTGCCGTATATGGCATTCCGGTAATCTTTGGACCGAAGTACCAGAAATTCCAGGAAGCCGTTCAGCTCCTGGAGGCAAAAGGCGGGTTCTCTATCAAGAGTTATGAAGAACTGAAAGCGTTGCTCGACCGTATGCTGGAAGATGAAAGCTTCTTGCGCGAGACCGGTACGAATGCGGGGACTTATGTAACCGGCAATGCCGGGGCAACGGACAAAGTTTTGGGTATGATAAACTTTTAGACTGTTGAAGAGGTTGCCAAAGACCTCTTTCCATAAAAAATATGAGGGGTTGTCAAAACTAAAACGAGACTCTGAAAAGTTACAGACTGTAATTATAACCTCTAAAAGGGTCGTATCAAACTCCGTTTTAAGAGTAATGATACGACCCTTTTCTTTAGTCTTTTATTTAGGATGTTCTAATTTCAAGTTAAAAGTTTGTCTTCTCAAAGAATGAGTTGTAACGCCTTCATTTTTCCTATATGTAGGCAGTCTCCTTTTTAGAGGCAGCCGATACCTTTACTCCTTGTACCAGCTTGAGTACATCAGGTAGTTGTGTGCAATCTTCTGGTTTAGTTCTTTTGCCTGTTCGGGATCTACCTTTTTAATGAATTTGGCAGGTACGCCACCCCAGATGCTTCCCGGTTCTATTACGGTGTTGCTAAGTACCAATGAGCCGGCGGCTACAATGGCGCCTTCGCCTACTACGACATGGTCCAGAATGGTAGACCCCATGCCTATAAGTGCATAATCCCTGATTGCAGCTCCGTGGATGGTTACATTGTGGCCTACGGATACATGGTCGCCTATTTCAATGGTGGATTTCTCGTATAAGGTGTGCAGTACGCTTCCGTCTTGGATGTTTACACCGTTTCCGATGCGGATGGAGTTGACATCTCCGCGCAACACGGTACTGAACCAGATGCTGCAATCCCGTCCCATTTTTACATCTCCGATGATAGTAGCGTTATCTGCTAAAAAACAATTCTCTCCGATTTCCGGAGTGAAACCTCTTACTGATTTTATTAGTGCCATTTCTTTTTCTGTTGGTTATCGGTTAATAATTAATGGTTTACATGCTTCTTTCAGCCACTCTTTTTCATCATTGTCTAAGTCAGGAGATAGCTTTTCGTATACAACTCGATGGTATTCGTTCAGCCATTCGATTTCTTCGGCAGTCAGCAATTCCTTGATGATTCCTTTCCGGCAGATAGGACAGAGCGTGATGGTCTCGAACTTCAGATAATTGCCGAACATGCCTTCGCCGGCAGGAACTGTCAGTAACAGGTTTTCGGTGCGGATGCCGTGGCTTCCGGCCTTGTATACGCCTGGTTCGTTGGAAGTGACCATACCCGGTTGCAAGGGAATGGGATTTTCGTTCATTCGGATGCTCTGCGGTCCTTCGTGTACATTGAGGAAATGTCCCACTCCGTGGCCGGTTCCATGCAGATAATTCATGTGCTGCTTCCATATCGGGAGGCGTGCCAATACGTCCAGTTGCGCTCCGCGGGTGCCTTCAGGGAATACCGCCGTTGCCAGTGCGATATGGCCTTTCAATATTAAGGTGTAATCGGTTTTCTCTTCCTCTGTCAAGTTGCCAAGTGCGATGGTACGGGTTATATCTGTCGTTCCGTCCAGATATTGGGCTCCGGAGTCCAGTAAAAGAAAGCCTTCCGCTTTCAGTGTTACATCCGTTTCGGGAGTCGCTTCATAGTGAACTATGGCTCCATGTTCTTTATAGCCGGCAATCGTATCAAAGCTTTCGCCCATGTAAAGTGGTTGTGCAGCCCGAAAAGCATGTAGCTTTTTATCTATACTGATTTCTGTTTCCCGGCCTGTAGGGACGGCATCTTCCAGCCACTTCAGAAATTTAACCAATGCCACGCCGTCTCTTTGCATAGCCGTATGGATGCCGGCTATTTCCTGTTTGTTGCGGATGGCTTTCAGTAGAGTTACGGGGGATGTGCCGTCGATTATCCGGCATTGCGGATTGATTGCCGAGTAGATGGCGTAATTTGTTTTGGCGGAATCTGCCAGTATGCTTTTTGCAGGGAAGTGGTTAAGGTAATCTTCTATTTCTTCATATATATGTACGGAGATGCCATTAACGTTAAAATAGGAAGTTAGCTCTGCTGTGACTTTTTGCGGTTGGATGAAATAATGCACTGCGTTTTTCTCTATCAGCAGGTAGCTGACAACAACTGGGTTGCAGTGTACATCATTTCCTCGAATGTTGAGCAGCCAGGCTATTTCATCCAGTGCCGACAATAGCAAAGATTCAGCACCGTTTGCGTCCATCTCTTTTCGGACGGCTGCAAGTTTCTCCATAAAGCTCCTGCCGGCATATTGTGTGTCGTGAATAAACGCGGGAGACAATGGCATTGCCGGGCGGTCTTTCCATAACAGTTGCAGGGGGTCGGCAACGCTTTTTACATGAATACCACTCTTTCTCAATGCTTCTTGCAGATGCTCCACTTCTTTGGCTGAGAACATTTTTCCGTCTATTCCTACGGTGTCTCCCTCTTGCAGGCGTGAGTTCAAGAATGCCGGAATACTTGGCGTTTCAGGCAACATCTCTTTATATAATGTGATTTCTGTTCCTTCTATCTGCCGGGCGGCTTGCAGGAAATAACGGGAGTCGGTCCATAAACCGGCCTCTTCTGCTGTTATAACTACCGTGCCGGCTGAACCTGTAAATCCGGAAATCCATTCCCGCGACTGCCAGTGGGGAGCTACGTACTCGCTGAGGTGAGGGTCTGTGCTTGGAATGATGAATGCCTGTATGTTTTCTTGGGCAATGTGTGTCCGCAAGGCGGCAATACGTTCATTAATTGTTAAATTCATACTGTATAAGGTGTTGATAAGCGTTTTCAAAGATACTCACTTTACTTGTATTACATGGAGTAAATTCTGTTATTTTATCTATTGTTGCTTCTGTAAGTGAAATCTTATCTGCGGGCAGTTTTGATAACTGTCAGTAAGAAAGGCAGGTATTTTATGTTAGTATTGTCGATTTTTTTGTCGAAAGTTTTGTGAATAAAGAAAGTATGTGTAATTTTGCCGCTCAATTTAATCGTGAGATTTTATAAACCATTTAATTTTTAAAAACAAAAAAATGATTGTAGTACCTGTAAAAGAAGGCGAAAACATTGAAAAAGCGCTGAAGAAATTTAAAAGAAAATTTGAAAAGACTGGTATCGTTAAAGAGTTGAGAAGCAGACAACAGTTTGATAAACCGTCTGTGACTAAAAGACTTAAGAAAGAGCGTGCAGTTTACGTTCAGCAACTTCAACAAGTAGAAGATTAATAATTCGTAATTTCCTTTGAATTATTGAATTCTTTTTCATACATTCGTTGCATGATTTAGATGTAACGATATGCTGTTGACAGATTCTTTTCTCGACTATCTTCTGTATGAACGGAATTATTCTGAAGGTACTGTAAGGTATTATCGGACGGACATTCTTGAGTTGCAGAAGTTTGGTGAGAAGCTGTTGGGAGATTTAGCCCCGTCGGATGTAGGTGCGGATCTTGTTCGTGAATGGATTGTTTCCCTGATGGATAAAGGTTATGCGCCTAATACGGTGAATCGAAAGTTGAGTTCTGTCCGGACATATTACAAGTATCTTTTAAAGAAAGGATTGGTGGCGGCAGATCCGTTACGGAGAGTAACAGGGCCGAAAAAAAAGAAACCGCTTCCTGTCTTTCTGAGAGAAGGTGAAGTGGATAGGTTGTTGGATGATGTCGACTTTGGAGAAAGGTTTGAAGGGTGTCGCGACCGTTTGATTATCGAAATGTTTTATACGACAGGTATGAGGCTTTCGGAATTGATAGGGTTGGATGATAAAGATGTTGATTTTTCTGCTTCTCTTATTAAAGTGACCGGAAAACGGAATAAGCAACGTCTGATACCTTTTGATAAAGAATTGGGGCGTTCCATGCAGGAGTATGTCAATGTGCGGAATCAAGCATTGCCGGTTCGTTCGGATGCTTTTTTTGTCCGAAAGAATGGAGAAAGGCTTGGCCGCGGTATCGTAGCATATATTGTGAGACGAAGCCTGTCAAAGGTAGTAACTGTAAAAAAAAGAAGTCCGCATGTGCTGAGGCATACCTTTGCAACGGCTATGCTGAACAATGGTGCTGATTTGAGCTCAATAAAAGAGCTGTTAGGGCATGAGAGTTTGGCGACTACGGAAGTTTATACGCATACTACTTTTGAAGAGCTTAAAAAAGTGTATAATCAGGCTCATCCTCGAGCCTAAAAAAAGGAGGTAAGTATGATAGTTAGAATTCAATCGATTCACTTTGATGCGTCAGAGCAGTTGCAGGCTTTTATTCAGAAAAAAGCTGCTAAATTGGAGAAATTTTACGATGATATAGAGAAAGTAGAGGTGTCATTAAAGGTAGTTAAACCGGAAACAGCCGAAAATAAAGAAGCCGGGGTGAAAGTATTGGTGCCCAACGGTGAGCTTTATGCGAATAAGGTTTGTGATACGTTTGAAGAAGCAGTGGATCTTTGTCTGGAAGCTTTGGAAAAACAGCTGGTTAAATACAAGGAAAAACAACGAAGTAAATAAAAATCCGCTTAAAATTTTGCGGGTAAAAAATAAATGTCTAAATTTGCAGCCGTTTCGCTCGCGGTAGAACGTTGCGGTTGCATTTTTAAAAAGATTGCCTCTTTAGCTCAGTTGGCCAGAGCACGTGATTTGTAATCTCGGGGTCGTTGGTTCGAATCCGACAAGAGGCTCAAAATGAATTATCACTAAAGGGTGGAAACGCCCGAGAGGATTCAGAAAAAGAAAAAGAGTTCTATGATTGGGCAAATACCAGAGTGGCCAAATGGGGCAGACTGTAAATCTGCTGGCTTACGCCTTCGGTGGTTCGAATCCATCTTTGCCCACAACTCCGGTTTTCTTGCTGTTATAGCTCAGCGGTAGAGCACTTCCTTGGTAAGGAAGAGGTCCCGGGTTCAAGTCCCGGTAACAGCTCATAAAATGTAAAAGCTGATTATTAATCAAATAAATAACAAGTAAAGCTATGGCTAAAGAGAAATTTGAACGTACCAAACCGCACGTAAACATTGGTACAATTGGTCACGTAGACCACGGTAAAACCACGTTGACTGCTGCTATCACTACAGTATTAGGCAAGAAAGGTTTTTCTGAAGTAAAATCATTCGATCAGATTGACAACGCTCCTGAAGAAAAGGAAAGAGGTATTACTATCAATACTTCACACGTTGAGTATGAAACAGCTAATCGTCACTATGCTCACGTAGACTGTCCGGGTCACGCCGACTACGTTAAGAACATGGTAACAGGTGCTGCTCAGATGGATGGTGCTATCATCGTGGTTGCTGCAACCGATGGTCCGATGCCTCAAACTCGTGAACACATTCTGTTGGCTCGTCAGGTAAACGTTCCCAGACTGGTTGTGTTTATGAACAAGTGCGATATGGTAGATGACCCTGAAATGCTGGAACTTGTTGAAATGGAAATGCGTGAACTGCTTTCAGCTTACGAATTCGATGGCGACAACACTCCTTTCATCCAGGGTTCTGCTCTTGGTGCATTGAACGGTGTTGAAAAGTGGGAAGAAAAAGTAATGGAATTGATGGATGCTTGCGACAATTGGATTCCATTGCCTCCGCGTGATATTGATAAACCGTTCCTGATGCCGGTTGAAGACGTATTCTCAATTACTGGTCGTGGTACTGTAGCTACAGGTCGTATCGAAGCTGGTGTTATCCATGTAGGTGACGAAGTTGAAATCCTCGGTTTGGGTGAAGACAAGAAGTCTGTTGTAACTGGTGTTGAAATGTTCCGCAAATTGCTGGATCAGGGTGAAGCCGGTGATAACGTAGGTTTGTTGCTCCGTGGTATCGATAAGAACGAAATCAAACGTGGTATGGTTCTTTGTAAGCCGGGTCAGATTAAACCTCACTCTAAGTTCAAAGCTTCTATCTATGTTTTGAAGAAAGAAGAAGGTGGTCGTCACACTCCGTTCCACAACAAATACCGTCCTCAGTTCTATCTGCGTACTATGGACTGTACAGGTGAAATTTCTCTTCCGGAAGGAACTGAAATGGTAATGCCTGGTGATAACGTAGAAATTACTGTAGAACTGATCTATCCGGTAGCCTTGAACGTAGGTTTGCGTTTCGCTATCCGTGAGGGTGGTCGTACAGTAGGTTCTGGTCAGATTACTGAAATTCTCGACTAATAACCAAATATCTTAATCAGTTCCCGGTATTTACTGGGAACTGATTATGTTCACACGGGAGTAGCTCAGTTGGTAGAGCACCGGTCTCCAAAACCGGGTGTCGGGAGTTCGAGCCTCTCCTCCCGTGCTAATATTTTTGAAATGAAGAAGATAGTAGCTTATTTTAAAGAAACTTACGACGAGCTTGTTCATAAAGTGTCGTGGCCTACGTATTCTGAACTTACTAACAGTGCAGTAGTTGTTTTATATGCTTCCCTGCTTATTGCATTGGTGGTATTTGCGATGGACTTCTGTTTCCAGCATTTAATGGAATTTGTTTATCCACATTAAAAAAGAAGGAGAAATGTCTGAGATTGAAAAGAAATGGTACGTTTTGCGTGCTATTAGCGGTAAAGAAACTAAGGTAAAGGAATATCTTGAAGCTGATATCAAAAACAGCGACCTTGGTGATTATGTGTCTCAGGTATTGATTCCTACCGAAAAGGTATATCAGGTTCGCAATGGTAAGAAAATTGTGAAAGAGAGAAGTTATCTCCCTGGTTACGTTTTGGTGGAGGCTGCTCTGGTTGGTGAGGTCGCTCACCATCTGAGAAATACTCCTAATGTGATAGGATTCTTGGGTGGATCGGAAAAACCCGTTCCTCTGAGACAGTCGGAAGTGAATCGTATACTTGGTACAGTTGACGAATTGCAGGATGCCGGTGAAGAACTGAATATCCCGTATGTAGTCGGCGAGACTGTAAAAGTGAATTACGGTCCGTTCAGTGGCTTTAGCGGAATCATTGAAGAAGTGAATACCGAGAAGAAGAAACTGAAGGTCATGGTAAAGATATTCGGACGGAAGACTCCGCTCGAATTGGGCTTTATGCAAGTAGAAAAAGAATAGGACAGGTGTTACGCTGTAATATTCTTCATTAATGTTTATATATAAATCAATTAAAAAATGGCTAAAGAAGTTGCTGGACTAATCAAATTACAGATTAAAGGAGGCGCGGCAAATCCATCACCTCCCGTTGGACCTGCTCTGGGTTCTAAGGGAATCAACATCATGGAGTTTTGCAAGCAATTCAACGCCAGAACCCAAGACAAAGCAGGAAAAATTCTTCCTGTGATTATCACTTACTACGCAGACAAGTCTTTCGATTTTGTAATCAAGACTCCTCCCGTTGCTATTCAATTACTTGAAGTAGCTAAGGTAAAGAGTGGTTCTGCTGAGCCTAACCGTAAGAAAGTTGCCGAGATTACTTGGGAACAGGTTCGTACGATTGCTCAGGACAAGATGGTTGACTTAAACTGTTTCACTGTAGAAGCTGCCATGAAGATGGTTGCCGGTACAGCTCGTAGTATGGGTATCGCTGTAAAAGGGGAGTTCCCGGTTAATAACTAATAAACTTCAATTAGAATGAGTAAACTGACAAAAAATCAAAAGTTGGCTGCAGAAAAAATTGAAGCAGGGAAAGCATACTCTCTCAAAGAAGCTGCTCAATTGGTAAAGGAAATTACTTTTACTAAGTTCGACGCTTCTCTGGATATCGACGTACGTTTGGGCGTTGACCCGCGTAAGGCTAACCAGATGGTGAGAGGTGTTGTATCACTTCCTCACGGTACTGGTAAGGTTACACGCGTTTTGGTGCTTTGTACACCGGATGCTGAAGCTGCTGCAAAAGAAGCCGGAGCTGACTATGTTGGTCTTGACGAATATATTGAAAAGATCAAAGGTGGATGGACTGATATTGATGTAATCATCACTATGCCGTCTATCATGGGTAAGATTGGTGCGCTCGGTCGTGTACTCGGTCCTCGTGGATTGATGCCGAATCCGAAGAGTGGCACTGTGACTATGGATGTTGCTAAAGCTGTAAAAGAAGTAAAACAAGGTAAAATCGACTTTAAAGTTGACAAGAGCGGTATCGTTCATACTTCTATCGGTAAAGTTTCATTTAGTGCTGATCAAATTCGCGACAATGCGAAAGAATTCATCTCTACTTTGAATAAATTGAAACCGACCGCAGCCAAGGGTACATATATCAAGAGTATTTATCTTTCTAGCACGATGAGTGCGGGTATCAAGATTGACCCGAAATCTGTAGAAGAAATCTAATAAAACGGAGTAATAATGAGAAAGGAAGATAAAAGTACGATTATTGAGCAGATTGCTGCTACAGTTAAGGAATACGGTCACTTCTATTTGATAGATACCACTGCTATGAACGCTGCTGATACAAGCGCGTTGAGAGCTTTGTGTTTCAAGGCTGACATCAAATTGATGGTAGTTAAGAATACATTGCTTCATAAAGCATTGGAAAGCTTGGAAGAGGATTATTCTCCGCTTTACGGTTGCATGAAAGGTACGACTGCTGTAATGTTTTGCAATACAGCGAATGCACCTGCGAAACTGCTGAAAGATAAAGCAAAGAACGGTATTCCCGGATTGAAAGCTGCATATGCAGAAGAAAGCTTCTATGTTGGTGCTGACCAGTTGGATGCTCTCGTAAGTATCAAGAGTAAGAATGAAGTTATTGCCGAAATCGTTGCCTTGCTGCAATCACCGGCCAAGAATGTTATTTCTGCTCTGCAATCAGGTGGTAACACCATTCACGGAGTTCTCAAGACTCTCGGTGAACGTCCCGAAGCGTAACTTCGGAAACAAAAAAAACATCAATTTATTTTAGTAATTAAACAATTAAAATCATACAAAAATGGCAGATTTGAAAGCTTTTGCAGAACAATTAGTTAACTTGACAGTAAAAGAAGTTAATGAACTTGCAACTATCCTGAAAGAAGAATACGGTATTGAACCTGCTGCTGCAGCTGTTGCTGTTGCTGCTGGCCCTGCAGCTGGTGGTGCTGCTGCCGCTGAAGAAAAAACTTCTTTCGATGTAGTATTGAAGAGCGCTGGCTCAGCTAAACTTCAAGTAGTTAAAGCCGTTAAGGAAGCTTGCGGTCTTGGTTTGAAGGAAGCTAAAGACATGGTAGACGGTGCTCCTAGCGTAGTAAAAGAAGGTTTGGCTAAAGACGAAGCAGAATCATTGAAGAAAACATTGGAAGAAGCTGGAGCTGAAGTTGAACTTAAATAACATTAGCCTGTAAATCAGGTAATTCGGTAAGGAACCCTTCGTGAAAAGGGTTCTTTACCTTTTTGTGTATATATTTAAAATTAAGTTCTACAAATCCATTAACAGATGTCTTCAAATACTGTAAATCAAAGAGTTAATTTTGCTTCGACTAAGAATCCGCTGGAATATCCGGATTTCCTGGAAGTACAATTGAAGTCATTCAAAGACTTTTTACAACTGGATACCCCACCCGAGAAACGTAAGAACGAGGGACTGTATAAAGTATTTGCTGAAAACTTCCCCATTGCCGATACAAGAAATAATTTTGTTCTTGAGTTTTTGGACTACTATATTGATCCGCCGCGCTATACCATAGACGAATGTATAGAGCGAGGGCTTACTTATAGCGTACCCTTAAAGGCAAAATTGAAATTATATTGTACCGACCCTGACCACGAAGATTTTGATACGGTTATTCAGGATGTATTCCTGGGCCCGATTCCTTATATGACGGATAAGGCTACATTCGTTATCAATGGTGCGGAACGTGTTGTTGTGTCGCAGCTTCATCGTTCACCGGGCGTATTCTTCGGTCAAAGCGTGCATGCCAACGGTACTAAGTTGTACTCAGCCCGTATCATCCCGTTCAAAGGATCTTGGATTGAGTTTGCTACTGACATCAACAATGTCATGTATGCCTATATCGACCGTAAGAAGAAGTTACCGGTAACCACCTTGCTGAGAGCTATCGGTTTTGAGAATGATAAGGACATTCTTGAAATCTTCAATCTGGCGGAAGACGTGAAAGTGAATAAGACGAACCTCAAGAAGATTGTAGGTCGTAAGTTGGCAGCACGTGTATTGAAAACATGGATTGAGGATTTTGTAGACGAAGATACCGGTGAAGTTGTTTCTATTGAGCGTAACGAAGTGGTTATCGACCGTGAAACTATAATTGAGCCGGAACATATTGACATTATATTAGAGTCAGGCGTTCAGAATATCCTTGTACATAAGGAAGAACCGAACCAGTCTGACTACTCTATCATATATAACACTCTGCAGAAGGACCCCAGTAATTCGGAAAAAGAAGCAGTGCTTTATATCTATCGTCAGTTGCGTAATGCAGATCCTGCCGATGATGCTAGCGCGCGTGAGGTTATTAATAACCTGTTCTTCTCAGAAAAGAGATACGACTTGGGTGATGTAGGTCGTTATCGTATCAACAGAAAGTTGAATTTGACGACTGACATGGATGTCCGTGTACTCACCAAGGAAGATATCATTGAGATTATCAAGTATCTGATTGAGTTGATAAACTCAAAAGCAGATGTGGATGATATTGACCACTTGAGCAACCGTCGTGTACGTACGGTAGGCGAACAGTTGTCAAACCAGTTTGCTATCGGTTTGGCACGTATGTCCCGTACTATCCGCGAGCGTATGAATGTTCGTGACAATGAAGTCTTTACTCCGATCGATTTGATTAACGCCAAGACTATTTCTTCCGTTATCAATTCTTTCTTCGGAACAAATGCCTTGTCACAATTCATGGACCAGACCAACCCGCTTGCCGAAATCACTCACAAGCGCCGTATGTCAGCTTTGGGTCCCGGTGGTTTGTCACGTGAACGTGCCGGTTTTGAGGTGCGTGACGTACACTATACTCACTACGGTCGTCTTTGTCCGATTGAAACGCCTGAAGGTCCGAACATTGGTTTGATATCTTCACTTTGTGTGTTTGCTAAAATCAATCAGCTTGGTTTTATTGAGACACCATACCGCAAGGTGGCTAACGGAAAGGTAGACCTTTCGGATGAAGGTTTGGTTTACCTTACAGCCGAAGAAGAAGAAGAGAAGATTATCGCTCAGGGTAATGCACCTTTGAATGAAGACGGAACTTTCGTCCGCGACAAAGTAAAATCCCGTCAGGATGCCGATTATCCGGTTGTAGCTCCTGATGAGGTAGAGTTGATGGACGTATCGCCACAGCAGATTGCCTCTATTGCAGCATCTCTGATTCCGTTCTTGGAACATGACGATGCTAACCGTGCGTTGATGGGATCGAACATGATGCGCCAGGCAGTTCCTTTGTTGAAGAGTGAAGCTCCGATTGTAGGTACAGGTATCGAACGTCAGCTTGCACGTGACTCTCGTACGCAGATTACTGCTGAGGGCGAAGGTGTGGTTGACTTTGTAGATGCTACGACTATCCGCATTCTGTACGATCGTACGGAAGAGGAAGAGTTTGTAAGCTTCGAATCTGCACTGAAAGAATATACTATTCCCAAATGGCGTCGTACCAACCAGAACATGACGATTGACCTTCGTCCTATTTGCGAGAAAGGTCAGCGTGTGACGAAGGGACAAATCCTTACCGAGGGTTACTCAACCGAACAGGGCGAGCTCGCTTTGGGTAAGAACCTGTTGGTTGCCTACATGCCTTGGAAGGGATACAACTATGAGGACGCTATCGTATTGAACGAACGTGTGGTTCGCGAAGACCTTTTGACTTCCGTACACGTAGAGGAATACTCTTTGGAAGTTCGTGAAACGAAGCGCGGTATGGAAGAGTTGACTTCCGATATTCCTAATGTAAGTGAAGAGGCTACCAAAGACCTTGACGAGAATGGTATTGTGCGTGTAGGTGCCCGTATCGAGCCGGGTGATATTTTGATTGGTAAGATTACTCCGAAAGGCGAGTCTGACCCTTCTCCGGAAGAAAAGTTGCTTCGTGCCATATTCGGTGATAAGGCTGGTGATGTGAAAGATGCGTCTTTGAAGGCATCTCCTTCTTTGAAGGGTGTGATTATCGGTAAACGTCTGTTCTCCCGCGTTATCAAGACTCGTAGTTCTAAATTGGCCGACAAGGCATTGTTGCCGAAGATTGATGATGAGTTCGATAGCAAGGTGGCTGATTTGAAGAAAATATTGGTAAATAAGCTTTTGAAGCTCACAGAAAATCATACTTCAGAAGGTGTGAAAGACTATATGGGAGCTGAAGTAATCAGTAAAGGTGCTAAATTCTATGCTTCTGATTTCAGTGATATAGACTTTACTGCTATTCAGTTGAGCAATTGGACAAAAGACGAGCATACCAATGAATTGATCCGTGCACTGGTAACGAACTTTATCAAGAAATATAAGGAACTCGATGCAGAGTTGAAACGTAAGAAATTTGCTATTACTATCGGTGACGAGTTGCCTGCAGGTATTATCCAGATGGCTAAGGTTTATATTGCCAAGAAGCGTAAGATCGGTGTTGGTGATAAGATGGCCGGTCGTCACGGTAACAAAGGTATCGTTTCACGCGTGGTACGTCAGGAAGACATGCCGTTCTTGGCAGACGGTACTCCGGTAGATATTGTATTGAATCCGCTGGGTGTGCCTTCACGTATGAACATCGGTCAGATATTCGAGGCTGTTTTGGGACGTGCCGGAAAGAACTTGGGAGTTAAGTTTGCTACGCCTATCTTTGATGGTGCTACGCTGGATGACCTGAACGAATGGACCGACAAGGCCGGTCTGCCCCGTTATGGTAAAACCACTTTGTATGATGGTGGTACAGGTGAGGCTTTCGAACAGCAGGCTACAGTGGGTGTGACATACATGCTGAAACTCGGTCACATGGTTGAAGATAAGATGCACGCACGTTCTATCGGTCCTTATTCGCTTATTACGCAACAGCCGTTGGGCGGTAAGGCACAGTTCGGTGGTCAGCGTTTCGGAGAAATGGAGGTTTGGGCGCTCGAAGCATTCGGTGCTGCGCATATCCTGCAGGAAATCCTGACTATCAAGTCTGATGATGTTGTCGGACGCTCCAAGGCTTATGAGGCAATCGTTAAGGGTGAGCCGATGCCAGCTCCGGGTATTCCTGAATCACTGAATGTATTGTTGCACGAGTTGAGAGGTTTGGGCTTGAGCATCAACTTAGAATAAATTGAAATTTGGAAATTGAGGGTTGAGAGCTAATGTCTCTCGATTCTCAATTCCCGACTTATCAACATTGTTTTTCAATTTTTAATTCTCAATTATCAATTATATATAAAAGTATGGCTTTTAGAAAAGATAACAAGATAAAGAGTAATTTCTCGAAAATCTCTATCGGTTTGGCTTCTCCCGAAGAAATCCTTGAGAATTCGAGTGGTGAAGTTTTAAAGCCTGAAACCATTAACTATCGGACGTATAAGCCGGAACGCGACGGTTTGTTCTGCGAGCGTATCTTCGGTCCTATTAAGGATTATGAGTGCCATTGCGGTAAGTACAAACGTATCCGTTACAAAGGCATTGTGTGCGACCGTTGCGGTGTGGAAGTGACAGAAAAGAAAGTACGTCGTGAGCGTATGGGACACATCCAGCTGGTTGTGCCGGTGGCTCACATTTGGTATTTCCGTTCGCTTCCTAATAAAATCGGTTACTTGCTGGGTTTACCGACCAAGAAACTCGATGCTATTATTTACTACGAACGTTATGTAGTAATCCAGCCGGGTATATTGGAAGGCGAAGTGGCACAGTATGATTTGCTTGAAGAAGGAGAATATCTGGATCTGTTGGAAAAGTTACCAAGCGATAATCAGTACCTTGAGGATTCAGACCCCAATAAGTTTGTTGCCAAGATGGGTGCAGAAGCCATTTATGACTTGCTGTCGCGCATTGATCTTGATTCATTGTCTTACGAACTGCGTAACCGTGCAGGCAGCGATGCTTCACAACAGCGCAAGAGCGAAGCTTTGAAGCGTTTGCAGGTAGTTGAGTCTTTCCGTGCATCACGCGGACGCAACAAGCCCGAATGGATGATTGTACGTATCGTACCGGTTATCCCGCCCGAACTTCGTCCGTTGGTTCCGTTGGATGGCGGGCGTTTCGCTACTTCCGACTTGAACGACCTTTACCGTCGCGTTATCATCCGTAACAACCGCTTGAAGAGATTGATTGAAATCAAGGCTCCTGAGGTGATTTTACGTAATGAGAAACGTATGTTGCAGGAAGCTGTCGATTCATTGTTCGATAACTCTCGTAAGTCAAGCGCAGTGAAGACTGATGCCAACCGTCCTTTGAAGTCACTTTCCGACAGTTTGAAAGGTAAGCAGGGACGTTTCCGTCAGAACTTGTTGGGTAAGCGTGTCGACTACTCTGCACGTTCCGTAATCGTTGTAGGTCCGGAACTGAAAATGGGTGAGTGCGGTATTCCTAAACTCATGGCGGCCGAACTCTACAAGCCGTTCATTATCCGTAAGCTCATCGAGCGTGGTATTGTGAAGACGGTGAAGAGTGCCAAGAAGATTGTAGACCGTAAGGAACCTGTTATCTGGGACATTCTGGAACATGTAATGAAAGGACATCCGGTATTGTTGAACCGTGCTCCGACACTGCACCGTCTGGGTATCCAGGCGTTCCAGCCGAAAATGATTGAAGGCAAGGCAATCCAGTTGCACCCGTTGGCATGTACGGCATTCAACGCCGACTTCGACGGTGACCAGATGGCCGTTCACTTGCCTTTGAGCAACGAAGCTATTCTGGAAGCACAGATGCTGATGCTCCAGTCACATAATATCTTGAACCCTGCCAACGGTGCGCCTATCACAGTGCCTGCACAGGATATGGTACTCGGTTTGTACTATATCACCAAACTGCGTAAAGGAGCTAAAGGTGAAGGCCTCACTTTCTACGGTCCGGAAGAAGCGCTTATTGCCTACAACGAAGGTAAGTGCGACATTCACGCACCTATCAGCGTTATCGTTAAGGACATTGACGAAAACGGTAATGTGGTAGACAAGATGATGCACGACACGTCGGTAGGTCGTGTTATTGTAAACGAAATTGTACCTGCCAAAGCGGGTTATATCAATACGATTATCTCTAAGAAGTCACTTCGTGACATCATCAGTCACGTAATCAAGGTTTGTGGTGTGGCAGAAGCAGCCGAATTCCTGGATGGAATCAAGAACCTCGGTTATCAGATGGCATTCAAAGGCGGTCTTTCGTTCAACTTGGGAGATATTATTATTCCCGAAGAGAAAGAAGCGCTGGTGCAGAAAGGTTACGAAGAAGTAGAGCAGGTAATCAACAACTATAACATGGGTTTCATTACCAACAACGAGCGTTACAACCAGGTAATTGATATCTGGACACATGTAAACTCCGAGTTGTCAAACATTTTGATGAAAACTATTTCGAGCGACGATCAGGGATTCAATTCCGTATACATGATGTTGGATTCCGGAGCCCGTGGTTCTAAGGAGCAGATTCGTCAGCTTTCCGGTATGCGTGGTTTGATGGCGAAACCTCAGAAGGCAGGTGCAGAAGGCGGTCAGATTATCGAGAACCCGATTCTTTCTAACTTTAAGGAAGGTCTTTCCGTGTTGGAGTACTTTATCTCTACTCACGGTGCTCGTAAGGGTCTTGCCGATACCGCTTTGAAGACGGCCGACGCCGGATACTTGACCCGTCGTCTGGTTGACGTATCTCACGATGTGATTATCAACGAAGAAGACTGCGGTACGCTTCGCGGACTGGTTTGTACAGCTTTGAAGAATAACGATGAGACAATCGCTACATTGTACGAACGTATTCTGGGACGTGTATCCGTACATGATATCGTTCACCCCACAACCGGTGAATTGCTTGTTGCAGGTGGTGAAGAAATCACTGAAGCCATTGCACAGAAGATTGAGGACTCTCCGATTGAGAGCGTTGAAATTCGTTCTGTATTGACTTGTGAATCCAAGAAGGGTGTTTGTGCCAAGTGTTACGGCCGTAATCTGGCTACAAGCCGTATGGTTCAGAAAGGTGAAGCTGTCGGTGTAATCGCTGCGCAGTCTATCGGTGAGCCGGGTACACAGTTGACGTTGCGTACGTTCCATGCCGGTGGTACGGCAGCCAATATCGCTGCCAATGCAAGTATTGTTGCCAAGAATCCTTCCCGTCTGGAATTTGAAGAACTCCGTACAGTAGATATTATTGACGAAGCAGGCGAACCGGCTAAGGTGGTAGTAGGCCGTCTGGCAGAAGTACGTTTCGTAGATGTCAATACAGGTATCATACTTTCTACGCATAACGTGCCTTATGGTTCTACACTCTATGCAGCGGATGGTGAAGTAGTAGAGAAAGGCAAACTTATAGCCCGTTGGGACCCGTTCAACGCAGTTATCATTACCGAAGCTACCGGTAAGATTGAGTTTGAAGGCGTTATTGAAAACGTTACCTATAAGGTAGAGTCCGATGAATCTACCGGTTTGCGCGAAATCATCATCATTGAGTCTAAGGACAAGACGAAAGTGCCTACAGCGCACATCATGACTGAAGATGGCGAACTAATCCGTACCTATAACCTTCCTGTGGGTGGTCACGTAGTAGTGGAAAACGGACAGAAGGTAAAAGCCGGTGAAGTAATCGTGAAGATTCCGCGTGCCGTTGGTAAGGCGGGTGATATCACGGGTGGTCTTCCCCGTGTTACCGAATTGTTCGAGGCACGTAACCCGTCCAATCCTGCTGTGGTTTCCGAAATTGACGGTGAGGTCACAATGGGTAAGGTGAAACGTGGTAACCGCGAAATTATCGTTACCTCTAAGACCGGGGAAGTTAAGAAATATCTCGTACCGCTGTCCAAACAGATACTGGTACAGGAGAACGACTACGTGCGTGCCGGTACTCCGTTGTCCGACGGTGCCATTACTCCTGCCGATATCCTTGCCATTAAAGGTCCTACGGCTGTACAGGAATATATCGTAAACGAAGTACAGGACGTTTATCGTCTGCAAGGTGTGAAGATTAACGATAAGCACTTTGAAATTATCGTTCGTCAGATGATGCGTAAGGTTGAAATCGATGAACCGGGCGATACCCGCTTCTTGGAACAACAGGTAGTGGATAAGCTCGAATTCATGGAAGAGAACGACCGTATCTGGGGCAAGAAAGTTGTAGTAGATGCCGGAGATTCTCAGAACCTGCAACCGGGACAGATTGTTACTGCCCGCAAGTTGCGCGATGAAAACTCCATGCTGAAGCGCCGTGACTTGAAACCCGTTTCAGTACGTGATGCTGTGCCTGCTACCTCTACACAGATTCTTCAAGGTATTACCCGTGCGGCTTTGCAGACTTCAAGCTTTATGTCTGCCGCTTCTTTCCAGGAAACGACGAAGGTACTCAACGAAGCTGCTATCAACGGAAAGGTAGACCGTCTGGAAGGTATGAAAGAGAATGTTATCTGCGGTCACTTGATTCCTGCCGGTACAGGCCAGCGCGAATTCGAGAAGATTATTGTCGGCTCGAAAGAAGAGTACGATCGTATGCTTGCCAACAAGAAAACGGTGCTCGATTATGCAGTTGATGATAAGGTAGAAGAGTAATTACTACGTTAATACAATCAGTAATTTTTATAGTGAAAGAAGAGAATCTCCCGGGATTCTCTTCTTTTTTTATATTTGTTGCAAACCGGCTCTCTTTTCGGTCTGATGTAAGAAGAGTGTAATGTAATAGCAAAATAAAGATTTGCATGCCCCCTTCACAACCTTTTATTCATGGATGTTTGAGGGTGAAGGGGAGGAGGGGGAAGCATGCTATTGCCTCAAATAAAACAGACCATCGGTTTGGGGTAAACGCATGGTCTGTTCAGGTAAATCAGACGATGTGTTCTATCCGAACAGACCATGCAATTTCAGGACATATCAAGTGCCTTTTTTGTTCAGGTCGTACTGTTACTTTTATCTTGGAGTATTTTGTGTGTCGGAATGAAAGAAGTATATTTGTCATTCAATTATAATGATATACGATAATATGGAAAATCAGGAAAATAATAACGGACAGTTACAGATAGAGCTGAAAGAAGAAGTGGCCCAAGGCACGTATGCCAATCTTGCCATTATCACTCATTCCAGTTCGGAGTTTATCATGGATTTTATTCGGGTAATGCCGGGAATGCCCAAAGCCGGGGTTCAATCGCGTATTGTATTGGCACCCGAACACGCCAAGCGTCTGCTGCGTGCGCTTGAAGAAAATGTTGGTAAATATGAACGTGCTTTCGGCCCTATCCGCATGCCGGATGAGCAACCTATTCCGCCATTGCCTAACATTAAGGGTGAAGCATAAAATCAAAAAAAAACTTGTAGTGCATTGATTATTCAAAACTTATTAGTATCTTTGCAGCCCAAAAGTGTATAGTTTTGAATTAATATAAACATAATATATAACTAAAAACAATTAAAATGCCTACAATTCAGCAATTAGTAAGAAAAGGACGCGAGGTTTTGGTAGAGAAAAGTAAGTCTCCAGCCTTGGATTCTTGTCCTCAAAGACGTGGCGTTTGCGTGAGAGTGTATACAACCACTCCGAAGAAACCGAATTCAGCTATGCGTAAAGTAGCTCGTGTACGTTTGACTAACGGTAAAGAGGTGAACTCTTACATTCCGGGAGAAGGTCACAACTTGCAGGAACACTCAATCGTATTGGTTCGCGGCGGTCGTGTAAAAGACCTTCCGGGTGTACGTTATCACATCGTTCGTGGTACTTTGGATACCGCAGGTGTTGCTAACCGTACTCAAAGACGTTCTAAATACGGTGCTAAACGTCCGAAACCGGGACAGGCTGCTCCCGCTAAGAAGAAATAATTAGGCGGCCAAACTGATAAACAGTAAAATTAAAAGTAATAACTTACGTTTTAGTTTGTTGGAAATGCTAAAGGTTGAGTAAACACTCCGGAGGGAGAGTTGAAGAAGACAGAAGTAAACAACCAAGAACGAAAAACATTATTCTTTCAGACAAATGAGAAAAGCAAAACCTAAAAAACGTATCATCCTTCCGGATCCCGTTTTTAATGATGTGAAAGTTTCCAAGTTCGTTAACCACCTGATGTACGACGGAAAGAAGAATACTTCTTATGAAATCTTCTACGCCGCTTTGGAAACAGTGAAGAACAAAATGCAGAATGAAGAGAAATCAGCTCTTGAAATCTGGAAAAAAGCTTTGGACAACGTAACTCCTCAAGTGGAAGTGAAGTCTCGCCGTGTAGGTGGTGCTACTTTCCAAGTTCCTACTGAAATTCGTCCTGACCGCAAGGAGTCAATTTCTATGAAGAATTTGATTATCTTTGCCCGCAAGCGTGGCGGTAAATCAATGGCTGACAAACTGGCTGCTGAAATCATGGATGCTTTCAATGAACAAGGCGGTGCTTTCAAACGTAAAGAAGATATGCACAGAATGGCCGAGGCTAACCGTGCGTTTGCTCATTTCAGATTCTAATACTATAAGAGATAACCAATTAAAGATTAAAAACTTAAAGTAAAAGGAATTAGAAAATGGCAAAGAATGATTTACATTTGACACGTAATATCGGTATCATGGCCCACATCGATGCCGGAAAGACAACAACCTCTGAACGTATTTTGTTTTATACGGGTTTGACTCACAAAATCGGTGAGGTGCACGATGGTGCCGCTACAATGGACTGGATGGAGCAAGAACAGGAACGTGGTATCACTATTACTTCCGCTGCTACTACCACTCGTTGGAAATATGCCGGTAATACTTATAAAATCAACTTGATTGATACTCCGGGACACGTTGACTTTACCGCTGAGGTAGAGCGTTCTTTGCGTATTCTTGACGGCGCTGTTGCTGCTTATTGTGCAGTTGGTGGCGTTGAACCGCAATCTGAAACTGTTTGGCGTCAGGCTGATAAATATAACGTACCGCGTATCGCATACGTTAATAAAATGGACCGTTCGGGTGCCGACTTCTTTGAGGTTGTTCGTCAGATGAAGGACGTTTTGGGTGCTAATCCTTGTCCTATCGTTGTGCCTATCGGTGCTGAGGAATCTTTCAAAGGTTTGGTAGACCTTATCAAGATGAAAGCTATCTACTGGCATGACGAAACTATGGGTGCCGACTATACAGTAGAGGAAATCCCTGCTAATTTGGTAGACGAAGCTAACGAATGGAGAGATAAGATGCTCGAAAAAGTAGCTGAGTTCGACGATGCTTTGATGGAGAAATATTTCGATGATCCTTCTACTATTACGGAAGAAGAAATATTGAGAGCTCTTCGCAATGCTACAGTACAGATGGCTGTTGTTCCTATGTTGTGTGGTTCTTCATTCAAGAATAAGGGTGTACAGACTTTGCTTGACTATGTTTGTGCATTCTTGCCCTCTCCGCTGGATACAGAGAATGTGGTTGGTACAAACCCTGAAACCGGTGCTGAAGAAGACCGTAAGCCGAGCGAGGATGAAAAGACTTCTGCTTTGGCGTTCAAGATTGCAACCGACCCGTATGTAGGCCGTCTGACTTTCTTCCGTGTTTATTCAGGTAAGATTGAAGCCGGTTCTTATATTTATAACTCTCGCTCTGGTAAGAAAGAACGTGTTTCACGTCTGTTCCAGATGCACTCAAATAAACAGAATCCTGTTGAGGTGATTGGCGCCGGTGATATTGGTGCCGGTGTAGGCTTCAAGGATATCCATACCGGTGATACGCTGTGCGACGAAACCGCACCGATCGTATTGGAATCTATGGACTTCCCCGAACCGGTAATCGGTATCGCAGTTGAGCCTAAGACTCAGAAGGATATGGATAAACTGTCTAACGGTTTGGCTAAATTGGCTGAAGAAGACCCGACGTTTACGGTTAAGACTGACGAACAGACAGGTCAGACAGTTATTTCCGGTATGGGTGAGCTTCACTTGGATATTATCATCGACCGTCTGAAGCGTGAATTCAAGGTTGAGTGTAACCAGGGTAAACCTCAGGTTAACTATAAGGAGGCTATCACGAAGACTGTTAACTTGCGTGAAGTTTATAAGAAACAGTCTGGTGGTCGTGGTAAGTTTGCCGATATCATCGTGAACATCGGTCCGGTTGATGAGGACTTTACTCAAGGCGGCTTGCAGTTTGTTGACGAAGTGAAGGGTGGTAATATTCCTAAGGAATTTATCCCGTCTGTACAGAAAGGTTTCACAACTGCAATGAAGAACGGTGTATTGGCCGGTTATCCCTTGGATTCACTGAAGGTGACTTTGATCGATGGTTCTTTCCACCCGGTTGACTCTGACCAGTTGTCATTTGAAATCTGTGCTATCCAGGCATACAAGAATGCTTGCGCTAAGGCAGGTCCGGTATTGATGGAGCCTATCATGAAGCTGGAAGTTGTTACTCCGGAAGAAAACATGGGTGACGTTATCGGTGACTTGAACAAGCGTCGCGGTCAGGTAGAAGGTATGGAATCAAGCCGTTCTGGTGCTCGTATCGTGAAGGCAATGGTTCCGCTGGCAGAAATGTTCGGTTACGTAACTGCGTTGCGTACTATCACTTCTGGTCGTGCAACTTCTTCAATGGTATATTCTCACCACGCTCAGGTTTCCAACTCTATTGCCAAGGCAGTATTGGAAGAAGTAAAAGGTCGTACAGACTTAATCTAAAATAATAACTAAAGTCCGTAGGTTAGCGAATGACTCTTAACCTACGGGACTTTATCTTATATAATAACACTATTAATAACTAAGACAGTAATGAGTCAAAAAATTAGAATCAAACTGAAATCTTACGACCACAACTTGGTTGACAAATCAGCTGAGAAGATTGTAAGAACGGTGAAGACAACAGGCGCTATCGTTAGCGGTCCAATTCCTCTCCCTACGCATAAGCGTATCTTTACCGTAAACCGTTCGACTTTCGTTAACAAGAAGTCGCGTGAACAATTCGAGCTCTCTTCTTACAAGAGATTAATCGACATCTATAGCTCAACAGCTAAGACAGTAGATGCTCTGATGAAGTTGGAGTTACCGAGTGGTGTGGAAGTAGAAATCAAAGTGTAAGTATTAAAAATTAAGTGAAATGCCAGGATTATTAGGAAAAAAAATCGGAATGACATCCGTTTTCAGTGCCGAGGGTAAGAATGTACCATGCACTGTTATCGAAGCAGGTCCTTGTGTTGTTACTCAAGTGAAAACTGTAGAAAAGGACGGCTATCAAGCTGTTCAGTTGGGTTTCCAGGACAAGAAGGAAAAGCACACTACAAAGCCTCTTATGGGCCACTTTAAGAAAGCTGGAGTAACTCCCAAGAAACACTTGGCTGAGTTCAAAGAATTTGAGACAGAATTGAATCTGGGTGATACTGTTACCGTAGAATTGTTCGAAGGCGCTGATTATGTAGACGTTGTAGGTACTTCCAAAGGTAAAGGCTTCCAGGGTGTTGTGAAACGTCATGGTTTCGGTGGTGTAGGTCAGACTACTCACGGTCAGCACAACCGTGCCCGTAAACCGGGTTCTATCGGTGCTTGTTCTTACCCTGCAAAAGTATTCAAGGGAATGCGCATGGGCGGACAACTTGGTGGTGACAGAGTAACTGTTCAAAATCTGCAAGTATTAAAAGTAATCGCGGAGCACAATCTCCTTTTGATTAAGGGTTCTGTTCCTGGTTGCAAAGGTTCAATCGTAATAATTGAGAAATAATGGAAGTTAACGTATATAACATTAAAGGTGAAGACACTGGGAGAAAGATTACGTTAAACGAGTCTATCTTCGGAATTGAGCCCAACGACCACGCTATCTACTTGGACGTTAAACAGTTTATGGCTAACCAGCGTCAGGGTACACACAAGTCAAAGGAAAGAAGCGAAATCAGCGGTTCTACTCGTAAAATCGGTCGCCAGAAAGGTGGCGGTGGTGCACGTCGTGGTGACATGAACTCACCGGTACTCGTTGGTGGTGGACGTGTATTTGGTCCGAAACCGAGAGATTACTACTTCAAACTGAATAAGAAAGTAAAAGCTCTGGCACGTAAGTCAGCTTTGGCATATAAGGCTCAGAACAATGCCATCATTGTAGTAGAAGACTTCAACTTTGAAGCTCCTAAGACAAAAGATTTTGTTGTTATGACAAAAAATCTTAAAGTTTCTGACAAAAAGCTGCTTGTTGTTTTACCGGAAGCAAATAAAAACGTATATTTGTCGGCTCGTAACGTAAAGGGCGCTAATGTGCAGACTATCTCAGGGTTAAATACTTACAGAGTATTGGACGCCGGAGTTGTTGTGTTTGCTGAAAGTGCACTTTCTGCTATCGACAATATCTTAATGTAAAAAGGAGGCTTAAATAATGGGAATTATTATTAAACCGTTAGTGACAGAGAAGATGACTGCAATTACTGATAAGTCGAACAATCGTTTCGGCTTTATCGTGCGTCCTGAAGCTAATAAACTGGAAATTAAGAACGAAGTTGAAGCCCTTTACAACGTTACCGTGGTTGATGTGAATACAATTCGTTATGCCGGCAAGAACAAGAGCCGTTATACACGCGCAGGTATCATCAACGGACGTACAAACGCTTACAAAAAAGCTGTTGTTACGTTGAAAGAAGGAGATACTATTGATTTTTATAGCAATATTTAAAAGAAATGGCAGTACGTAAATTTAAGCCCACAACACCGGGGCAAAGACATAAAATTATTGGTACTTTCGAAGAAATTACTGCACGAGTACCAGAAAAGTCTCTTGTATTTGGTAAGAAATCTTCCGGCGGTCGTAACAACACTGGTAAAATGACCATGCGCTACATCGGTGGCGGTAGTAAGAAGATTATCCGTATCGTAGACTTCAAGAGAAATAAAGACGGTGTACCTGCAGTGGTTAAAACAATTGAATACGATCCGAACCGTTCGGCTCGTATCGCTCTGTTGTTTTATGCAGATGGTGAAAAAAGATATATTATTGCTCCCAATGGATTGCAAGTTGGTGCGACTTTGATGTCAGGTGAAACTGCTGCTCCGGAAATCGGAAATGCTCTTCCGCTTCAGAATATTCCGGTCGGTACTGTAATTCACAACATCGAATTACGTCCGGGTCAAGGCGCTGCTTTGGTTCGTTCAGCCGGTAACTTCGCTCAATTGACTTCAAGAGAAGGTAAATACTGCGTTATCAAGTTGCCTTCAGGCGAGGTTCGTCAGATCCTCAGCACATGTAAGGCTACTATCGGTAGCGTTGGTAACTCAGATCATGGATTGGAAAGTTCAGGTAAAGCTGGACGTTCTCGTTGGTTAGGACGTCGTCCGCGTAACCGTGGTGTTGTTATGAACCCGGTTGATCACCCGATGGGTGGTGGTGAAGGACGTGCTTCAGGAGGACACCCGAGATCTCGTAAGGGATTGTATGCTAAGGGTCTTAAGACAAGAGCTCCGAAGAAACAATCGTCTAAGTATATTATTGAGAGAAGAAAGAAGTAATCTGATTAATTGAGTAAATTATGAGTCGTTCATTAAAAAAAGGTCCGTATATTAACGTTAAGCTTGAGAAGAAAGTGCTTGCCATGAATGAATCGGGCAAGAAAGTGGTAGTTAAGACTTGGGCCAGAGCTTCAATGATTTCGCCTGATTTTGTAGGCCATACTGTTGCAGTTCACAATGGAAATAAATTTATTCCTGTTTATGTTACCGAAAACATGGTAGGACACAAGTTGGGCGAATTTGCTCCAACTCGTACATTCAGAGGACACGCTGGTAACAAGAAAAAATAAGACAGGATTTATCTGAAATAATAAAGTAATAATATAATGGGAGCAAGAAAAAAAATATCGGCTGAAAAAAGAAAAGAAGCCCTTAAGACCATGTATTTTGCGAAATTGCAAAATGTTCCTACTTCCCCCCGTAAAATGCGTCTCGTGGCTGACATGATTCGTGGGATGGAAGTGAACAGAGCACTCGGCGTTTTGAAGTTCTCCTCAAAAGAGGCTGCCGCCAGAGTGGAAAAATTGCTGCGCTCTGCAATTGCTAACTGGGAGCAGAAAAACGAACGTAAAGCTGAAAGCGGCGAGCTGTTCGTAACCAAGATTTTTGTTGATGGTGGCGCTACACTCAAAAGAATGAGACCGGCTCCGCAGGGTAGAGGTTACAGAATCCGCAAGCGTTCAAACCACGTAACGTTGTTCGTTGGTTCTAAAAGTAATAACGAAGATCAAAATTAAGGTAAATGGGACAAAAAGTTAATCCAATAAGCAACCGTTTAGGAATTATCAGAGGCTGGGATTCCAATTGGTATGGTGGAAAGAATTACGGCGACTCTTTGCTGGAAGATAGCAAGATTCGTAAATATTTGAACGCTCGTCTTGCTAAAGCAAGTGTTTCAAGAATTGTAATCGAACGTACACTGAAACTCGTGACTATTACCGTTTGTACAGCACGTCCGGGTATCATTATCGGTAAGGGTGGCCAAGAAGTTGATAAGTTGAAAGAAGAGTTGAAGAAGGTCACTGATAAAGATATCCAGATCAATATCTTCGAAGTGAAAAGACCTGAGTTGGACGCTGTTATCGTGGCTAACAACATCGCCCGTCAGGTAGAAGGTAAAATTGCCTACCGTCGCGCTATCAAAATGGCTATTGCCAACACAATGCGTATGGGTGCGGAAGGTATCAAAATTCAGATTTCAGGACGTTTGAATGGTGCAGAAATGGCCCGTTCTGAAATGTATAAAGAAGGAAGAACTCCGCTGCACACTTTCAGAGCAGACATCGACTATTGTCATGCAGAAGCGTTGACTAAAGTAGGTCTTCTCGGTATTAAAGTTTGGATTTGTAGAGGTGAAGTTTATGGTAAGAGAGAGTTGGCTCCGAACTTTACGCAAAGCAAAGAAAGCGGTCGTGGAAGCAATAGCGGAAACAATGGCGGAAAGAACTTCAAAAGAAAGAAAAATAATCGCTAACGAATTTGATTTTTAGGAATTATGTTACAACCGAAAAAGACAAAATTCAGAAGACAACAAAAAGGCCGTCAAAAAGGTAATGCCCAAAGAGGAAACCAACTGGCTTTCGGTTCTTTTGGTATTAAGGCCTTGGAGACGAAGTGGATTACAGGCCGTCAGATTGAAGCTGCGCGTATTGCAGTAACAAGATATATGCAACGTCAAGGACAGATTTGGATTCGTATTTTCCCGGATAAGCCTATTACAAGAAAGCCTGCTGACGTACGTATGGGTAAAGGTAAAGGTAGCCCCGAGGGATTCGTTGCTCCTGTTACACCGGGTAGAATTATTATCGAAGCTGAAGGAGTATCTTATGAAATCGCAAAAGAAGCTTTGCGCTTAGCTGCACAGAAGCTTCCTATCACAACCAAGTTTGTGGTAAGACGTGATTATGATATCCAAAATCAAAATGCGTAAGAAGTATGAAAATTGCAGAAATTAAAGAAATGACTACCAATGACTTGGTAGAAAGAGTAGAAGCAGAAGTGGCTAACTATAGCCAAATGGTTTTAAATCATTCTATTTCTCCTTTGGATAATCCTGCTCAGATCAAACAATTACGCAGGACTATTGCGCGTATGAAAACTGAATTACGCCAGAGAGAACTTAACAATAAATGATGAGCTTGATGGAAGCAAGAAATTTAAGAAAAGAAAGAACAGGGGTTGTGCTGAGCGATAAGATGGATAAGACCATTACTGTTGCAGCTAAGTTTAAGGAAAAACACCCCATATATGGTAAGTTCGTTAGTAAGACGAAGAAGTACCATGCTCATGATGAAAAGAATGAGTGCAATATCGGCGATACTGTACGCATCATGGAAACTCGTCCTTTGAGCAAGACTAAGAGATGGAGATTGGTTGAAATAATTGAAAGAGCTAAGTAATTATGATACAAGTAGAATCCAGACTTACAGTATGTGACAACAGTGGAGCAAAAGAGGCTCTCTGTATTCGCGTTTTGGGCGGTACAGGTCGTCGCTATGCTTCAGTAGGGGACGTGATTGTTGTTTCTGTAAAAAGCGTTATCCCTTCAAGTGATATTAAAAAAGGTGCAGTGTCTAAAGCTTTGATCGTACGTACTAAGAAAGAAATCCGTCGTGCTGATGGTTCTTACATACGTTTTGATGATAATGCTTGCGTGTTGCTGAACAATGCAGGTGAAATTAGAGGTAGTCGTATTTTCGGTCCGGTAGCTCGTGAACTTCGTGCTGCTAACATGAAAGTTGTGTCACTCGCTCCTGAAGTACTTTAATTTTGTAAAAGATTTAAGTAATGAGTAAATTACATATTAAAAAAGGCGATACAGTTTACGTAAATTCTGGTGAAGACAAAGGTAAGACTGGTCGTGTATTGAAGGTTCTTGTTGATAAAAAACGTGCAATCGTTGAGGGTATCAACATGGTGTCTAAGAGCACAAAACCGAATGCAAAGAACCCGCAAGGTGGTATCGTGAAGCAAGAAGCTTCTATCCACATTTCAAACTTGAACCCGGTTGATCCAAAGACTGGCAAAGCAACGCGTGTTGGTAGAAAATTAAGTGCTGACGGCACTTTAGTGCGTTATTCTAAAAAATCAGGAGAGGAGATTAAGTAATGAGTAATACTGCTAGCCTTAAGAAAGAATATGCAGAGCGTATTGCGCCTGCATTGAAATCACAGTTCCAGTATTCTTCTTCAATGCAGGTACCCGTACTTAAGAAGATTGTTATCAATCAGGGTTTGGGTATGGCCGTTGCTGATAAGAAGATTATCGAAGTGGCAATTAATGAAATGACTGCTATTACAGGTCAGAAGGCCGTTGCAACCATTTCTCGTAAAGATATCGCTAACTTTAAGTTGCGTAAGAAAATGCCGATTGGTGTTATGGTAACTTTACGTCGCGAGAGAATGTACGAATTCCTTGAAAAATTGGTTCGTGTAGCTCTGCCGCGTATCCGTGACTTCAAGGGTATTGAAAGTAAGTTCGATGGAAAGGGTAACTATACCCTTGGTATTCAGGAACAAATTATTTTCCCTGAAATTAATATCGATAGTATTACCAGAATTCTCGGAATGAATATTACCTTTGTAACCTCTGCGCAAACAGATGAAGAAGGTTATGCCTTGTTGAAAGAATTCGGTTTACCGTTTAAGAACGCTAAAAAAGATTGATAATATGGCAAAGGAATCAATGAAAGCACGTGAAGTAAAGCGTGCCAAATTAGTAGCCAAATATGCCGAGAAGAGAGCTGCATTGAAGCAAATCGTTAGAACAGGTGATCCTGCGGAAGCTTTTGAAGCTGCACAGAAATTGCAGGACCTGCCTAAGAATTCTAATCCGATTCGTATGCACAACCGTTGCAAATTGACAGGTCGTCCTAAAGGATATATCCGTCAGTTCGGAATCTCCAGAATTCAGTTCCGTGAGATGGCATCCAACGGTCTTATTCCAGGTGTAAAGAAAGCAAGCTGGTAATTTTTGTTTTTTAAATATTGTCAGGGCAGTCCTGATTAATTTAATTTATTTTTATATGACTGATCCAATAGCAGATTATTTGACGAGGTTGCGGAACGCTATTCAAGCAAAGCACAGAGTTGTTGAAGTTCCCGCTTCAAATTTGAAAAAAGAAATCACTAAGATTCTTTTTGAAAAAGGCTACATTCTTAATTACAAGTTTGTAGAAGATGGTCCTCAAGGTACTATAAAGGTTGCCTTGAAGTATGATCCGGTTAACAAAGTTAACGCTATCAAGAAGCTGGAAAGAATTTCTTCTCCGGGTTTGCGTCAATATACCGGTTACAAAGAGATGCCGCGAGTTATTAATGGTTTGGGTATTGCTATAATATCTACTTCCAAAGGTGTAATGACCAACAAAGAAGCCGCTGAACTGAAGATTGGCGGTGAAGTTTTGTGTTATGTATATTAATAGGAGGAATCAGCAATGTCAAGAATAGGAAAATTACCCATTAGTATTCCCGCTGGAGTAACAGTTACTCTGAAGGATGATGTGGTTACCGTAAAGGGACCCAAAGGCGAAATGAGCCAATATGTAAATCCTGCTATCAATGTTGCCATCGAAGAAGGCCATGTCGTTTTGACAGAGAATGAAAATGCAATGCTGGATAATCCGAAGCAGAAGCATGCATTCCACGGTCTGTACCGTTCATTGGTTCACAACATGGTTGTTGGTGTATCTGAAGGATATAAGAAAGAGTTGGAACTTGTCGGTGTAGGTTACCGCGCTTCTAATCAAGGCAATATTATTGAATTGAACTTAGGTTATACGCACAGTATCTTTATACAGTTGCCTGCTGAGATCAAAGTAGAAACTAAGTCTGAGAGAAACAAGAATCCTCTTATCCTTTTGGAATCTTGCGACAAACAATTGCTTGGTCAAGTTTGCTCTAAAATACGTTCTTTCCGTAAGCCTGAACCGTATAAAGGTAAAGGTATTAAGTTTGTTGGCGAAGAAATTCGTAGAAAGTCTGGTAAATCAGCCGGTGCTAAATAATCATTTAAATTGATAGTATTATGACAACAAAAATAGAAAGACGTATTAAGATTAAATATAGAGTACGCAATAAGATTTCAGGTACAACTGAATGTCCGCGTATGAGTGTGTTTAGAAGCAATAAGCAAATCTACGTTCAGATTATCGACGATTTGTCCGGTAAGACTCTGGCTGCTGCATCTTCTTTGGGTATGACTGAAAAGATGCCTAAGAAGGAACAGGCTGCCAAAGTAGGTGAACTGATTGCAAAGAAGGCTCAGGAAGCAGGTATAACTACTGTTGTTTTCGACCGTAATGGTTACTTGTATCATGGGAGAGTAAAAGAAGTGGCTGATGCTGCTCGTAACGGTGGACTTAAATTTTAATCATTATGGCAGGACTTAATAATAGAGTTAAGATTACAAACGATATAGAACTGAAAGACAGATTGGTTGCTATTAATCGTGTAACCAAAGTAACCAAAGGTGGTAGAACTTTTAGTTTTTCTGCTATTGTGGTAGTAGGAAATGAAGAAGGTATCATCGGTTGGGGTCTTGGCAAAGCAGGCGAAGTAACCGCTGCTATTGCTAAGGGTGTTGAATCAGCAAAAAAGAACCTGACTAAAGTACCTGTACTGAAAGGTACGGTTCCTCACGAACAGTCTGCTAAGTTTGGCGGTGCTGAGGTATTCATTAAACCGGCTTCTCACGGTACTGGTGTAGTGGCAGGTGGTGCAATGCGTGCAGTGCTTGAAAGTGTTGGTGTAACGGATGTTTTGGCTAAGTCAAAAGGTTCTTCCAACCCACATAACTTGGTGAAAGCTACTATCTTGGCATTAAGCGAAATGCGTGATGCCCGTATGGTTGCTCAGAACAGAGGAGTTAGTATGGAAAAAGTATTTAGAGGATAAGGAGGAAGAATATGTCGACTATAAAGATTAAACAAGTTAAAAGTAGAATTGGTGCTCCTGCTGATCAGAAGAGAACTCTCGATGCACTGGGACTTCATAAGTTGAATCGTGTGGTTGAACACGAATGCACTCCTTCAATTCTTGGAATGGTGGATAAGGTTAAACACTTGGTTACCATTGTTAAGTAATTATTTGTTGAATATAAAACGAATTACAATATGAACTTAAGTAATTTAAAACCTGCAGAGGGATCTACTAAAACAAGAAAAAGAATCGGACGCGGTCCGGGTTCTGGTTTGGGAGGTACTTCTACCAGAGGTCATAAAGGAGCTAAATCAAGATCTGGATACTCTAAGAAAATCGGTTTTGAAGGTGGTCAGATGCCTCTTCAACGTCGTGTTCCTAAGTTTGGCTTTAAAAATATCAACCGTGTAGAGTATAAGGCTATCAACTTGGATACAATTCAGAAATTGGCCGAAGCTAAAAATCTGCAGACTGTAGGTATCAATGACTTCATCGCTGCCGGTTTCATTTCTTCAAGCCAGTTGGTAAAAGTATTAGGTAACGGAACTTTGACTGCTAAGTTGGATGTACAAGCACACGCATTCTCTAAGACTGCGGTTGCTGCCATCGAAGCTGCTGGTGGACAAGTAGTAAAACTCTAATTCGATGAGAAAAGCTATTGAAACATTAAAGAATATATGGAAAATTGAGGATCTGAGACAACGGATCCTCATTACCATATTGTTTGTGGCAATTTACCGTTTCGGTTCGTATGTTGTATTGCCGGGTATTAATCCGTCAATGTTGACACAGTTGCATCAACAAACAAGCGAGGGTCTTTTAGCCTTGTTAAACATGTTTTCTGGAGGAGCGTTCTCTAATGCGTCTATCTTTGCATTAGGTATCATGCCTTATATCTCCGCTTCCATTGTGATTCAGTTGCTGGGTATTGCGGTACCGTATTTCCAGAAATTGCAACGTGAAGGTGAGAGTGGTAGAAGAAAAATGAATCAGTACACCCGTTATCTGACGATTATCATTTTGCTGGTTCAGGCTCCTTCTTATTTGCTCAATCTTAAAATGCAGGCTGGTCCTTCCTTAAATGCTTCATTAGATTGGACTCTATTTATGCTTACTTCTACCATTATATTGGCGGCTGGAAGTATGTTTATTTTGTGGCTTGGTGAGAGAATTACAGACAAAGGAATAGGTAATGGTATCTCCTTGATTATTATGGTGGGTATTATTGCACGTTTACCGCAGTCTTTATTTCAGGAATTGATTTCCCGTATGACCGATAAGACCGGTGGTTTGGTTATGTTCCTGATTGAGCTTGTAGTCCTGTTACTTGTCATTGCATTTGCCATTCTTCTGGTGCAAGGTACAAGAAAGATTCCTGTACAATACGCAAAGAAGATTGTTGGTAACAAGCAATACGGTGGTGCAAGACAATACATTCCTTTGAAAGTAAATGCAGCAAACGTGATGCCTATTATTTTTGCTCAGGCAATCATGTTCATTCCTATTACTCTCGTTGGATTTTCAAATGTAAATAATGCGAGCGGTTTCATACATGCATTAACTGATCATACAAGCTTTTGGTATAATTTGATTTTTGCGGTATTGATTATACTGTTTACGTATTTCTATACTGCGATTACCATTAACCCGACTCAGATGGCTGAGGATATGAAGAGAAACAACGGTTTCATTCCGGGCATCAAACCGGGAAAGCAAACAGCAGAGTACATTGACGTGATTATGTCACGTATCACTTTGCCGGGTTCTTTCTTCTTGGCTTTGGTTGCCATTATGCCTGCATTTGCCGGTATCTTCGGTGTGAAAGCCGAGTTTGCTCAATTCTTCGGTGGTACGTCTTTGTTAATTCTTGTAGGTGTGGTTCTTGATACTCTCCAGCAGGTTGAAAGTCATTTGTTGATGAGACACTATGACGGTTTGCTGAAATCTGGACGTATTAAAGGCCGTAGCGGTACAGTGGCTGCGTATTAATCTTATTTGAAGAATGATATTTCTTAAAACTGAAGATGAGATAGAGCTGCTCCGTGCGAGTAATTTGCTTGTAGGAAAAACGTTGGCTGAGATAGCTAAGGTTATAAAGCCCGGAGTTACTACAAAGGAGTTGGATAGAGTAGCGGAAGAGTTCATTAGAGATAATGGGGCTGTTCCTACTTTCAAGGGATTCCCAAACCAATATGGCGATCCGTTTCCGGCTTCGATTTGTACTTCTGTAAACGAGCAGGTGGTACATGGTATTCCGAGTGATAATGTAGTACTGAAAGAGGGTGATGTAGTCTCTGTTGATTGCGGTACTTATATGAATGGCTTTTGTGGCGACTCGGCCTATACGTTTTGTGTAGGTGAGGTTGACGAAGAAGTTCGCAAATTACTGAAGGTTACTAAGGAAGCATTATATATAGGAATACAGAATGCTGTTCAAGGCAAGCGGTTGGGTGATATAGGATATGCTATACAACAACATTGCGAGTCCAATTCTTATGGTGTGGTGCGCGAGTTTGTCGGTCATGGTATCGGTAAGGACATGCACGAAGATCCCCAGGTGCCCAACTACGGTAAGCGCGGTTACGGTACAATGTTGAAAAAGGGGTTGTGCATCGCAATCGAGCCGATGATAACTTTAGGTAACCGGCAGATAGTAATGGAACGTGATGGCTGGACGGTGAGAACCAGAGATTGCAAGTACGCCGCTCATTTTGAGCATACCATAGCAGTGAGAAGCGGTGAAGCCGATATTCTGTCATCGTTCAAATTCATTGAAGAAGTATTAGGAGATAAAGCAATTTAAGAAGTTAATATGGCAAAGCAATCTGCAATAGAACAAGATGGAGTTATAGTTGAAGCATTGTCTAATGCAATGTTTCGTGTTGAATTAGAAAACGGACATGAGATTACTGCCCATATTTCCGGTAAGATGCGGATGCACTACATCAAGATCCTGCCGGGTGATAAGGTAAGAGTCGAAATGTCTCCTTACGATTTATCGAAAGGAAGAATTGTATTTAGATATAAATAAAATTAAGATATGAAAGTAAGAGCATCCTTAAAGAAACGTACGCCAGAGTGTAAGATCGTTAGACGTAATGGCCGTTTGTATGTTATTAACAAGAAAAATCCTAAGTATAAACAACGTCAAGGATAATTTATTATTTTTGCAAAAAAAATAATTTAGTATATGGCTATAAGAATAGTTGGTGTCGATTTGCCTCAAAACAAGAGAGGTGAAGTTGCGTTGACCTATGTATATGGAATAGGTCGTAGTAGTTCAGCAAAGATTTTGGACAAAGCAGGTGTTGACAGAGACCTGAAAGTAAAAGACTGGACGGATGATCAGGCTGCCAAGATTCGTGAGATCATTGGTGCAGAGTATAAAGTAGAAGGTGATCTTCGCTCTGAAGTTCAATTGAACATCAAACGTTTAATGGATATCGGTTGCTACCGTGGTGTACGTCACCGTATCGGTCTCCCTGTAAGAGGCCAGAGTACGAAGAACAACGCCCGTACTCGTAAGGGAAGAAAGAAAACCGTTGCTAATAAGAAAAAAGCTACTAAATAATAATTGTTGATATGGCAAAAAAAACAGTTGCAGCAAAAAAGAGAAATGTAAAGGTAGATGCTAATGGACAGTTGCATGTTCATTCATCTTTCAACAACATTATTGTTTCTCTGGCTAATAGTGAAGGTCAGATTATTTCTTGGTCTTCTGCCGGAAAGATGGGATTCAGAGGTTCTAAGAAGAACACTCCTTATGCAGCACAAATGGCTGCTCAAGATTGTGCTAAAGTAGCATACGATCTTGGCTTGAGAAAGGTAAAGGCATATGTGAAGGGTCCAGGTAACGGACGTGAGTCTGCTATTAGAACTATCCACGGTGCAGGTATCGAAGTTACTGAAATCATTGATGTAACTCCGCTTCCACATAATGGTTGTCGTCCTCCGAAAAGACGTAGAGTTTAAGATTTACCTTTAATAAAAAATGAAACTTGATATTGTTATTGGATTGTAATTTCTTCTCTACAATCGCGGCTGCAACAAATTAAGTTCATGAATAACAATTAAATATTTAAAAGAAATGGCTAGATATACTGGACCAAAATCAAGAATAGCCCGTAAATTCGGTGAAGGTATCTTTGGAGCAGATAAAGTATTGTCAAAGAAGAACTATCCTCCCGGACAGCACGGTAATTCAAGAAAGAGAAAAACTTCTGAATATGGTGTTCAACTTCGTGAGAAACAGAAAGCCAAATACACCTATGGAGTTTTGGAAAAACAATTCCGCAACTTGTTTGAGAAGGCAGCTACCGCTAAAGGTATTACCGGTGAGGTGCTCCTTCAATTGTTGGAAGGTCGTCTTGACAATGTAGTATTCCGTTTGGGTATTGCTCCGACTCGTGCCGCTGCCCGTCAGTTGGTGAGTCACAAGCACATTACTGTAGATGGTGAAGTGGTAAACATTCCTTCATATGCAGTAAAACCGGGTCAGGTTATTGGCGTTCGTGAAAGATCCAAATCTTTGGAAGTTATCGCCAACTCATTGGCCGGCTTTAATCACAGCAAATATCCTTGGTTGGAATGGGATGACAATGCTAAAGTAGGTAAGCTGTTGCACGTACCTGAAAGAGCAGACATTCCTGAAAACATTAAAGAGCATTTGATTGTAGAATTGTATTCTAAATAATAATTAATTTCATGGCGATATTAGCATTTCAAAAACCTGATAAAGTATTAATGTTGGAAGCGGACTCTAAATTCGGAAAGTTCGAATTTCGTCCGTTGGAGCCCGGTTTCGGTATTACCGTGGGTAATGCACTGCGCCGCATCCTGCTTTCTTCATTGGAAGGTTTTGCTATCACTACTATCAAGATAGAAGGTGTTGAGCACGAGTTTTCCAGTGTTCCGGGAGTAAAAGAGGATGTTACTAACATTATCTTGAATCTGAAACAAGTGAGATTCAAGCAAGTAGTTGAAGAATTCGAGAGCGAAAAGGTAAGTATTACAATCGAGAATTCAAGTGAATTTAAAGCAGGTGACATAGGTAAGTATTTGACTGGATTTGAAGTGTTAAATCCTGAATTAGTTATTTGTCATTTAGATTCAAAATCAACTATGCAGATAGATATTACGATCAACAAGGGCCGTGGTTATGTTCCTGCTGACGAAAACCGCGAATATTGCACCGATGTGAACGTAATTCCTATCGATTCTATTTATACTCCGATACGTAATGTTAAGTATCAGGTAGAGAACTTCCGTGTTGAGCAGAAGACCGACTACGAAAAGCTGGTGCTTGAGATTACTACGGATGGTTCCATTCACCCGAAAGAAGCTCTGAAAGAGGCAGCAAAGATTCTGATTTATCACTTCATGCTCTTCTCCGATGAGAAGATTACGCTGGAAAGCAACGATGCTGACGGCAATGAAGAGTTTGATGAGGAAGTATTGCACATGCGTCAGTTGCTGAAGACCAAGCTTGTCGATATGGATCTCTCGGTTCGCGCCCTCAACTGTTTGAAGGCCGCCGATGTAGAGACTTTGGGCGACTTGGTACAGTTCAACAAGACCGATTTGCTGAAGTTCAGAAATTTCGGAAAGAAATCGCTTACCGAGCTTGATGATTTGCTGGAAAGTCTGAATCTGTCGTTTGGAACTGATATTTCTAAATATAAATTAGATAAAGAATAAAAAATGAGACATAATAAGAAATTCAACCATTTGGGTCGTACTGCCTCTCATAGAAACGCTATGTTGGCTAATATGGCGTGTTCTTTGATAAAGCACAAAAGAATCACTACGACCGTTGCAAAGGCTAAAGCTCTGAAGAAGTTCGTTGAGCCTTTGATTACAAAAGCCAAGGACGATACGACAAACTCTCGTCGTGTTGTATTTAGCAATTTGCAAGACAAGTATGCTGTAACTGAACTGTTCAAGGAAATCTCTGTGAAGATTGCTGACCGTCCGGGTGGTTACACTCGTATCATCAAGACTGGTAACCGTTTGGGTGACAACGCAGAAATGTGCTTCATTGAACTCGTTGACTACAACGAAAACATGGCTAAGGAAAAAGTGGCTAAGAAAGCTACCCGTACCCGTCGTTCAAAGAAGAGCGCTGCTGCCGAAGCTGCTCCCGCTGCTGAAACTGCACCGGTTGCCGAAGCTCCTGCTGCTGAAGAAGCAAAAGCAGAATAATTCAACTATTCTTTTTATATATAGAAAGCCGTCCCAGCGATTGGGGCGGCTTTTTTGTTTACGCTTTTATTATTTTACGGTAAGCACTAACAGAAGTACCTACTTCAAAGGTTATGGTTGTGGTGTAATTTTGTCACTTCAATATTGCAATAGCTATAACCTTTCTATTTATGACGAAGCAAGATTTTTTAGAGATTCAATCAAACGTATTTTGGCAATCCTCTTTTTACATGAACAAACCTTAAAAGATGTGTGTATAAAACAAACCTGTGAAATAAACCGTTATATTTGCACACAGTTATGGGCAGATATTTGAAAATCATAGGACTCCTGGTGCTTGCGTTGGCTTTGTGGCAGACATCGGGCATTGTATTTACTTCCGATGGCGGGGTGAGTACAGGAGATTCTACGGATATTCAGGCGGTGACTGCCGCTCATTCTCAGGATGGCACATGCTTTACTTTACCTCAGTTGCCCTATCTGCCGGTAGCGGAGCTGGCGAGTAACAGCGGTCATCTGCACTCGCTTGCCATGTCTCGCATTCAGCGTTCCTATACCGCCGAATACATCTTCTCACTAAAGGACTGGGTGGATAAGCTTGCCCGGCGCGAAGCGGTTCTGTCTTTGCATAAAGAGAAGCTTTATGATTCCACCGCTTACTATGGTTGCAAGCCTGTGTGTGAATACTATATTTTCACACTGAGGCGGATTCTGATTTAATGTCTTATTGTATTCAGGTCTTTTTTCTGTGTATGGGCATCGGATAAATGTCCGTATAGAGAAGAGATTGTACTCCCTTATTCTCTATTACAATAATTCATTAATTTATAAAACTGTTTATAATATGGCAACTAAAACTATCGACGCAACTCTTTTTGCGTCTTCACATCCCGATATTGCAAAACGTACAAGTGTTTCCGGACTGCTCATCTCATTGGCGATGATGGTGGCGGGTCTTCTTATCTTTGTTTCTATTTTTGAAATGCACGATAAATCTTCCACCATAAGCATGGCGCTGATGGTAGTGGGCACGGCATTGATTCTGCTGGGGGTATTCCGTTTGTTCTGGAAGTCGAAGGAAATGGTGTACCTGCCTACGGGAAGCGTGACAAAGGAGCGCAGCATGTTTTTCGATTTGAAGCATATAGGTGAGCTGACCGAAATGATTGAGCGCGGCAATCCGGACTGCGAGGCGGGTATAAAGAGCGAATCGAGCGGTAATGTACGTATGGACATTATGATTTCGCAGGACAATAAATTTGCCGCATTGCAACTGTTTCAGTTTGTGCCTTACACCTATACTCCGGTGACTTCCGTACGTTACTTCACGGGTAGCGAGGCAGCGGCGGTCTCGGCTTTCCTGTCTAAGTGCAAGGCAGTGTAAGTTTGTGCAGATAAAAGCGAGCGCTTTAGCTTATCGGTATAAAACGGGGATTAGTCGGTGACGGCAATCCCCATTTTTTTCATCAGGAAGCAGGCGTTCATGTTCTGCGCCACGCCCGGGCGGAGACGGTAGGAGAAGGTCAGCTCATTGTCGGTGATATCCGCCTCGAAGCGGAAGTTGCGGATATTCTCCGGGAAAAGATCGATGAGCGTACCCAGCAGCAGGTCGTGGGTGGCGATGATGCCGTCTGCCTCTAAAGCCATGAACTGCTTGATAAGTGCGAATGAACCCTTCTGCTTATCCATCGAGTTTGTTCCTTTGAGTATTTCGTCCAGAATGATAAACAGCTCTTCGCCCGCTTGCAGTTTGTCGATAATGAGTTTCAGGCGCTTGAGTTCGGCAAAGAAGTAAGATTCGTTGTCGGTCAGGGAGTCGCTGGTGCGCAGACTGGTGACAAGGCGCGCGGGATACACTTCCATTTCCTCCGCACAGACGGGCATGCCGGTGCAGGCAAGCAGATAATTGACGCCTATCGTACGCAGGTACGTGCTTTTTCCTGCCATGTTGGCGCCGGTGATGATGATGAAGAAAGGGCGTTTCTCCATGTCGATGTCGTTGCGCACACAACGGTCGCGATGCATCAGGGGATGTCCCAAAGCCTTTGCACGGAGTATGAAACGGGCATTGCTGCCGGTATTTGCCGCACCGGCTTTCCTTGCATCGGAAGAGATGCCGGCTTTGGCGGCAGCCATATCAGCCTTGTCGAGCAGAGTAGGATAAGCATATGCAGGATGATTATAGGCAAAGGTTGCCAGTGAGTTAAGAGCATCCATCTGCCCGAGGGCGACGAGCCACTGAGGCAGTTCGCCGGCATATTGCTCTTTCCATGCCTCGATACGCATAATCTGCCGCAGTTCCCAGAAGAACAGTCCGTTGAGGATGACGTACATGAACATATTGTTGCGTTGGTCCAACTCGTTCATCAGCTTGCTCAAACGGCTGATGGAGAGGGATGCTTTCCGCTGTTCGCCGCCGATTTCCTCTTTAATGCTTTTCAGCAGGCGACATTGCATGGGGCGGGCCTCCATAAGCCTGAGCAGCCCGGCATACGTTCCGAGAATCTGCAGTTTCTTGCCGTACACGGCTTGTATCTTGGTAATCTTTCCGGTAAAGGCAAACCCGGCAACGACAAAGAGGGTCCAGATTACTCCCCACATACTTGCCGGCAGGTAACCAGCAACGACCAAAAGCAAACATACACCGTTGATACCCGTAACGGTTGCCGGCAGCACACGCAAGAGTCTGCTCTTGCGAAATGTCCCGGGACTTGCCGCCCATGCTTTCAACTCGGTTTCATCGGCTGCCTTGCCTTTATGCAGCAGGCCGAGGATACGGAACCGCTGGCGGAATTTCAGTTCGGGAGCAAGTTCGCGTACGGCAGCCTGGCGCTCCAGTATATCCTCCTTCTTTGTAAGATGCTGCCCCAGCCAGTCGGCCAGCAGGCGTCTTCCCGGTTCGGTACAGGTACGGTTGATGTATTGGAACAGCGAATGCGTGCCGAATACGTCCAGGTCGTAAGCATACAGATGTGCAGGGTCTGCAAATTCCTCGCCGCCGTCGAAGCAGGATGTGTCATAGTCCAGCGCAGCCAGTTCCTGCCGGTTGACCTCTGCCTTCTTTTCCAGATAATCTTTGCGGTGAAACAGGCGGTTGTGGTATTTTATCAGGAGAATGAACGGCAGCAGGGTGACAAGTGCAATGCCCGTCAGCACTGCCCAACTTTCCGTCCGGAAATAGATAATCCCCGCAATTCCTGCCACGAACAGCAGCAGCCGCAGTGTGCTGATGCGATAAATCTGTTGCTGTACTTTATTCAATTCGCATCGGGCTTCATCCTCAATACGCTGGTAGACCGATTTTATATTTTCAATGCTTTCCATTTTGTTTCCATGCTTTAGAGAACGACAAAGATAACGAAATATATGTTTTTTCCCCTAAGGATATGCGAAATACCGGCTGGCGGTATTCGAAGTACCGCGGTTTGGTACGAGGCCTACCACGGTTTGGTAGGAGAGCTACCGCTGCTTGGTACGGGAGCTACCAACGGTTGGTACGGCGTGTACCAGCAGGAGGTACATTGTTGGTACTTGCATCTTGCTTGTAATCAGCAGCGTATCTTGCTTGTTGCGGCAAGGTGGCTTCGGGCTTCCGTACCATAGGTTTCCGTTCGCGGCGATGGCGGCATGCAAGGCCGATGATAGGTATATGCAAATGATTTTGCGGGGAATATGATGTTTTTTCTCTTCTATATTTGCTGAATATCAATAAAAAATGTACCTTTCGCCTGAGTATGCAGAGTTTCAAAAAGAAAGGATAGCGATATGAAAAGAGGTTGGGTGTTAGGGCTATTGGCATTATTGGTCTTGCCATGTTCGGCACAGCAGATAATGTATTCCAATTTGAAAGAGTTGGTGGAAGGACGTGGAGATACGGTCACCATACTGAAAGTGGAGAAGCGTTCCAAGAATCAGATTTATCTGATGGGGGGAGCGGATTACCGTATAGAAGCGAAGGACAATTCCGGTCTTTGCAGATATTTGAAGTCTCGCTGTTATGCGGTGCGGATGGATACGTCGCTATATGTAAATTGTAAGAAAATGCGTTATAAACGCTACCGCTTTGGCGGCTGGTATGCACCTGCCATGTGGGTGAAAGGCAGGATTTATTTCTGTGCGCAACCTGTGGGGCAGGCTGCCGCAAGTACGGCAACTCCGCCCGATGCAACCAAGCTGGGCGGTGAAGTGGGAGATGCCATCAATGCCTCGGGGCTGGTCTTTGCGCGCGTGTATTATGAGTTGAATCCGGAAACGGGACGCTCGGAGTTTGTGGGCAGGGAGAAGATGCTGGAACTACTGGCGGATTATCCGGAGCTGAAAGAGGCTTTTGAAAAAGAAACGAGCGAGTCGGCAGAGGTTGTCGGAAAATACCTGCGTTGGTTGGCGGGTAAGCCGGGTGTTGAATAGAGTAGGGCGAATGCGGAGTAGCTTATTTATTATTTGCCATTATTATAAATGTAAAAAAGATGCCTATGGTATAGAAACGAGTCAAGAAATAGACATATATAGGAGAGCGTTAGCTTTTGTTCCTGTACTTCAGAATATGGTAAATTTAAATACACTGAGAATATAAAGTTATAACGTCCGTGTTTTTCTAGACGTGGACTTAACCTCATTTAGTATATAGGCGTGCCAGAACTTTGAAATGCAATAGAGTTTGGTTCCACGTCGCTTTTGTATCCCTGTCTCAAAAGAGATTGAAACACACATTGTTATACTTAGGAACCGAGTATATCTTAAATAAATATTTATAGATATGAAGATGAGATTATTTTGGTTACCCTGTTTGATGTTTCTGTTCGGGACGTTTTGTGCAAGTTGCGGAAGTGATGATAATGAACCCACTAATGAGCCGGGAGCCGGGGGTACGGAAGTGAAAGGAGATTATACGGCAACAACGGTAGTGAAGACGGTAGTATTGAAAAGTGAATGGAGATGGGAAAGTCCGGATATACCGGTTTGTTATGAGGATTTTAATAGAAAATATGGACTGTCTCTTTGCTTTGGCGATTTAATGGTACTTCCATTTATACGCCAGGCAGGGGATTGGAATAAGGAGATAAAAGTTTATTCTACCGGTTTGCAATACAATTCTTTTTATGTAATAATGGAAGATGTGGGAGAAGTGAACAATTTGTCTGAAGTCACAAAAAAATTGTCTCCGGCAGATAATACTTATACAAATCTGCTTGTTTATCCTGATGTTCAGCCGAAACATGGTTATGCCGTAGCTTTCAGAATGGAGAATGACGAATTGAAGCATCTTCGTATCTTTATAACTGATTATACATTGTCAGAAGACGGCTCTGTTGCCACTATCACCATTCAATATCAACTCTATTAGAGATAATCTGTCAGTCTCTCTCTGAACAATATTAAGTTACTTTTCTTACTTATGCAAAAAAAGTGGATTCATTGCCTTTGTTTATTTTTGAATAGCAGATGAGTGGACCAGACAGTATTTCAAGTAATACGATAAGGAGTCTCTATTGACTAAATGATAAAATTCCCGGTATTCTATTGCGAATATCGGGAATTATTTTTATATTGCGGCAGATACAAGCCAGTGTATTCTGACAATTTGTAACTATTCACCTTATATACTATGGAGATAACTTTAAGCAAAACACTGCCCCCTTATCCCACCTTCGTAGAAGGTATCCGGCGGGCACCCGACCGCGGCTACACTCTTGACGCGGCACAAACCGCTACGGCATTGAAGAATGCCCTGCGCTACATCCCTAAAGAACTGCACGAAACACTCGCTCCGGAGTTTATGGAAGAACTCCGTACACGCGGACGCATTTACGGCTACCGCTACCGTCCGCAAGGCGACCTCAAGGCAAAGCCCATCGACGAATACAAAGGACGCTGCATCGAGGGCAAGGCCTTTCAGGTGATGATAGACAATAATCTTTGTTTCGACATAGCCCTTTACCCTTACGAACTTGTCACTTACGGCGAGACGGGGCAGGTGTGCCAGAACTGGATGCAGTATCGCCTGATAAAACAATACCTCGAAGTCCTTACCGATGACCAGACGCTCGTTATCGAAAGCGGGCATCCGCTGGGACTCTTCAAGTCGAAACCCGAAGCGCCGCGCGTCATTATTACGAATGCAATGATGGTAGGGCTGTATGATAATCAGCAGGACTGGCATACAGCCATGCAGATGGGTGTAGCCAATTACGGTCAGATGACTGCCGGCGGGTGGATGTATATCGGGCCGCAGGGCATTGTGCACGGCACTTTCAACACCCTTTTGAATGCCGGACGGCTGAAGCTCGGCATCCCTCAGGACGGTGACCTGCGCGGACGGCTTTTCGTCTCTTCCGGCCTGGGCGGTATGAGCGGCGCCCAGCCCAAAGCTGCCGAGATGTCCGGTGCGGCGGCTGTCATAGCCGAAGTGGATGCCTCGCGTATCGAAACCCGCCACCGTCAAGGCTGGGTGGGACACGTAACGGATTCGCTGCCGCAAGCCTTTGCGCTGGCTAAAGAGGCCATGGACAGTCACACTCCGATTTCCATCGCCTATCACGGCAATGTGGTAGACCTTTTGGAATATGCCGTAAAGGAACAGATACATATAGATCTGCTTTCCGACCAGACATCCTGCCATGCGGCATACGACGGCGGCTACTGCCCCGTGGGACTGACCTTCGAGGAGCGTACCCGGATGCTGCATGAGAATCCTGCCGAATTCCGCCGTAAGGTGGATACCACGTTGAAGCGCCATTTCCTTGCCATAAAAGAGCTTGTCGGCCGGGGCACGTACTTCTTCGATTACGGCAACTCTTTCATGAAAGCCGTTTATGATGCCGGCGTTCCCGAAATAGCGCGCAACGGGAGCGACAAGAACGGTTTCATCTTCCCCAGCTACGTGGAAGACATTATGGGGCCGGAACTCTTTGATTACGGCTACGGGCCTTTCCGTTGGGTATGTCTTAGCGGCAAGCACGAGGACCTGGTAAAGACCGACCGTGCCGCCATGGAGTGCATTGACCCTACCCGCCGCGGACAGGATTTGGATAATTATAACTGGATACGCGATGCCGAGAAGAACAACCTGGTGGTAGGCACGCAGGCGCGCATCCTTTATCAGGATGCCGAGGGACGCATGAAGATTGCCTTGCGCTTCAACGAAATGGTGCGCCGCGGCGAAGTAGGTCCCATTATGCTGGGACGCGACCATCACGATGTCAGCGGTACGGACTCTCCTTTCCGCGAGACATCCAACATCAAGGACGGCAGCAACGTAATGGCGGACATGGCGGTGCAATGCTTTGCCGGCAACTGTGCGCGGGGCATGAGCCTTGTGGCGTTGCACAACGGTGGCGGAGTAGGTATCGGCAAGGCCGTTAACGGCGGCTTCGGCATGGTGTGCGACGGTTCCGAACGGGTGGACGAAATCTTGCGCTCTGCCATGCTTTGGGATGTGATGGGCGGTGTGGCACGCCGTTCGTGGGCACGAAATGCACATGCCATGGAAACCAGCGAAGAGTTTAACCGCACCCATGCGGAAGGCTATCACATCACGATGCCTTACGTGGCGGATGAAGAACTGATTGATAAATATATAAAATAATAGTAACAGGCTTATTTATAGAGGAGATAAGGATATAAGAGTATTCTTTTTTCAGACAGACGAACCAAAGAACATAAAGGATATTCAGAATATAAGAGAACCAAAGAACAAATGCGCAAAAAGATATAAGGTTAAGAGGATAAACTCAACTGTGATGTCCGGCAGGTATCCGCCTGCATAGTTTATGTCCTTTGGTTCTTCTGTCTGAAAAAATAATAGGTCTGTCCGGAGATAATATCAAAGAAAAATACCGTCTCCTCTGTAGTAAGCTCCAAAAACATAACCGTTATGAACCGAATCGTAGAATGTGTCCCCAATTTCAGCGAGGGACGTGACTTGCAGAAAATAGACCGTATTGTAGCCCCTTTCCGTGGCAAACAAGGTGTGAAGTTGCTGGATTACAGTAACGATGAAGACCACAACCGGCTGGTGGTTACCGTAGTGGGCGAGCCCGAACCGCTCCGCGATGCCGTGCTCGAAGCCATCGGCGTGGCCGTACAGCTCATCGACCTGAACAAACACCAGGGGCAGCATCCCCGTATGGGCGCTGTGGACGTTGTTCCTTTTATCCCAATCAAGAATGTGACCATGGAAGAGGCCATTGCGCTCTCTAAGGAAGTGGGTGCGGAAGTGGCAAAACGTTATAACCTGCCTGTATTCCTCTACGAGAAATCCGCTTCGGCACCTCACCGCGAGAACCTTGCGGCTGTCCGTAAAGGAGAGTTCGAGGGCATGGCGGAGAAGATAAAGCTTCCCGAATGGCAACCCGATTTCGGGCCCGCCGAACGTCATCCTACCGCAGGTACGGTGGCAGTAGGAGCACGCATGCCGTTGGTAGCCTATAACATCAACCTCAATACGCCGAGTCTGGAGATTGCGCACGACATTGCTAAAAAGATACGTTTCATCGGCGGCGGACTGCGCTACTGCAAGGCTATGGGCGTGGAACTGAAAGACCGGGGGATTACCCAGGTATCCATCAACATGACCGACTATACCCGCACGGCGCTTTACCGTGCCTTCGAACTGGTACGCATCGAAGCGCGCCGCTACGGTGTCAGCATCGTGGGCAGTGAGATTATAGGTCTCGTACCTATGGAAGCGTTGATTGATACGGCTTCCTATTACCTCGGACTGGAGAACTTCTCGATGCAGCAGGTGCTGGAAGCCCGGATAATGGAATGAGTGCAGGAATACGCAGACTGCGCGAGTAACCGGAAGAAAATGAAACAGAAACAGCTATGACAGAAAATCTGATAATCTTCAATGCCCGTGTCGTAACTCCCGTCGGCTTTTCCGCCCGCCGCGGCAGGGAAATGGAAGAACTTTGCATCATCGATGACGCTACGGTGGAAGTTACCGGAGGCGTCATCACTTACGTAGGCCCTAACCGTGGCGAGGAGCGCGACGGCTATTATCAGCGCTACTGGCATTACAACGCCCGCGGCAAGTGCCTTTTGCCCGGCTTTGTCGATTCGCATACGCACTTCGTGTTTGGCGGGGAACGTGCCGAGGAATTCTCCTGGCGGTTGAAAGGCGAGAGTTATATGTCCATTATGGAGCGTGGCGGCGGCATTGTCAGTACGGTGAAAGCTACGCGTGAGTGCAACTTTATCCAACTGCGCGCCAAGGCAGAGGGCTTCTTGAAGCAAATGAGCACTATGGGAGTTACCACCGTCGAGGGCAAGAGCGGCTACGGCCTGGACAAGGAAACCGAGTTGTTGCAACTCCGCGTGATGCGCAGTCTGAACAATGACGAGCACAAGCGTGTGGACATCGTTCCTACGTTTCTGGGCGCGCACGCAGTGCCTCAGGAATACAATGGACGCACGGACGATTACGTGGATTTCATTATCCGTGAAGTCATGCCCGCCGTTGTTCAAAACCGGCTGGCAGAGTTTTGCGATGTCTTTTGCGAGCAAGGCGTGTTCTCTATCGGACAGTCCCGCCGCTTGCTGACCGCCGCCCGTGAAATGGGACTGGCACTGAAACTCCACGCCGATGAAATCGTACCGCTGGGCGGTGCGGGGCTGGCTGCGGAACTCTCCGCCGTCTCCGCCGACCACTTGCTGCATGCTTCCGATGCCGACATCCGTGCCATGGCGGATAAAGGCGTGGTTGCCACTTTGCTCCCTCTTACCGCCTTTGCCCTGAAAGAGCCGTATGCCCGCGGGCGCGAGATGATTGATGCGGGCTGTGCCGTAGCATTGGCCACCGACCTCAACCCCGGCAGTTGTTTCTCCGGTTCTATCCCGCTGACCTTTGCGCTGGCATGTATCTATATGAAGATGAGTATCGAAGAAGCCATAACCGCCCTCACACTGAATGGAGCCGCCGCCTTGAACCGGGCCGACAGCATCGGCAGTATCGAGGTGGGAAAGAAAGGAGACTTTGTGGTGCTGAACACGGACAATTACCATTTCCTGCCCTATTACGTGGGGATGAACTGTGTACACACCACGGTGAAGGAAGGCGTGCTTTATCCGGTGCTTTGAAACAGAAAACTAATACTTTATACTTTATATTTAATACTTAAATCCCATGTTAGTCGATTTAACAGTCAAAGAGTTTTTGAATAAAGTGGCGGGCAGCGATCCCGTCCCCGGCGGCGGAAGCATCGCCGCATTGAATGGAGCCGTCGCTTCGGCTTTGGCGGCAATGGTTGCCAACCTCACTATCGGCAAGAAAAGCTATGAGGAGCATGAAGAACTGATGAAACATATCTCCGAAGTGGCTTTGCAAGTGAAAGATACCTTCATCGGCGACATAGACCGCGACTCCGAGGCCTACGACAGCGTATTTGCCTGCTTCAAGATGCCGAAGGCCACCGATGAGGAAAAGGCCGCCCGCAGCGCAGCCATTCAGGAAGCTACGAAGTTTGCCGCACTTGTGCCTATGCAGGTGGCGCGCAATGCCTTCGAACTGATGACCGTCATTATGGACGTAGCCCGCCTGGGCAACCGCAATGCCGTAACCGATGCCTGCGTGGCAATGATGTCGGCCCGCTCTGCTGTGTTGGGAGCCTTGATGAATGTGCGCATTAACCTCGGTTCGCTGAAGGATAAGGAGTTCGTTGCCAAACTGCAAGCCGAAGCCGATGAACTGGAACGCCTTGCCTGCGCCAAAGAAAAAGAATTGTTGGACGAAATCAATGAGGAGCTCAAAGTATGAAGAATGTCTATTATGTCGGTTCGGGTGAGCTGACTTTCGAACTTATCGAACGCATCATTAACGAGAACTTGAAACTTGAGCTGGCTCCCGAAGCTAAGGAACGCATACAGAAATGCCGCGACTATCTGGATAAGAAAACCGTTGAATCGGCAGAGCCTTTGTATGGAATAACTACCGGGTTCGGCTCGTTGTGTAGTAAGAATATATCGCAAGACGAAGTGGGCATCTTGCAGGAGAACCTTATCAAGAGCCATGCTTGCAGCGTGGGCGAGGAGATACGTCCGGTCATCATTAAGCTGATGCTGCTGCTCAAGGCACATGCGCTTTCTTTGGGGCATAGCGGTGTGCAGGTGATTACCGTACAGCGCATCCTCGACTTTTTCAATAACGATGTGATGCCTATCGTCTACGACCGCGGTTCGCTCGGAGCATCGGGCGACCTTGCGCCGCTTGCCAATCTTTTCCTGCCGCTTATCGGTGTGGGCGATGTATATTATAAAGGTAAGAAGCGTGAGGCAATCAGCGTACTCGACGAGTTCGGCTGGGAGCCCGTCAAGCTGATGAGCAAGGAAGGACTTGCTTTGTTGAACGGTACGCAGTTTATGAGCGCCAACGGTGTCTTTGCCATCCTCAAAGCCTTCCGCCTCTCCAAGAAAGCCGATTTGATAGCAGCCCTTTCGTTGGAAGCCTTTGACGGCCGTATCGACCCCTTCATGGATTGTATCCAGCAAATCCGTCCCCACAAAGGACAAATCGAGACAGGCGAGAACGTCCGCAAGCTGCTGGAAGGCAGCGAACTCATCGCCCGTCCCGGCAAGCATGTGCAGGACCCGTACTCTTTCCGCTGTGTTCCGCAGGTGCACGGCGCTACGAAGGATGCCATCAGGTATGTGTCTTCGGTACTGCTGACCGAAATCAATTCCGTAACGGACAATCCTACTATCTTCCCCGATGAAGACCGCATCATTTCGGGTGGAAACTTCCACGGGCAGCCGTTGGCTATTTCGTACGACTTTCTGGGCATAGCCCTTGCCGAGTTGGGTAATATCTCCGAACGCCGCATTGCCCAGCTCATCATGGGGTTGCGCGGACTGCCGGAGTTCCTGGTTGCCAATCCCGGTCTGAATTCGGGTTTCATGATTCCCCAATATGCCGCCGCTTCCATGGTGAGCCAGAACAAAATGTACTGTTATGCCGCCAGCAGCGATTCCATTGTATCCAGCAACGGACAGGAAGACCATGTGAGTATGGGCGCCAATGCCGCAACAAAACTGTTCCGCATCATGGACAATCTGGAACATATCCTTGCCATTGAATTGATGAATGCCGCGCAAGGTATCGACTTTCGCCGTCCGCAAAAGACTTCGCCCATTCTGGAACGTTTCCTGTGCGAATACCGCAAGGAAGTTCCCTTTGTGAAGGACGATATTGTAATGTACAAGGAAATTCATAAGACAGTGGCATTCCTCAGCCGCACCAAATTTGATTATTAGGATATTTCTCCTTGTATATCTGTTATATCCCTAATTTTTATTAACCGTTTGAGAAAAGAAAGAAAACTTAATTGCTTAATTAAGTTTTCTTTCTATATTTGCTTGTTTTTATTTTGAAAAATGGATAAAAAGAGTTTTTGAATTTTAAAAGAAAGAGAAATGAGCGAATATACCAAGCATCTTGTCCCCCGTCCGGAACTGAGAGAGCGAATAATTGACACTGCGGTGGAAGCTTTTTCTGCGCACGGTATCAAGAGTATTACAATGGATGATATTGCCACTTCACTGGGCATTTCCAAACGTACCCTTTATGAAGTTTTTTCGGATAAGGAAACTTTGTTGGAAGAGTGCATACTGAAAGGTCAGAAGGAAGGGGATGAATTTTTGAAGAATGTACTTGCCACCTCCGGAAATGTATTGGAAGTCCTGCTGAAATGCTATCAGCGCAGCATCGAACAGTTCCATGCCACCAATAAGAAATTCTTTGAAGACATCAAGAAGTATCCCAAAGCCTATGCGCTGATGACGAACCGTCATAACCAGGATTCGGAAGAAACGGTAAACTTCTTTAAGGAAGGTGTGAAGCAGGGCATTTTCCGTGATGATGTAAACTTTGCCATTATCAATCTGTTGGTAAGGGAGCAGATAGACGTGTTGATGAATACGGACATCTGCAAAGAGTATTCCTTCCTTGAAGTCTATGAGTCTATAATGTTCACTTTTCTGCGCGGAATCTCTACGGAACAGGGGGCGCACGAGCTGGAAGCGTTTATCCGGGAATACCGTAAAAAGGTTGTGCCTGCAGACAATGACACGGAAACCAAATAGAATAACAATTAATAGTTTATGAAGATGCAGAGATTTTTTGAGGGTAAAAAATGGCTGTTGCTTATTGCCATAGTCTTGGCAGGCAGCCATGCACGGGCGCAAGGGACGAGGGATACCCTGATCTTGAACCTTGACAAAGCCTTGGAGATTGCTTTGAGCGACAATCCCACCATTAAAGTGGCAGAAGAGGAGATTGCCCTCAAGAAAGTGAGTCGTAAGGAAACTTGGCAGAACTTGTTGCCCGAGGCAAGTATTACGGGAAGTATGAGCCATACCATCACGGCTCCGCAGTTCAGTATCGGCGACCAAATCGTGAAAATGGGGCAGGACAAGGCGAATACCGCTGCGGGAACATTGAATATCAGTTTGCCATTGTTTGCCCCTTCCGTCTATCGTGCCATGTCGATGACAAAGACGGATATAGAGCTGGCAGTGGAGAAGTCGCGGGCTTCCAAACTGGATTTGGTGAACCAGGTGACCAAAGCCTACTATCAGCTGATGCTGTCGCAAGACTCATACGAAGTTCTGCAGAAAAGCTATGAACTGGCGGAAGAGAACTATAATATTGTCAATGCTAAATATCAGCAGGGAGCGGTAAGCGAATTCGATAAAATCACCGCCGAGGTGCAGATGCGTAGCGTGAAGCCGAGTGTCATTTCCGCCGGAAATGCCGTTACGCTTTCCAAACTGCAACTTAAGGTTCTGATGGGCGTTACCGCCGATGTGGAGATTAAGATTGACGACAGTTTGGCGGCCTATGAAAGCATCGTGTTTGCCAATCAGTTGGAGAATGACGCTCACGAAGGTTTGGTGAACAATACTACCATGAAGCAATTGGAGTTAAACCGTCTGATGCTTCAGAAGAATATCAAGTCCTTGCGCACCAACTTTATGCCGACGATAGGATTGGGGTATTCTTATCAGTACCAGTCCATGAACAACGACAGTTGGAACATCTTCGATTACCATTACAGCGGCAGCTCTTCGCTGGTATTCAATCTGAGTATTCCTTTATATAAGGCAAGCAACTTTACGAAACTGAAATCCAACCGCATCCAGATGCGCCAGTTGGACCAAAACCGTATCGATACGGAACGTAAGCTGAACATGCAGATTACAAGCTACCAGGATAACATGGCAGCCAGCTCGGAGCAGGTATCCAGTAACAAGGAGAATGTGATGCAGGCCGAAAAGGCGGTGCAGATTGCCGTCAAGCGTTATGAAGTGGGCAAGGGTACGGTACTCGAACTGAATACTTCGCAGGTGCAGCTCACCGAGGCGGAGCTTACTTACAACCAATCCATATATGACTACCTGGTGGCTAAGGCCGACCTTGACCAGGTATTGGGAAGAGACTATATCATCAGTAATCAGAAATAAAACAAGAACAACGATATGAAGAAACGTTTTCAATTGATTGCCCTGCTTGCAGTAGCACTGTTGGGCGCTTGCAGCGGTGGAAAAGACAAAGTTGCCGTTGAGCAGGTGGACGAAAAGCCGAGAGTGAAGCTGGCGGATGTAAAAGCACGTCCGGTAGAGCAGATTCATGAGTACACAGCTACCGTAGAAGCAGAGGTAAAGAACAACATAGCTCCTTCCTCTCCGGTACGTATCGACAGGATATTGGTGGAAGTGGGCGACCGCGTGTCCAAAGGTCAGAAGCTGGTCAGCATGGATGAGGCGAACCTGAAACAGACAAAGTTCCAGTTGGACAATCAGGAGATTGAGTTCAAGCGTATGGACGAACTGTATAAAGTGGGCGGTGCATCCAAATCGGAGTGGGATGCAGCCAAGATGGCGCTGGACATAAAAGAAACGGCCTACCGCAATCTGCTGGAGAATACCGCGTTGCTCAGCCCGATAAACGGGGTTGTAACTGCCCGAAACTATGACAGCGGCGATATGTACAGCGGCGGCGAACCCGTGCTGGTGGTAGAGCAGATTATGCCGGTGAAGTTGCTTATCAATGTTTCCGAAACTTACTTCACCCAAGTGAAGAAAGGCGCTCCGGTAGCCGTGAAGCTGGATGTTTACGGAGACGAACCCTTTGAAGGCTATATCAGTCTGGTGTATCCTACAGTAGACCCGAACACCCGTACTTTTCCGGTAGAGATTAAACTCGCCAATAAAGACCGGAGGGTACGTCCCGGAATGTTTGCCCGCGCCACGCTTAACTTCGGAACCAAAAACAATGTGGTTGTACCCGATTTGGCCATCGTAAAGCAATCCGGTTCCGGCGACCGTTATGTATATGTGTACAAGGACGGCAAGGTTACCTATAATAAGGTAGAGCTCGGACGTCGCATGGGGGCCGAATACGAGCTGATTTCCGGTGTGCCCGACAACTCCCGGGTGGTTATAGCCGGACAAACCAAACTGGTGAACGGAATGGAAGTAGAAATAGCGGTTAGCGATTAGTGATTCGTGATTAGTGGTTTGTCGGTAAATAAGTTGCTAATCTCTAAACACTAAACGTTAATCACTAATCCCTAATCATTAAACGCTAATCCCTAATCCCTAATAATATGAGTTTATATGAAGGTGCGGTTAAGAAACCGATTATGACTTCGCTCTGCTTCCTGGCAGTGGTGATATTTGGTCTGTTCTCGTTGTCCAAGTTGCCTATTGATTTGTATCCGGACATTGATACGAATACGATTATGGTGATGACAGCCTATCCGGGAGCAAGTGCTTCGGATATCGAGAACAACGTGACCCGTCCGTTGGAGAATGTTTTGAACTCAGTCAGCGATTTGAAGCACATCACTTCCCGTTCTTCGGAGAATATGTCGCTGATTACGCTGGAGTTTGAGTTCGGTAATGATATTGACGTGCTGACAAACGATGTGCGCGACAAGTTGGATATGGTTAGTTCCGAACTGCCCGATGATGTGGAGAATCCTATCATCTTCAAGTTCAGTACGGATATGATTCCTATCGTGCTGCTGTCCGTACAGGCAAACGAAAGCCAGTCGGCGCTTTATAAGATACTGGACGACCGTGTGGTAAACCCTCTGGCGCGTATTCCCGGTGTGGGTACGGTGTCTATCAGCGGTGCGCCGCAGCGTGAAATCCAGGTGTACTGCGACCCCTATAAGCTGGAGGCGTACAACTTGAGTATCGAAACAATCAGTTCCATTATCGGTGCGGAGAACAAGAACATACCGGGCGGTAATTTCGACATCGGCAATGAGACTTATTCTTTGCGTGTGGAGGGTGAGTTTGACGATTCCCGTGAACTGGCGGATGTGGTGGTGGGTACCTATAACGGTGCTACCGTTTACCTGCGCGACGTAGCCCGGATTGTGGATACCGTGGAGGAACGTGCGCAGGAAACCTATAACAACGGTGTGCAGGGTGCGATGATTGTGGTTCAGAAACAGTCGGGCGCCAATTCGGTGGAAATCTCCAAGAAAGTACAGGAGGCGTTGCCCCGTCTGCAGAAGAACCTGCCGAGCGATGTGAAGTTGGGCGTCATTGTGGACACGTCCGAAAACATTCTGAACACTATCGACAGTTTGACGGAGACGGTGATGTACGCCCTGCTGTTCGTCGTGATTGTGGTATTCCTGTTCCTGGGACGCTGGCGGGCTACATTGATTATCTGTATTACGATTCCGCTTTCTCTGATTGCTTCGTTCATATACCTGGCAATATCGGGGAATACGATTAATATCATTTCGCTTTCGTCACTCTCCATAGCTATCGGTATGGTGGTGGACGATGCCATTGTGGTGTTGGAGAATGTCACGACACATATCGAGCGCGGTTCCGACCCGAAGCAGGCGGCGGTTCACGGAACGAACGAGGTGGCTATTTCCGTAGTGGCTTCTACACTGACGATGATTGCCGTATTCTTCCCGCTGACTATGGTAACCGGTATGTCCGGCGTGCTGTTCAAGCAGTTGGGCTGGATGATGTGCGCCATTATGTTTGTATCCACCGTTTCGGCTTTGACGCTGACGCCGATGCTCTGTTCGCAACTGCTCCGCTTGCAGCGTAAACAGTCCAAGATGTTCCGAATATTCTTCGGGCCGATAGAGCACACATTGGACGGCTTGGACAATTGGTATGCACGTATGCTCAACTGGGCGGTGCGTCATCGTATGGTCGTGCTTGTCGGTTGTGTGATATTCTTTATCCTGAGCCTGTTCTGTGCAAAGACCATTGGTACGGAGTTCTTCCCGGCGCAGGACAATGCCCGTATTGCCGTACAGTTGGAGTTGCCTATCGGTACGCGTAAAGAAGTGGCGCAGGAGGTTTCGCAGAAACTTACCAATCAGTGGCTGCAGAAGTATAAGGGTGTCATGAAGATATGCAACTATACCGTAGGGCAGGCCGATTCGGATAATACCTGGGCTTCCATGCAGGACAACGGTTCGCACATCATTTCCTTCAATATCAGTTTGGTAGACCCGGCAGACCGTGATGTTACGCTGGAGACAGTCTGCGAGGAAATGCGCGAAGACCTGAAGGCTTATCCCGAATTCAGTAAGGCACAGGTTATTTTCGGCGGTAGTAATACGGGTATGTCGGCCCAGGCATCCGCCGATTTCGAGGTATATGGCTACAGTATGGAAGAAACCGACAGCGTTGCCGCCCGCCTGAAGCGCGAACTGCTGAACGTAAAAGGCGTGTCCGAAGTCAACATCAGCCGTAGCGATTACCAGCCCGAATACCAGGTGGACTTCGACCGCGAGAAGCTGGCGCTTCACGGACTGAACCTCTCTACTGCCGCCACCTATCTGCGCAACCGTATCAATGGCGCTACGGCTTCCAAGTATCGTGAAGACGGCGATGAGTATGATATCAAGGTGCGCTACGCCCCCGAATACCGTACCAGTCTTGAAAGTATCGAGAACATATTGGTATACAATGCCAAAGGCGAGGGCGTCCGTATCAAGGATTTGGGAAAGGTGGTGGAACGTTTTGCTCCGCCTACTATCGAGCGTAAGGACCGTGAACGTATCGTAACGGTGTCTGCCGTCATCTCCGGCGCTCCGTTGGGTGACGTAGTGGCTGCGGGCAATGCCATTATCGATAGAATGGAGAAACCGTCCGACATAACCATTCAGGTGGCGGGTTCCTTTGAAGACCAGCAGGATTCGTTCCGCGATTTGGGAACACTCGGCGTATTGATTATCATCCTCGTGTTTATCGTAATGGCAGCCCAGTTCGAGTCGCTTACCTATCCGTTTATTCTGATTCTCTCCGTGCCGTTTGCCATGAGCGGTGTGCTGATGGCGCTGTTCATAACCGATACGACGCTGAGTGTGATGAGTCTGCTGGGCAGTATCATGTTGATCGGTATCGTGGTGAAGAACGGTATCGTACTCATCGACTACACCATTCTCTGCCGCGAACGCGGGCAGTCGGTGCTGAATGCCGTGGTTACGGCAGGCAAGAGTCGTCTCCGTCCGGTGTTGATGACGACCATGACTACCATTCTCGGTATGATTCCGATGGCCATCAGCAGCGGTCAGGGTTCTGAGATGTGGAGTCCTATGGCGATTGCCGTAATCGGCGGTCTGGCGGTTTCCACCATTCTGACTTTGATTTACGTTCCTACGATGTATTGTATCTTCGGTGGTGTCGGCATCAAACGCCAGCGTCGCAAGATGCGCAAGCAATTGGATGCTTACTTTGAGGAACAGGCTAATAATTAATAGTTGACATTTAATAATTGAATAATGAAATCAGTATTAATCACATTCGATCAGGCATATTACGAGCGTATCATTGCTACACTCGACCGGCTCAATTGCCGGGGCTTCACTTATTGGGAGCAGGTTCGCGGGCGCGGTTCCAAGACCGGTGAGCCTCATTACGGCAGTCACGCCTGGCCTTCCATGTGCTCCGCCATTCTTACAATGGTGGAGGACGAGCGGGTAGAGCCCCTGCTGGAGGTCCTTCATAACATGGACAAGCAGACCGAGCAATTGGGGCTCCGGGCATTTGTCTGGAACATAGAGCGGACTGTTTAAAGTTTCTGCCATACAAACAGCAGTCAAGACTGTGTTAAAATGAACCTGACGATTTCTTTTTAGGAAGGACGATATTTATTTTCATCCGATTCTTTATCTTTGCGTCCGGATTAGTTATGGAAAAGAGCGTTTTAAAACATACAGGTTGGCTGATGCTTATTGTGCTGGCGGTACTTCTGCTGCTGAACTTGCTGCCGGGGGGCACGATAGGGGGCCATGTGTTGAGGCGGGTAGACATACTTGGCGATGTGCGTCCCGTGCCGGAAGTCGTGAGCGAACCGGACAGTCTGTTGCCGCCGCCCCCGAAAGTGAAGCCCGCCTTTGTGGATACCTGTCGCAGCGGCATGACCTGCATTGAGGATTACAGCGACTCCACCCTGCGCGGCATGACACCTTTCTATCGCGCGCTGGATGAGCTGGCGGCAAAGCCCCGTCCGGTGCGTATCGCCTATTTCGGAGATTCTTTCATTGAGGCGGATATCCTGACAGCCGACCTGCGTGCGATGTTGCAGGAGCGTTATGGAGGCTGCGGGGTAGGCTTCGTGACGATTACTTCTCCGGTCAACGGCTATCGGCCTACGGTGCGGCACAGCTTTGGCGGCTGGCAGAGCCATTCCGTTACGGACTCCGTATTCTTCGACCGTGGCAAACAAGGTGTTTCGGGCCATTATTTTATTCCGACTCCCGGAGCGTACGTAGAGCTTGGCGGACAGAGGAAGTATGCTTCCCGGCTCGATACTTGCGAACGTGCTTCTATCTTCTTTTATAATAAAGGCGAAGCCCGCCTTTCGGCATCCGTAAACAAGGGCGAACCGCAGACCGGAACATTCCCGCCTGCCGACGGACTTCGTGAAATGGATGTAACAGGACGTATCGGCTCTGTGCGTTGGAAAGTGGAGAGCGCCGATTCTACCTTATTCTACGGAGTGGCTATGGACGGCACGCAAGGGATTGCCGTCGATAATTTTTCGCTTCGGGGCAGTTCTGGGCTGTCTTTGCGTTCCATACCTGTCCGGACTATGCGCGAATTTAACGAACTGCGTCCGTACGATTTGATAGTCCTTCAGTACGGACTGAACGTAGCTACGGAACGCGGGCGTAATTACGACCGCTATCGCGACGGTATGCTGACGACCATTGCCCATTTGAAGCAAGCCTTCCCCCAAGCCGGAATTCTCATTGTCGGTGTGGGTGACCGCGAGTATAAAACCGAAGAGGGCAGCCTGCGGACCATGCCCGGCATTAAAAACCTTATCCGTTACCAGCAGAATCTGGCGGCCGACAGCGGGGTGGCTTTCTGGAATATGTTCGAAGCCATGGGCGGTGAAGGCAGTATGGCGGATATGGTGCATGCCAAACCTTCTTTAGCCAATTACGATTATACGCATATCAACTTCCGTGGTGGCAAGCATCTGGCGGAACTGCTTTATGAGGCTCTGGTTTATGGCAAAGAACAATACGACAGGAGGCGTGCCTATGAAGCGGAGCCATAAAAGGAGCCGGTACTTGGCCGATTTACGGTTTGTCGTTCGCTGCGCGGTATTGGCGCTGCTCTTCCTGCCGGTACAACGGAACTATGCCCAAGATGTGCTTCCGGGTTGTCCCCGGCTTCAGAAAACGGCATTTGATTGCGACACGCTTAGAATCTACGGACAGCGTACGGACACGCTGCCCATTCCTCTCATCACCCTGCCCGCAGCCTTTCGGCAACTGGGCGGGAACGAGCTGATAGACAGCATCGGTATCCTGAAGCCCTTTTGGGAGAAACTGCGCATGCTCCGCCTGGGCATCGCTGTCGATACGGTACGCATCGTGCATGTGGGCGACAGCCATATCCGTGGCCATATTTTTCCCGAAACCACGGGCGGGTTGCTTCAAAGAACATTCGGAGCACTGTCTTATACGGACATGGGGATAAACGGTGCGTTTTGTACAACCTTTACCCGTCCGGACCGTGTGGCGGATATCGCTGCGTTGCATCCCGACCTTGTTATTCTCTCTTTCGGAACGAACGAGAGCCACAACCGGCGTTATAACTCCATACTGCACTACCGGCAGATGGAAGAACTGGTGTGCATGCTTCGCAAGAGTCTGCCCGATGTTCCGATGCTGATGACTACTCCGCCCGGTTCATACGATAGTTTCCGTCAGCGCCGTCGCCGGCGTACCTATAAGATTAATCCCCGTACTGCTGTTGCCGCACAGACCATCCGCCGTTTTGCCGATGCCAACGGACTGGCGGTGTGGGATATGTACGAGACTTTCGGCGGTGTCCGCCGGGCTTGTCTCAACTGGCAGGAAGCGCGTCTGATGCGTCCCGACCATGTGCATTATCTTCCGGAAGGATATGCATTGCAGGGCGAGATGTTCTATCGCGCTCTGCTGAAAGCGTATAATGACTATTGCAGTCAGTGAATGTAGTTAACTCATTTAGCCGTAAACCGACCGATGTGGAATATTAGCGAACTTTTGAACAAACTGAATATAGACCTTACCCGCCTGCACGACCTGCTGGTGTACAATCCGCATGCACCGATGATATTCAGCAGCGGCATTTTCCTGTGGCTGTTTGCAGCCTTTATCCTGTTCTACCTGCTCTTGCAGCGCCGCACCACCGCCCGCCTGATGTTCGTCACCCTGTTTTCTTACTATTTCTATTATAAAAGCAGCGGTGCTTATTTCTTTCTGCTGGCTATCGTTACGGTGAGCGATTTCTTCATAGCCCGCCTTATGGCGCGTGCCACCATGCAGTGGCAACGCAAAATGTGGGTTGCAGCCAGTCTGGCGATAAACCTGGGACTGCTGTGCTATTTTAAATATACGAACTTTCTCTGCGATTTCTTTGCTTCGCTCACGGGCGGCACGTTTACCGCAATGGACATCTTCCTGCCTGTGGGTATATCCTTCTTTACGTTCCAGTCGCTGAGCTATACAATCGATGTGTACCGCAAGGAGATAACGCCTCTCACCAACTTGTTGGACTATGCATTCTATGTATCATTCTTCCCGCAGTTGGTGGCGGGTCCCATTGTGCGTGCACGCGACTTTATTCCGCAAATCCGCCGTCCGTTGTTTGTTTCCAGAGAGATGTTCGGCAGGGGGATTTTCCTTATTGTGAGCGGACTGTTCAAGAAGGCGGTTATCTCGGACTATATCAGTATCAACTTTGTGGAGCGCATTTTCGATAATCCTACCTTGTATTCGGGTGTGGAAAACCTTATGGGTGTTTACGGCTATGCACTGCAAATCTATTGCGACTTCTCCGGATATAGCGATATGGCTATCGGCATTGCCTTGTTATTGGGCTTCCACTTCAACATAAACTTCGATTCGCCTTATAAGTCGGCATCCATTACGGAGTTCTGGCGTCGTTGGCATATCTCGCTTTCCAGTTGGCTGCGCGATTATCTCTATATATCCCTGGGCGGCAACCGTAAGGGCAAGATACGCCAGTATGCCAACCTTATCATTACCATGTTCCTGGGCGGCTTGTGGCATGGGGCTTCCTGGAATTTTGTGTTTTGGGGCATGTTGCATGGCGTTGCTTTGGCTGTCCATAAGTTCTGGATGGGCGTTACCGGACGGAAGAAGGGCGAACGCAGTCGTGGCATCCGCCGCTTCTTCGGTATCGTCATTACATTCCACTTCGTCTGCTTCTGCTGGATATTCTTCCGCAATGCCGATTTCTCCGCTTCGCTGGATATGTTGAGGCAGATATTCACGACTTTCCGTCCCGGGCTTTTCCCGCAACTGATAGTGGGCTATTGGGAAGTGTTTGCCTTGATGGCGCTCGGCTTTTTCCTGCATTTCGTGCCTGACAGTTGGGAGCACGCTTGCAGCAAGGCGGTTGTTCGCCTTCCGTTGATAGGGAAGGCATTGCTGCTGGTTGCCATAGTCTATCTGGTTATTCAGATGAAGAGTTCGGAGATACAACCGTTCATTTACTTCCAGTTCTAAGGGTGGTACTGCCGGTACCGGCTGCTGGTATTCCCTGTACCGCTCTTTGGTAGCTCATGTACCAAAGGGTGGTAGGTCTCGTACCTTAGTAAGGTACTGCTCGTACCACAGTGTGGTACGGCGTGTACCACGGCGTGAAATATCTTGGTACACGTATCCCTTTCATTATTAGCATGCTGCCGGTATTATTCTTTCCTACCGGATTAATATGTGTAAATAGTATGTGTCATGATACATACAGTAAACTTTATGAAACATTTGGCACAATGGTATATCGGGTAACCCTGTATCTTTGTACGGTAAATAAATCTGATTACTATCATTAAAACAGCAACAACCATGAAACGGAAACTTATCTGTTGGTTGCCTCTTCTATTGCTGATAGGGTGCAGCCAACCTACGTACAGAACAACCTCTTTGACTCCGGATAAGCGGGCGGAACTTTTATTGAAAGAACTTACTTTGGAAGAAAAAGTAGCATTGATGATGGACACTTCCCAACCGGTGGAGCGCTTGGGTATCAAACCCTATAACTGGTGGAACGAGGCGCTGCACGGTGTGGCACGCGCCGGATTGGCTACGGTTTTTCCGCAACCGATAGGTATGGCAGCCTCTTTCTCGCCTCAAACAGTATATGAAGTATTCAATGCCGTATCGGATGAGGCGCGTGCAAAAAATGCATATTACGCATCGCAGGGCAGTTACGAGCGTTATCAGGGACTTACCATGTGGACGCCTACGGTGAATATTTACCGTGATCCGCGTTGGGGACGAGGTATTGAGACCTACGGTGAAGACCCTTATCTCACCAGTCGCATGGGTGTCATGGTAGTGAAAGGTCTGCAAGGAACCAATGACGGAAGATACGATAAGTTGCATGCTTGTGCCAAACACTTTGCCGTACATTCCGGTCCGGAATGGAACCGTCATTCTTTCAACGTGGAGAACCTTAGCACACGTGATTTGTATGAAACCTATCTGCCGCCTTTTGAGGCGTTAGTGAAGGAAGCCGGTGTAAAGGAGGTGATGTGTGCCTATAACAGTTTCGAGGGAGAGCCTTGTTGCGGCAGCAACCGTTTGCTGATGCAAATTCTCCGTAACGATTGGGGGTTCGATGGTATTGTCCTTTCCGATTGTGGTGCTATTGCCGATTTTTATAATGAATACGGGCATAAGGCATATTCCGATGCAGAGTCTGCTTCGGCAGCCGCAGTGCTGAACGGAACGGACCTGGAGTGTGGCTCCAGTTATAAGGCATTGGTAAAGGCAGCTCAGGAAGGCAAGATTGATGAGAAAGGCATTGACAAGGCTGTGCTCCGCCTGCTGGAAGCCCGTTTTGCTTTGGGAGAAATGGACGCTTCGGAAGATGTGTCTTGGACGAAGATTCCTTTCTCCGTAGTGGCTTCGGCTGCACACGACTCATTGGCGTTGGATATGGCCCGCAAGTCCATGACATTACTGCAAAACAAGGACAATATCCTTCCCTTGAAACGTGGCGGTCTGACTGTAGCTGTCATGGGACCTAATGCTAATGACTCCGTAATGCAATGGGGCAATTATAACGGTATGCCGTCACATACAGTCACCATTCTGGATGGAATACGGAACGCGTTGGGAGCGGACGATGAGCTGATTTATGAACAGGGTTGCAGTTGGGTGGAAAGAACACTGATTCAAAGCGTGTTCAACCAGTGTAAGTCGGTAGACGGACAGGGGTTTACGGCACGTTATTGGAACAATGTAAAGCATGAGGGCACCCCGGTGACTACTACACAAGTAACCACCCCTTTCCGCTTCTGTACCTCGGGAGCTACGGTTTTTGCACCGGGCGTAAACCTGACAGACTTCTCTGCAACTTACAACAGCGTGCTCACCCCTCTACAATCGGGCGAAGTGGTATTCGAAATTTATACATACGGTTCCGGTTGCCTGCGTATCAATGGCGAAGAAGTAAAGCGTTTCCGCAATACGCATGGTGGCAGGTCACTGGACTATACGCTACAGGTAAAAGCGGGTGTTCCTTACGACATCGAACTTGACTTTGAGTATTTCAGAAGCGATGCGCAACTGAATTTCGATATCGGCTTCAAGCAAAAGGTAAATATCGATGCATCTGTAGCTTGTGTGAAAGAGGCCGATGTTGTAGTTTTTGCCGGTGGTATATCTCCTCTTTTGGAAGGAGAGGAGATGGGAGTGAACCTTCCCGGTTTCAGGGGCGGAGACCGTACGGACATTGAATTGCCGGCTGTTCAGCGTGAATTGATTCACGCATTGCATCGTGCCGGAAAGAAGATAATTTTGGTGAATTGTTCCGGTTCGCCCATCGCTTTGGAGCCTGAAACAAAGAATTGTGAAGCTATCCTACAGGCTTGGTATCCGGGACAGGCGGGCGGCACTGCCGTGGCAGATGTATTGTTCGGTGACTATAATCCGGGTGGACGCTTGCCTGTAACTTTTTATCGCAATATGTCTCAGCTTCCCGACTTTGAGGACTATAATATGACAGGACGTACCTATCGTTATATGACTCAACAACCATTGTTCCCGTTTGGTTACGGCTTGAGCTACACTACCTTTGAATATGGCAACTTATCCTTGGCCAAGGAACAGATTAAGGTGGGAGAGCCTTTGAAGTTGACCGTTAACGTTACGAATAACGGTCAGCGTGACGGTGAAGAGGTGGTGCAGGTTTACCTCAAGAAGCAAGATGACGCAGAAGGACCGGGCAAGACTTTGCGTGCTTTTAAACGTGTCCGCATTCCTGCCGGAAAGAGTGTTGAGGTAGCGTTCGATTTGAACGGCAAGGAATTGGAATGGTGGGATGCTCAAAGTAATACGATGCGGGTTTGTGCAGGCAGGTACGATGTGATGGTGGGGAAAAGCTCGCAGGATCGGGATTTGCAACGTGGGAGTTTCGTGATTGAATAAATGTTTTAGATGCACTTCCGCAAAAAATATCATCCTGTCGTTCTTGGATATTAGATTCCTCCGAATGACAGGATGATAGTTGTTGTATATGTTACCGTTTTTGATAAGTTGCCTTATTCCACTTCAATCTCATCGATAAACAGGAAAGGTGTTCCTCCTTCTCCCGGATGTCCTTTGGGCAGGGCGGGGGTACGCTTGATTAATACTTTAACATAGCGTGCTTTCACCGGTTCGAAAGTAACTTCATAGTTTGCCACAGCCTTTTTACGGCTGTCCATTTCAACGGGAAACTCTTTGGCTGCCACCTCACGGAAGCTTTTGTTATCGTCAGACACTGATACTGTCAGGCCTGTACATCCAGCAACCCAGGCGCCCATGTCTATTACGGCATGGGTAGAGACATGCTTTATCTCCGGTAATTCGGCAACTGTCTTGCCTGCGGCATTGCCGTTTGACGCACCGAGGTCGATAACAGCCGTTACGTCTCCATCCAAAAAGCCAATCCACTCGCCGGTTGCATAATTGTCAATTCCGCTCATTCCGTCTACTAAAGCGGTAGCACCTTTAAAGGCGTATTTCGGAGTGGGCTGTGTACCTGTCAGCTCAATCGGGCAGAAAGTGGCTTTGTTGATGTAGAAGCTTTTTTCTGTTACCTTGCTTTTTCCTTCAGGGCGGATAGCAACAGCACGCAAGTCGGCGGACTGGCGGATAACGATGCCGGTTCCGTTATACTGTTCGGAGGCTGTAGTGGGCTCAGTACCATCTAAGGTATAGTAAATGGGAGCATTGTCAATGGTGCGAAGCGTGGCTACTATAGCTCCGCTACCGCTTCCGTCCTCTTCTTGGGTAGTGGTATATTCCGCTTGGATATCGAATATGTGTTTGGCATAATTCATGCTATCCCGTTGGTAGAACTTGATGAGGCGCGGCAGGCGTTGGGTGAAGTCCGCGTAATCTTTCTTTTCGGGCTGTGTCCATTGCACTTCGGCAAGGGCAGCCATGCGTGGGAGTATCATATACTCTGCATGTTCGGTAGTGGCGATATATTCTGTCCATAAGTTGGCTTGTGCACCGAGAATATGTTTGGCCTGTTCTTCGGTAAGCGCAGCGGTAGGGTCGAGACTGTATACTTTTTCTACCGGTACGTATCCGCCTATGCCGAGAGGTTCGTCTTTACTGTCCGCAGTTTGGAGATAGTCAAAATAGCAGTAAAGATTGGGTGTCATAATTACGTCATGTCCCATTTGTGCAGCCTTGATACCGCCGGATGTGCCACGCCAGGACATAATGGTGGCATTTGGCGCCACGTCGCCTTCCAGTATTTCGTCCCAACCGATAATTTGCCTTCCTTTGCTGTTGAGGAATTTTTCGATGCGTGTCATGCAATAGCTTTGCAGACGGTCCTCGGCTGTATGTTGTTTGTCTGTTTTCAAGCCTTCCGCTTTGATGCGTGCCTGACATTTGGGGCACTTGGCCCAGCGGGTACGGGGAGCTTCGTCTCCACCGATGTGTACAAACTTAGAAGGGAATATCTCGGTGATTTCTGCCATTACATCTTCAAGAAACTGCATGCTCTGTTCGTTGCCGATGCACAATACATCTTCAAAGATGCCCCAGTCGGGAGATACTTTGTACGGTCCTCCGGTGCATCCCATATCAGGATAGGCGGCCAAAGCGGCAAGCATGTGTCCCGGCAGGTCTACTTCGGGAATTACGGTGATGTAACGTTCTTGTGCATACTTCACGATCTCTTTGGCTTGTTCCTGCGTGTAGAAGCCGCCATACGGAATGTTGTCATATTTTCCGCTTCTTGCCTTGCCGACAACGGTGCAGTTGCGTTTTGAACCGACTTCCGTCAGCTTCGGATATTTCTTTATTTCGATGCGCCATCCCTGGTCATCTGTCAGATGCCAATGGAAAGTATTCATATTGTGTAGCGCCAGTAAGTCGATATATTCTTTTATGAACTCCAGCGGGAAGAAATGTCGGCATACATCAAGATGCATACCGCGATATGTAAAGCGGGGTTCGTCTTTGATACTGCCTGCCGGTAGCAGAATATCAGCTCCCTGAGCCTCGGCGGGGATTGATTTCCGTAATGTCTGGCAACCGTAGAACACGCCGTTCTCTGTCTGCCCGTTGATTTGAATACCTTCCGAAGTTGTCGTCAGCACATAACCTTCTTTATTGGCTATATCCGCATCTAAACCTAAATTGATTGCATGCTTTGCCGTTTCTCCGTCCTTTAAGCCTTTTACAGGAGGAGTATACCCTGTGGCTTGCCGGATATATCCGGATAAGAATTCAGCGTTGCGTTTCAGCAAGAGGTTGCCTTCTGGATAGGTAATGGAAACATTTTTGTTTAATAGAAACGGCTTTTCTTGTGTCAGAACAACCTCTTGGGGGAGAGGTATTACTTGGTAATCGGCCTTTTTTTCTGTTTGGCACGAAGAACATGCCAAAGCTACAACACCAGCAAGGAGTACGTGGTTAAGTTTCGTAAGCATAGATTTGATTGGTTTTTAATAAGTTTCTCGCAAATATACGAAAAAAAATTATGTACAGAGGAGCGCTGCATATTTCTTTATCATATTCCATAAAAAAAGGCTATCTCTCCCAGACAGCCAATCTTTTTGTTAACCTTAAATCTAATACTATGAAAAACACATTGCAAAGTTATTCTATTCCTGGTATTATCCAATATTTTTTCTGGAAATCTATTGTTTGGTAACACGGTTTATGAGACTGTTGCTTCTGTTAACATTTAATACAACGTGCGTCTTCCTTTAACAGGTTTGTCTGGTTGTGGCTTGCTTCGTGTTTTCCGGGCTGCCTGCCGCCTTTCTCCTTTTTTCTGTGTCTTCTGTTCTTTTACTGTGTCGTTGTTTTTTTGTATCCTTTCCTCTGCCGTTTTTCTTTCTGTATTTCTTTTCGTTGCATGTTTCTGTATTGTTTCCTTCCTGTGTCATTTCTCCCGTTAGCCTTTATCTTGTGTCCGACACCCGGGTGTCGTGCATACCGAGACCCGGGTGTCGAACATACCGAGACCCGGGTGTCGAACATGCTGAGACCCGGATGTCGAACATGCCGAGACCCGGGTGTCATGCAATGCCCTTCCGTATCTCCGTGTTTTCTTTCAGCCTTC